>Ga0114921_10001104_pt1 | contig 12139 bp, 10 predicted proteins | sample BentaG_FD_87016 | JGI IMG/M metagenome (GOLD analysis project Ga0114921, IMG submission 87016) | Deep subsurface microbial communities from South Atlantic Ocean to uncover new lineages of life (NeLLi) - Benguela_00093 metaG | ecosystem: Environmental > Aquatic > Marine > Oceanic > Sediment ...
ACGAACCATAAACCCATATAGAATTATAATTCTGATTGGACTGATTTTGGGAGGGATATGGATACTTATGGCTATCGACCGCGGTGATATCCAACCTTTGTTCTCGCCTACACCTACCCCCACACGCACTGCCAATTCCTATGTAATGGAAGGTGAGGCACTGTTCAAAGCAGGGTCCCTCGAAGGGGCAATCGCAGCTTACCAGCAAGCTGTAACTGTTGAACCAAGCAATTCCCAGGCTTGGGCAGAACTGGCACGAATCCAAACCTACTCATCCAGTTTGCTCAGCACAGATGAAGATAGATTTGATCGGCTGAATCAAGCCCGAGACTCCATCGATCAAGCTGCCTCTATCGATCCCGATAATGCTCAGGTTCAGGCAGTCCGTTCCTTCGTCTTGGATTGGTACGCCTCAAATCTGTTAGTATCTCCTGAGGATAGTCAATCCGCGCTCAACGATGCTGAGGCAGCAGCTATACGAGCGCTGCAGCTTGATAACGAAAACGCGTTAGCGCTAGCATTTCTGGCCGAGATTCTCGTCGACCAGCAGAAATGGTCACAGGCGGAAGAGACTATCAAACAGGCTGTGGCTATCGAATCCAATTCGATGGATGTGCAACGCGTTTATGGTTATGTTCTGGAATCTTTGGGACAATACCGTTTGGCAATTGAGAAATACCAGGAAGGAGTCAAGATACATCCGAACCTCACCTTTCTTTACATATTTATTGGACGCAACTTTCGTAGTCTGGAAGTACACAATCGAGCACTCGAAGAATTCGAGAAAGCTGCTCAAATCAACGAACAGCTTGGCGTAAAGGATCCTGTACCCTTTGTTGAGATCGCCAAGACATACTCTCGCGATGGAGAGTTTTTCGCAGCTGCTCTAAACGCCGAAAAAGCAATCAGGATAAACCCAAATAATCCGAACACATATGGACAACTGGGGATCATTTATACGAAGGCGCGCAACTTTGAGGGTGCACAACCAGCCCTTAAGTGCGCTGTCCAGGGGTGTAGCCCCGACGAAAACCAGGTGGCGATAGAACTCTTAGGAGAAGGCGTTGAGGTGAGAGGATTACCACTGACCTCCGGTACAGTCGCATTTTATTATGCCCAATACGGGTCGGTACTTGCCGCGCTCAGCCGTCCTAACCAAAACTATTGCCAGGAAGCGCTCCAGGTGCTGGATGAAGTACGTGATAAATATCCGGATGATCAGACCTTCAATCAGATAATCGATGAGAACATCATTATTTGTGATCTGGTTGAACAGAGATCGGGTTCACAGCCAACACCGTCACCCTGATCGATCATTTACTTAAGGAAGATTGGGGGAATTGTCAAAATACTCTTGACTTTCATTAGAAGTTCAGGTATGATTCAGCCACAAGTTAGCACTCTGGTGCTTCGAGTGCTAACTTCTGTGTGTGTAACATATCACATAATATATTATATCAATTTAGAAGGAGGCAAGTATGTCGATTTCAATCAAACCGTTAGGGAACCGCGTGGTGATCGAACCCATCGAACAAGAAGATGTCACCGCTGGCGGTATCGTCCTGCCAGAAACGGCCAAAGAAAAGCCCCAAAAGGGCATAGTCCTGGCTGTTGGCCCCGGAGATCGGGATGATGACGGAAAACGGATCCCTCTGGATGTTAAAGAGGGAGATACCGTGCTGTTTGCTAAGTATTCAGGCACGGAAATCAAGCTGGATGACAAGAAAGTACTCATCCTGCGTGAAAGCGACCTGTTAGCAATTGTTGACTAAACTAATATCAAATTCAGGATAAGGAGCTAAACTCTATGGCTGCTAAACAAATTTTATTCTCTGAAGATGCTCGTCGAAAGCTGCAACGTGGTATGGATGTCCTGGCGACTTCAGTCGTCACAACTTTGGGACCAAAAGGCCGCAACGTCGCCATTGACCGCAAATTTGGTTCTCCGACAATCACCCATGATGGTGTCTCAGTTGCCAAGGAAATTGAGTTGGAAGATCCCTTTGAGAACATGGGCGCTCAATTACTCAAAGAAGCTGCAACAAAGACCAATGACATCGCTGGCGACGGCACAACAACTTCAACTGTATTGGCTCATTCCATCGTCACTGATGGAATGAAAAACCTGGCCGCTGGCTTCAATCCCATGCTGCTAAAGTGGGGTATTGAGGCTGCTACAAAAGCTGTGGCTGATAAAATCACAGAACAGGCAATTGAAGTTACCACCAGAGATGAGATCGCCAATGTGGCATCAATATCTGCCCAAGACCGTGCCATCGGTGAATTGATCGCCGATGTAATGGATAAGGTTGGAAAAGACGGCGTAATCACGGTAGAAGAATCCAAAGGCTTGGAATTCGAAACCGAGTACGTTGAAGGTATGCAATTCGATCGCGGTTACATCTCGCCTTACTTCATCACCAACCCCGAATCAATGGAAGCTGAAATTGAAGAACCCTACATTTTAGTCCATGACAAGAAAATTTCGGCTGCAACCGACATCGTTCCCATGCTGGAAAAACTAGTCCAGGTCGGCAAACGTGAACTGGTGATCATTGCAGAGGACATTGATGGTGAAGCACTGGCGACTTTAGTGCTCAACAGGTTGAGGGGCATGCTCAACGTGGTTGCTGTCAAAGCACCTGGCTTTGGTGACCGCCGGAAAGCAATGCTGCAAGACATCGCCATTCTGACCAACGCAACGGTCATCTCCGAGGAGACCGGTCGCAAATTAGAAACCACCGAAATTAACGATCTCGGTCGTGCTGAGAAGATCGTGGTTACCAAAGATGACACAACAGTCATTGGTGGCAAGGGTGAATCAGCTGAGATCAAAGGCCGCATCGATCAAATTCGCGTTGAGATAGATAAAAGCTCCAGCGATTACGATCGTGAGAAGCTGCAAGAACGCCTCGCCAAACTCTCTGGTGGAGTGGCAATCATTCGCGTTGGTGCAGCCACTGAAACTGAGCTGAAGGAAAAGAAGCATCGCGTTGAAGATGCTCTCTCCGCGACTCGTGCTGCGGTTGAAGATGGCATAGTCCCTGGTGGCGGCGTTGTCTTGATCAATGCCATGACTGCCCTTGAAGATTTGCAGATGGATAGTGATGATGCCCAGGTCGGTGTCACCATCGTGCGTAAGGCGCTTGAAATTCCGCTGCGTAAGATCGCTGAGAACGCCGGCAAGGACGGATCGGTTATCTTACAAGAGGTTCGTCGAGCACAGAAATCGAAGAAAAACCTCAATATAGGCTTCAATATCATCAGCGAGAATTATGTGGACATGGTCAAAGATGGTGTCATTGACCCTGCAAAGGTGACCCGTGGTGCACTGGAGAATGCGGCTTCAATCGCTGCCATGATCCTGACGACCGAAGCACTGATCACTGATATTCCGGAGGAGGTAGCACCACCTGCTGGACCTCCAATGCCCGAATACTAAACCGAACAAAACAAATAACCCATTAGAGGCGAGGCATGGCCAAGCTCAAGACGGCCTACCTCGCCTTTATTCTTTGACAAAGTATCATACCCATGCTAAAATGATCGCTGTTAATTAGTTCGAGATCGACACTCGGCCGGGCTTCCGGCCTGCTTTTCAATACCGCATACCATGTAGAACAACTTACTCTTGGATATCGGAAAGAGATTGCATGCCCCGGTCGGTTAAGCAACCAGGGGCATTTTTGTAATTTTATGGTTTTATTTTGTTCCATATATAACAATATTATTCCAACCCCCTTTTAACCAGTCACTTAATCTGATATGAAGGTGGTTGAATCAGAGGTAAATTTAGAAAATGAGTAATAAGAAATTTCGTATTATCCCTCTAGGAGGTCTAGGGGAAGTCGGTAAGAACATGATCGTCTATGAGTATGGGGAAAACCTTCTCATCGTAGACACAGGCATCATGTTTCCCGAAAACGACATGTTGGGGATTGATTACATAATCCCTGACTTCAATTATTTACTAGACAAGCGCCATTTAGTACGCGGCATTGTCATAACACATGGGCATGAGGATCATACTGGCGCTATTCGCCATGTCATTGAGGAGATCGAGGCACCCATTTACGCTACTCCGCTGACCAGAGGTTTGTTGGAAGTCAAGCTTGCCCGTGGAGGTCTGCTTGATCGCACGACTCTTCACACCGTGGAGGCTGGCAGCCAGGTTAAGATCGGCCCATTCGAGATCGAATTCTTCCATGTCTGCCACTCGATTCCCGATGGAGTTGGGTTGGGCATCACTACACCTGCAGGATTGGTCGTTCATTCAGGTGATTATAAATTCGATCATACACCTGTTGATGGTTGGCCGACAGATTACGCCAAGCTAGGCGAATTCTCCGGCCGGGGTGTATTGGCATTATTGGCCGACTCAACCAATGCTGATAAACCCGGATGGACTCCATCCGAGCGAGTGATCGATCCAGCTTTTGACGAAGTATTCAGCAATGCAAAAGGTCGTATCATCATTGCCAGCTTCGCTTCACTGATCTCACGTATGCAACAAGTTGTAAACGCAGCTCAGCGTCACAACAGGAAAGTGGCATTTGCGGGAACAAGCATGGTTGAAAATGCCAAGATGGCGCGCAAGCTGGAATACCTGAGTGTTCCAGATGGGCTGCAGGTTAACATCGACCAGGCGCTGAAAATGAACCCGGCGGAAGTTGTACTCATGTCAACCGGAACCCAAGGGGAGCCGTCTTCCATTCTTGGTCGCCTTTCCACTGGCACTAATCGCCATTTTGATGTTATCTCCGGCGATACGATTGTATTCTCCTCGCACCCCATTCCTGGAAACGAAGAGGGCATCTTTCGCACCATCAACCGCCTGTTCAGGCGCGGAGCAAACGTGATCTATGAACCCATCGCTCCTGTGCATGTTTCCGGTCATGCCAGCCAGGAAGAAATGAAGCTCTTGCTCCATTTAGTGAAACCGAAATACTTTATCCCCATCCATGGCGAGCTACGCCATTTGAAACAGCATGCCACGTTGGCCCAAGAGATTGGTCTCTCGGCCGGAAAAATCGCCGTGATCGAAAATGGCCAGGTGGTTGAATTTGAAGATGGGAAGTTAAGCCTGGGTGAACGTACTCCAGGAGGCTATATATTTGTGGATGGTTCTCGAGTCGGCGACGTCGGTCCCAGCGTCGTCAGGGAGCGAGAAGCATTATCCCGTGATGGGATTGTTGTGATCAGCTTGATAATAGAGAAGAGTAGCGGTCGATTATTAGAAGAGCCCGAGATTATCACTCGCGGATTCGTTTATAAACGGGATGCCAAGGATCTGTTAGCACTGGCCAGAAACCGGATCGCCGAAACCATCAATCGCGGAAACGGGAACATTCAGGACGACATTGAACAGACGATAAAGGCCTTCTTCTATAACGAGACCAAACGTCGCCCGATGGTTTTTGTCACCATCAATCGCCTATAAATCACGTTCCCCAAACTTAACTATTGAAAAACAGGACGGCATAAACCTGCCATCCTGTTTTATTTCAATTCGAATATTGGATATATTCTTCTCGAGTATGATGGTCTGAATCCCCTCCTACGCTCACAACCATCCCCAGGTATCATCCGTCCATCCAAAATCACCGATTAGAGGCACAAACGCAACTGGCACAGTCTGTTCATTTCTAAAACTATCGCCTTCCCGGATCCAGCGTTCCAGGATTTGTCCGATCCGACCACCGACTGGTATTACCAGGCGACCGCCATCCGCAAGTTGGTCAAGAAGCGGTTGCGGGACTTTGGGCGCTGCGGCAGTGGCGATGATAGCATCATAAGGGCTATACTCGGGCCAGCCCTGGGTTCCATCACCAACATGCACATATGTGTTCTTAATATCAAGTGCATTAAGAGATTTTAACGCCCGTCTGGCTAAATTATCGTGGCGCTCAACAGTGTGCACCTCTTGCGCCATTAAAGAAAGAACAGCAGCCTGATAGCCGGAACCGGTGCCAATCTCCAGCACAGACTCCTCGCCATGCAATGACAGCATTTGAGTCATTAATGCGACGATATATGGTTGCGATATCGTTTGGCTTTGACCGATAGGCAAAGGACAATCACTATAAGCCAGATGCCTGTGTTCTTCGGGAACAAAGAGATGGCGAGGCACTTTACGCATGGCTGCTAAAACACGCGTGTCCTTGATATCGCGCCTGATGAACTGCTCCTCCACCATGCGTTCACGTTCTGATGTGTAATATGCCTCTTCGCCCATATTTAAATCAATCAAATAAATACATATGAATCCAAGCCAGTCAGACTGTAATAATTTTCCTCATGACAACTCTCTGATGAGGTTTTCCCAAAAGGAGTTTCGCTCTCCTGGCAAGAATGGCTCATAAAGTGTAAGACGATCAGCAAGACCCTGGTAGCGATTTTTCAGTGCTGTGGGAAGATTATCCTCAGAGGCGGTTGTCGCAAAAACTTCCAACATCTCATCGCTGACCAGCTCGGTCATCTCTCCCCATTTTCCACGCGCGGCTAAGGAAGATAGAGTTTCAGCCTCCCGAGTCCAGCCATGTAATGCCATAACTGCCCGGTATGAGGGTGTCGATGCATAGAAAGCGATCTGCTGACGAGCAAACTCTCTTTCTTTGGCATTTGTGATGGTGATTGCTGTCACAGAGACAGACACAGCATCAAGTGATCGTCCGCCTCTCTTAGCTCCGCGCTCTATCGCCGGCAGGATCACCTCCCGTAAGTATCGAGGGCTGTGAAATGGATGAACCAGGAAGCCATCTGCAGCTTCACCTGCCAAACGGCCCATACCTGAATTAACACCAGCGATATAAATTGGGATCTCAGGGTAATCTATCGGTCCAGGATTAAAAAAGGGGGACATGAGGGTCAGCTGAAAATATTCACCGCTGAAATTTAGCTTTTCCCCAGTCTGCCAGGTATGCCAAAGGGCACGAATCGCGGCGATCTGTTCTCGGAGTTTATTCAATGGGGAATCAGGCCAGGGCATACCAAACCGGCGTACGATGTGTGCCTTGACCTGAGTTCCTAAACCCAGGATGAAGCGTCCCTGTGAGGTATGTGCCAGATCCCAGGCTGTGTATGCCATGGTTCCTGGACTGCGCGCAAAGGAAACCGCCACCGCTGTTCCAAAATTGAGTCTTTTGGTGTGTTCGGCGATCAACGCACCAGGTAAAAATGGATCATGCATCGTTTCTGATGACCATAAGGCATTGAAGCCCATTGACTCTGCCTCACGGGCGATTGATGGTACGGCAGAAAGATGCGTAGGAGGTGAAACAGCATCAAGGATCATATGTATTCAATCCAACATCAGTTGTCCTGGTTCATTCCCGATTTTTTTGATCCCAGGTGAAGGATACAAATTTCAACACCAAGATCAACTTAATAAATATGCCACCAGCCATTGGGTGGTAGCGATCAACGCCTCCTGGTGGGTACGCTCATAATTATGGGAAGCATCAACGCCGGGACCGACCAATGCTACTGCGACATCACCGCCAGCTCGCCAGTAAGCTTCACCATCCGATCTGTAATATGGGTAAATATCCACCTTATATGGAATTTGGTGTTCTTCAGCTAATTTTCGTAATTTCTGATTCAATCCATGATGGTATGGACCACCGGAGTCTTTGACACCCAGAGTGGCATGGAACTCATCTGATGTCTGTCCCTCACCCACTGCAGCCATATCCACAGCGATTAACTCAGCCAGATTTCCCGGGAAACCAGATGCCGCTCCGTGCCCAACTTCTTCGTAATTACTGATGTGAAATGTCGTCGCCTGAGAAGGTTGAAGGCCAGCGGTGTGAAGCGCGTTGATCGCAGCTAAGATACAAGCCACGCAGGCTTTATCGTCTAGATGACGAGAGCGAATAAAACCATTGACGACTTCCACCCGTGGATCAAAAGCGACAAAATCACCGACCTGGATACCCAAGTCGCGCGTCTCATCTGCGCCCATTGTACGTGCATCCAGACGCACCTCCATATTGTCATCATTCCGCTTCAGGTCATTGACCTGGCTGCCATGAACATGACCGGAGGCTTTGGTCAGCAATATTGATCCGCGAATGGCTTCTCCTTGTGATGTGAAGACTGTGCACCCTTCTCCCTCCACAGTATTCCAGGCATACCCACCGATTTTGGTCAGCTTCAGACGCCCATTGCACTTAATTTCCTTGACCATCGCCCCAAGAGTATCTGCATGTGCGGTTAACGCGCGCGGGGAATCGCTGGATGACACATCCCAGGTGAACACCAATGCGCCTTTGCGGGTCAGAGAGGGTGATAAGAATGGGAAATCCTTCAAAGTTTGCGCAACGACTTCGATAGCATTTCCAGCAAATCCAGTAGGGCTCGGGGTGTTCAGCAAATTTATCAAGAGCTTCAATAAATATTCTGAGTCAACCGGCGGGAGATCGCTCATTCTGGCTCCTTATCTTGAAATCTGTGTTTTCCCTGATGATCTATTTTGCGATCCTCAACTACATGCATGGATTTACGTCTTATAACAAAGCTTAATACCGTTCATCTCTCCTGATGGTCTTATCAGATTAAATTTGACCTCCCAGAAGGTAATTGCAGACCAGCTTCTCAAACCTGAAACAAATTCTAGATGCACATACTTTAGCGAACCTAAAACCATTAGTAAATGTCGAATCAGGTCTATAAAGTGATTATACCCTCTGAGGCACCCTCCGTAAAACGCGTCAAGAGATAATAGAGTTCTAAATTTACCTTAACATACCAAATCATTGTTTACGGTATAATCGGCGGCATGGATAGTATGAACCAGGATGAAACACAGCCAATGCCACTAGGTGATGAAACCCAGCAGCTGCCAACCGATTCTGACCCTAGTCCTGTGAAAAACCAGGATAAATCATCTCTTGATGTAGAAAACTCAGGCGATGGTGAGGGGGAACCAATTGCGGATGGAAATGGCGGCGAGAAAAGTCGCTCCATTTCATTGCCGCTATTGATCACGCTAAGCTTAGCAGCCCTGCTGTTGATCGCGGCTACCAGTGCATTTGGCGGATACCTATCAGGGATCAATGAGCGTACCAATTTCGAAACCACCCAGGTTGCCCAACAAGTCTCTGAACAATACCAATTAGGTTTGCAGGATCTTGAAGCCAAACGGTATGAACTTGCACGCCAACGTTTTGAATACGTTATCAGGCTCGATCCTAATTACCCTGGTGTGACCGAAAAACTCGCCTTGGTATTGCTAGAGCTTAATACCACCGCCACACCTACCCCTGTGCCTATTCCCACCCTAACACCTACTCCCGATATGCGCGGCGCAGAAGAGTTGTTTTCCCAATCACAAGTATTGTTAGCGGATGGGAAGTGGACTGAAGCCATCGAAACTTTACTCAAGCTTCGCAAAGATGAACCGGATTACCAAACGGTAAAAGTTGATTCAATGTTATATGTAGCCCTGCGTAACCGCGGGGTTGAACGCATTCTACGAGAGGGGGATCTAGAAGGTGGGACGTATGATCTCGCCCTGGCTGAAAAATTTGGGCTCTTAGATATTGAGGCCAGCAATATGCGAATCTGGGCAGACCTCTACAAAACCGGTGCCAGCTTCTGGGGATTGGATTGGGGTCAATCAGCATACTATTTCGGTCAAATTATCATCGTTGCCCCCAACCTACGTGATAATACAAATATGACCGCAGCTGAGCGATTCCGCATTGCAGCAATTAAATATGGCGACTTTTTGGCTGCTAACAAGGAATGGTGTCTGGCACAAGAACAATACGAAGCTGCTTTCAATATTGGACCAGATCCTTCCGTCGAGCCAACCGCCTCCTGGGTAACTCAAAAGTGTGTCAATTCTCTAAAGAAAGATAAGAAGACTGAAGAACCACCCCCTCCAGAGGCAGCACCAACTGAGAGTGCACCTCCAACAGAAGCGCCTCCAGTCGAACCAACGCCAACACAAGAAACCACCCCTGCACCAACACAAGATCCTTATCCAGCTCCAACAACATGATCACAGCGGGGGTAACGACTCCGATTTGGGCGCTCAGCCTTGCCTATTGGTTACATATGCTGGCTACAGTGGCATGGATCGGTGGATTGGTTGCCCTGGTCGTGCTCGTCCTACCTGCTGCCAGACGCGTCCTGGAAGCGGACAGCTATGCCCTTTTTCTTGAGCAGCTTCAACGCCGTCTGGATCCATTAGCCTGGTTTAGTCTCGCCGTGCTCCTTGTCACCGGGATGTTCCAGATGAGCGCCAATCCGAATTACGAAGGATTCTTAAGCTTCACAAACCAGTGGGCAATTTCAATTCTGATTAAACACATTTTGTTTATCGGAATGATAGGCATAAGCGCTTACATGACTTGGGGGTTGCTTCCATCCTTACGACGGATTGCTATCATGCGAGCCAAGGGTCTTGAAACTCAGGAAGCAGATAAGCTCGAAAATCGCGAAATTCTACTGATTCGCGTTAATTTAATCCTCGGATTATTGATCCTCGGTTTAACCGCTCTGGCGCGAACCTCGTAGTTGGAATATTTATCCCTAAGCAATTAATGACATACTATACAGTTTATGGGATTTGAGGCTATTGTGCTTTTGTCAGGGAGCACGTTTTACGAATAACGAATAACTGATGAACATTGTTCTTATTCGACGGATTGACGTTGATTGATGAATCCGAGAATTGCATATAATTGCAGACTGTAAATATTCGCTTAGTTGTCCAAAATCGCATTTACCTCTATAATTTCCTCTTCCACCAGTGCCCAATCCCCGCCAGCAGCGTTGGCCTGCACATGCTCGACACTCGTCGCACCGGATATGACCGAGCTGACTTGTGGTTGAGCAGCAGCTGATCGGCGAGTATCCAAACGCTGGTGGTCATGCCTCACCTGGGGTTATCCGGGTGGATTTAAACCATTCTACTATATCAAATTTGTTTAATCAAAACCAGCATCAGAACCCAGGTTGACTCTAATCTTCGATTTGCAGGTCTCCAACCACATATCAAATTTCTCATGTCCGAACCTACAAAGTGTATAGTATCTCCTGGACAGCGTACATCGTTTCTTTGACTTTTGAAACTTGTTCAACTAAACTTGAGATAGGATACCTATATAAGCGGAGGCACGTATGGATCTCGGAGTGATGGTAGTTATTGGGTTGAGCGCTTTCTTAGTTGTCTGGTATATCGCGGCCAGCAGCTTCAACCGCCGACGTGGGATGGCTGTGTACCGGTGGCTTCGCAGAGGACTAGGTGAACTGGGGGAAATCAGTCAAGCGAAGTGGTTTGGGTCTTCCGGAACTGGAGCAAGCCTGATCGTTGCTAAACCCACGAAACCACTCCGTGAGATCGAGACTTTTTACTATTTGGAAACACGAGAGATATTCCCTTACTGGTTGGTCACTCACTTGTGGGGTAAACGCGATGAATTAACAATCCAGGCAAGACTCCGTATCACTCCGAAAGTCGAATATAAAGTCGGGAATAATCGTTATACGGACCTTGCCGAACCGCTATCAGAAGATGATACGAACTTGTTTGAAAGAGTACCAGCAGCAGAAGGATTTACCATCCTGCGTCGTGGTAATCAAGATGACGGTAGTTTAGAGAGGCTTGATGAATTCTTAACCACAGCTGGCGAATCCGTACGGAGCGTTCATCTAAAAAAGAGTCCCCCTCATCTTGTGATTAATGCAAATATCCGCCCATTATTAGAAAAATCCCCCGAATCAGTATTTTTAGCTTTGCAATTATGGCTGCAAACTATAGGGAAATAAGTATTGCTCAGAAGAGCCGTTCAGCTGCTTTCTGATTCGTTTTTTACCCCAACCTGTTGACGGCTCCTGCGTTTTTCTAATGCCTTCTCGGCTGCTTGTCCATAAATTGAGGATGGATACATGATGGTCACTTCGCTGAACTGGCTCACAGCTTCAGCGTCTTTGCCTTGCCGCTGGAGGGCTAACCCCAAGTTGTAGCGGCAAGCAGCTTCATACTTTATTCCCAACCCACCGCCTTCTGCATCTTTCAATACAGTCTCAAAAAGCTCCTGAGCGCTTGCCGGGTTCTTGCGACGCAGCTGCACAATTCCCATATTCACCAGTGCAACTAAACGAGAAGGCTTGTCGGGGAATAAACGCA
>Ga0114921_10001105_pt1 | contig 12131 bp, 12 predicted proteins | sample BentaG_FD_87016 | JGI IMG/M metagenome (GOLD analysis project Ga0114921, IMG submission 87016) | Deep subsurface microbial communities from South Atlantic Ocean to uncover new lineages of life (NeLLi) - Benguela_00093 metaG | ecosystem: Environmental > Aquatic > Marine > Oceanic > Sediment ...
AAAATATTTAGTGAATTTCTTTTCATCTTTTAACACAAATTCATGTAGTAAATTTTTCTCTTTTTCCTCCAATTTTATTATATATTTAAAATTATCTTTATTATAAGAAAGATATTCTTTAATACATGAAACAAGTTCAGATGTATTTAACCCTTCATTTTTAATTAATTTGAAAAAATATAGAGAAATAACATTTCTAATTCTTTTAAATTTTGGATAAGATAGAAACCTATATCTATTTCTTGGATATAAATGTTCGAAATATCTCCTATAATATTTGATAATTTGAGAATTACTAATGTCAGATAATCGTGTGAGTGAAACTTTGGGTATATCTTTATTTGAGAGATATATAGTATAAATTATTGTAATTGCAATTAATTCTAGATTTGCATTTTTAGGGATATAAAACTCCTTACTACGCGCTCTTGATATAAACTCATCCAAAATTTTTATGGATTTTGCCCACATAAACTTTTTTTGTTTTGAAGTATATTCAATAAGATTGAGTAAATTTTTTAAATGGTTTACAATTTTATGGCGAAAGTTAGGGACATTAATATTTTTATCAATAAATTTAAAATCCTCTAGTTCTCTCTCATTTCTGATTGAGTGTGGTTTATCAACTAATTTCTGTGTCTGTTTAGTAAGAACTCGTGTAATTTCAGATAATTTTTTTGAGGCTTTTTTAGAGATTTCATATTTTTTAGACAGATGTCTGAGAAATTTATATTTTATTTCACTAATTAGCGCAGGATTCCACCAATGACGTTCTTGAAAGTATGCTTTAAATCCGCTTATATTCAAATATATATGTAAGTGAATTAGATCTATATGATGGAGTCTGTTTATAATAGAGATTATTTTATCTCTTTCTTTTTCAGTTAATTCTCCGTTTTTATATTTTTTATATAATTCTTCCAAATCTTCATAGTTTTGGAAATTACAGAGTATCTCTTTCAGAATTTCTTTAAGTTCAGAGCTGAGCATCTCTTCTGGAGATCCCTCTATCCACTTTTTAAGTTTTTTTTGCCATTTCTCCTCTTGTAGTTCTTTCTCTTCTAATTCTTCAATTTTTAATTCTTGCTGTTCTAACCATTGGCTAAATCCTTTTGTCTCTTTTCCAGCATATATCGGTCTTTTACCAGTTTCTTGGCGATATAATTGCTGGAGCATATTATACTCTTCTTCTTCTGTTTCTTCACTTTCTGACTTTTTTTCTTTCTCTATAAATTCCTTGCTCTTTTCTTGATAAGACTGCACTTCATCTGCTTCGATCTTATTTAATTCTATGTGGATCTCTTCTTCTGCTTCTTTTCTTTGCATTAATTGTTGAGATTCACTATTCTCATCATTCTCATAAATAGAAATTTGCCCAAATTGTTCTTGTTCTTCAAGATCCAAATGTTCTTCATCAATTTCAACCTGTTTGATTCTTGCTTCTTCACTCACATCGTTTTCTTGTTCACTTTGTTGGTTTTCCTCTATTTCACTTAGGAAAAAATTATCTGCGATTTCTTCCATTTGTTGTTCAAATAAAAATCTATTTCATATTTAAAACAAAACACTTTATTGGCACAGTAGTAACTACTTATTTTTAAAAAAAAGACTCTGTCTTAATTCAGTAACTTACTATAAATGGAGAATTTATTGACGAGATCCTCAAAGATATAAGAAAAGGAAATGTATTAAATTCTTAATATTTTAATAAATTTTTTATATATTACGATTCTATTTCAATATCTCCAAGCCTTTCAGTAAATTCATCAATTTTATCTAAAAAGATTTCAAAAACTTTCTTAATAAGTATGTTAAAAGGCAAAACACCATCTGATTCTATTGAAAAAATATAAGTATTGTCTTTCCAATTTACTTTTATGGCTCCTTCTGGACAAACTTGTTGACAAGAATTACATAATGTACATGTTTTCCAATAATCATCTATTAATTTAGGTGTTTTTTTGTCTGAGAAGTCATATAATTTCTCTGGACACATTCTAGATACAATACATTTATCAGGACATTTTGTACACTTAGTATCATCAAAATCAATAATCGGATAAAATCGGTAAAAAATATTCGAAACTGCTTGCCATTTTACATGTTCTTTAGCTATTCCTAAAATTGCGTAAGCCTCTAATATAACTTTGTCATTTTTATCGATTTTTACAATTGGAATCTTTGGATCAACAGGTATAATTTTTGGATCATTTGATTTCAAATCACCAGAATATATCTCTAAAGGCATATTTGTAGTATTAGTGACCTCACAAGTTAAGGAAACCTGACACAATGGACACCCAAATCCTCCGCAACTACAATCTCGTGGTAGATTATACGCTTTTAAATCAGTTTTAAGAGGTATCATGCCTAATCGATGAGATATAATCTCGTCATATAGTGGGCTGTCATTTTTAAGAATAATTACTTCATCTATAGCCATTGCGGGAATCTCAGTCAATATTATCCTCCTAATGGCATTAGCTATCTCAATCGATAATCCTTCAACAACAAAGGTTAACTTATGATCACTCTTTTCAAGAACTTCGAGACTCATAATGATTTGAATATATTAATTTTCCATATAAAATTCGATTAAATTAAGGAATCTATCATTTTAGATAAGTTTTATTATTCTAATTAAAAAAGATGATAATTAAGTATTAAAAAAATTTAAGATATTCATAAGCTTTATTTGGAGTTTGAAAACAATATTTAATTTCTTGGAAGTCTTTTCTAAATTCAGCTACTTCATCTTTAACCTTTTTTGGATCTTTTTTATCTATTATTAAATTTTTGAAAAACTCAGCAATTTCTGTCATTTCACTTTTACCCATGCCGAGTCTTGTAACTTCAGATGTTCCTAATCTTAATCCTCCTGGATTTTGATAATGTCTACCTTCTGCGATATCGTAGGGTAAAAGATTACGAATGATTATAATATTTGCTTCTTCTAATAATTTTTCGATATCTCCCCCTAACCCAATAGTTTTCTCATAATCAGTGATATCCACAATAATTTGATGAGATTCCGTAAAACCCTTATGTTCCATTAACACTTTTAATCCTCGTTCATGTAAAGCAGCTCCCAAAGCTTTAGCATTTTCCATGACGTTTTTATGGTATTTTTTACCGAACTCAAGCATCTCAGTTAGTGCTATGGCTAACCCCGCAACATTATGGAGATGGTGATTGGATAATAAAGCTGGAAAAGCGCAAGATCTTAGTGTCTCAATTAAATCTTCTCTATTCGATACTAGAGCACCATGCTGGGGACCTGGAAGTGTCTTATGTGTACTCATTGTCATTGCATCAGCGCCTTCTCTTAGAGGATCTTGAAAAAACCCTGAACCAATCAATCCTGCAACATGGGCAGCATCATAACCTACAGAAGCTCCAACTTCTTTAGCAACATCACCAAGCTCTTTTACCGGATGTGGAAATAGGAAAACAGATCCACCAAATAGTACTAAGTCTGGTTCAAATTCTCTTATAATTTTTGCAGAAGCATCAATATCAAGATTCATTTCATCATTATCAAAAGCAAGATATTCTATATTTATTCCTCTTGTAGTTCCAGCTGTGCCAAAGATCTCTCGTCCACTTTTAGCAAATCGTGGACCATGTGAAATATGGCCTCCCCGAACAATTGACATGCAACACATTTTCCCATTATTATCTGACGTAAAGGCATTGTACATAACTAAATTTGCTACAACTCCCGAAACTGGACGAACATCCGCATGAATACAATTAAAATACTCTTTAGCAAGGTCCATACAAATATCTTCTACTTGGTCTATATACTTACACCCTGCATAAACACGTTGTCCACTCCATCCTTCTGCATACCGATGACTAAAATCGCAACAACAAGCTTCATCTACAGCTGGACTGGTGATATTTTCCGAAGCGATTAATGGAATGCTATTTTTAAACCAATCATGATGCTCCATCAAAAGTTTTCGGATTTCATGTACTTTCTTACTCAAATTTATTCAAATCCTTTTTTATTTTATTTTAAATGTTAATAAAATAATAAATTTTCAATTTTTTTAAATCTTATGTCAAAAATTCGAGTTTTAAGCTGCACTATTATGTTCTAAATTTATCAACTAATTCAAATATTAAGATAATTCAAAAAGAATAAAGTCTTTTTAAGAATTGATAATAATTTTAAGCAGTAATTTTATAGAATTATCCTTTGGATTTTTCTAAAATTAATCTTGCTTCATATAAATTTAATTTTTTTCCAGCTTTTTGTTTTTCTAGAGCTTTTTCTAATTTATCTTGTTTTAATTTTTTAAGTAATTCATTCTTTTTAGTACTTGGAGTATATTTTTTAAGAGGCTTTTTGCTTGCGTAATAAGGTCGTTTGCCTTTAGAAATTTTTCTTCTTTGATTCATTAATTTCAAAAATTGTCCATGATAATGATCAGCTGCTTTTTTATTTTCTATTAGCTCTTCCTCCATTCTTTTCTTTTTTTCTTTTAAGGCATATACTCTTTGGAAGAGATCTTGCATTTTAGCGTGATTTTCTTGTGATTTGTTTGACCATTTATTTAATTGTTCATAGATTTTGCTTAAATTTATTTTTACTATCTCAATTTTGCGTTCAAGTTTAAAGAGATCACTGTTTATCTGTTCAGCAAGATATTCTTGTTTCATTTCAGCTAATTTTCTGATATTATCAATAATAGCATTTTCTTCAGCAATATTAAGATTTTCTGTTTCAATTTTTCTTTCTAAATTATCAATTTTACGTTCAATTTGTTTAATAGAAACAAAAATTTTTGAAACCTTACCATCATCAGTAGATTTTTGAATTTTATTCTTTTCCCCTATAAAATTGTCTAATAAGTTCTTATACTCTATTTTTTTCTCTTTTAATTTCTTTACTTTATCATTCCAATAATCTCGTTTTTTCCTATATTTCTCCTTCGCAATTTTTAAAGTATTATTGATTTCAATCTCAATATCTTGTAATGCATTGATAAAATCCTTTGTTTTTTTATTTAAATCGTCTCTTTTTTGTCTAAAATCTTCAATTTGATGTTGGAGGTCCCTAAAGGATAATCTAGAACTTTGAGAATTATTGGTTTTATCCTTACTCATAAACGAATTCATTAAAGAATATTTATAAAAAAGAATTTTATAAATGTAGTTAAGTATGACAATATAATATTTTTTATATATTTTTTGTATATAAACTAATGATAAAAGGAAGCGTATGATAAAAAATTAAAGATTTGTAAATATATTAGAAATAAATGAAAAATTTGTTTAAAAAATATTATGGACGCAAATATAATAAAAGAAAATGATTTAATCTTTTTAATCCTTGATGATAGAAGAAGATGGCTAGTTCAAGTAAAGCCAGGAGGTAGTTTTCACACACATAGAGGTATTATTGAATTTGATGATATTATTGGAAAACCTTTTGGGTCTGTAATTTTCTCTAAACCGTATAAAAGTCAAGGATATAGATTTTATGCTTTAAAACCCTTACCTTCTGATTATGTTCTTCATATGACTAGAAAAACACAAATTATTTATCCAGAAGATGCTGGTTTAATCGTAATTTATTCTGGGATTGGACCTGGAAGTATTGTTATTGAAGCGGGTTGTGGCTCTGGAGCTTTAACCAGCATTTTAGGAAATTATGTAAAACCAAGTGGGCATGTGTATTCATATGATATTCGTGAAAAATCTCTTAAAAGAGCTAAAAAGAATATTATTAAAGCTAACTTACAAGATGTTATTACTATACAATATGGAGATATAATAGAAGATATTTATGAATATAGAGATATTGATGCTATTATTTTAGATATAGCGACCCCTTGGAAAGCCGTGGAGAAAGTTAAAACATATTTAAAATTAAGTGGGATATTGGTTTCTTTTTCCCCTACAATTGAGCAGGTAAAAAAAACTACTTTCGCATTGAGAAATAATGATTTTGTTGAGATAAATACATATGAATTACTGAAAAGAAGAATACAAGTTAAAGAAAACGCAACGCGGCCTTACTCAAGAATGGTTGGCCACACTGGTTATACGACTTTTGGAAGAAAAATTAAAAATATAAAAAATCCATATCGAGAAAAAAAGCCAAAAATGAAAGAGTATGTTAATTTGAATGGAATGCCATTAAGAAGTTGAGAATTTTATGGAAATTGAGTATGAAGATTTTATTAAATTAGATATAAGAGTTGGACTAATAAAGAGTTGTGAAAAAATCCCTAAATCACAGAATCTCTATAAATTGATGGTGGATTGCGGTGAAAAAAGTCTTAGGCAAATTTTAACTGGAATTTCATTGTATTATTCACCTAAAGAACTAGTTAATGAAAAGATTGTTGTATTAACTAATTTAAAACCTAGAAAAATTATGGGTGTTGAAAGTCAAGGAATGTTACTCGCAGCTGATTTTAACAATGAACCATATTTATTGAAAATTGATGAGAAAAAGAGAACTGTCCCTCCTGGATCTAAAATTAAATAGTTAAAAACCTTTGAGTTGGGTCCCGACTTTAAATTCTTTCTTTTTCTTAAACCTTTCAGTTTTGAAATAGTGCCTCTTTTTTTCCGGTAAGATCTCAACATATTTTCTCAATATATCTTCAACATATTCCTTAGTTTGCTTATTACTTGTAATTTTATTAGGATTGGATAAAAATTCTAATATATCTTTATTTTTAGAATTCTCTGGTATGCCTAAGTTTTTAATAGGAATATGAACAGAATGTAAAAACCAACCAGATGATTGATCATCATGAGCAGACACTTTCAATATATTAGCAACTTCCTTACGAATTTTTATATCAATCAATTTTTTTCCAGTACGAACTATTATAGAAGCATATTCTGGAATCTTGTTTTTAGAATCATGGATTTTTTTCAAGAAATCCTTTAATTTCTCGCTCATTATTTAATCATGAAATTTGATTGTAGTATATCTTATTAAAATGGATAAATTAGAATTAATAAAAAAACTTTTTAAAAAAATTTTTTAATAAAAAATTTCTTTTACATCTAGTGGTGTTACATTGAATTCATGTGAACTTCTTGAACCTATTGAATATTACCTTAAAAAGAAAATTTGTCTTCTAGGGGGAACTGAGTTATATAAAAATGAATTTCAGAAAAAAATAAGTTCAAATTGTCTTCCTTTAGAAAATAAGGAGAACATAGGTGTAAATATAAGCAGAATTGAATATTTCTATCAGTTAACTAAAAAACATCAAAAATTTGAGTTTCTTCTATGGAATATAGATTGCAGGCAACGGAGGTCTTTCTTACGGACTATTTTTTACAATGGAGCTGAGGTAATGCTAGTTTTTATATCAGATACAAAAATAGAACAAATTTATCATTACTTTAGTGAAATTAGACTTAGAATGCCAGCAATAACGATAATTTTTTGCGTAATTCTTGAAAAATTTTCAAAAGAAGAGATTATCAATGCTCAATTTGAAAATGAAGATTTTAGATTTTTGGTAAAAAATAATAATATTCAAATTAATGAAATTTCAGAACCTTTTGAAATTTTAGACCAAATCTGCTCAATCTGCTTAAATAAGATAAAAAATAAAGAAATTGAAAATTGCTATATTATTAATTTGATTCCTTTACAATCGCTACTTAATCATTCTGGAGTTAAAGATAATTGTAATGATTATTATGAGCCGCAACCTCATGATGAAAAAATAAAAAAAAAAATTAATACAAATGCTCTAACCAATTTTCTATCCAAAATTGGGATTAAAGTTGAAGATAAATCTCAGAATTGGATTCGAATAAAGAATAAAAACTTTGGCACGTTCTCTATTTATCTTAAAAATGGCAATGTGTATTATTTTCCTATTGTCTGCGAAAAATGTAAAGATAAAAAATGTTTAACATATAAAAAAGCACCGTTTTTTATTTGTATTGAAGCAGAATCAGGATCACATGGTTGGAGTAATATTAAGGGATTTAACCAAGATGAACTTCTTATTTTATCAAAAATTTTTGCAATATTGGAAGGTAATGAAAAAACATTACCTAAATCTGTATTAAAGCAAATTAAAAGAATAAATATATGTAATAAATTAAAATTGAAGTAAAATGACTGTAATTTTCGAATCTTTTAAGTTAAGCTCTAAAGCATATTGTGACGTAATTAATATCACGCAAGAAGTGCAGAGTGCAGTAAGTAAAAGTGGCATTAAAGATGGGTTGGTAAATGTGCATATTGGAGGGTCCACTGGAGCTATTTCTACTACAGAATATGAACCAGGATTAGTTCAACACGACATAAAGGAATTTCTAGAAAAAATTATTCCCTATGATAAAAACTATAAACATCATCGAACTTGGGGTGATAATAACGGGGCAGGACATCTTAGAAGTTTTCTTCTCAAGACTTCCCAAACTTTTCCTTTTAAAAACCAACGATTAATCCTAGGAACATGGCAACAAATCATTTTTATTGAATGCGATGAAAAACCGCGCTCTAGAACGATTTATTGTACTATTGTGGGGGAGTAGAATATCTTTAATATTAGAAAAAAATAATTATTTATTGAGATTTTTTCATTAGGCTATCCAATTCTTCTATTATTATTTGATATTTATCTCGTACCTGAATATTTACTAATCGTTCTTCACTTTTTTCTAATTCTGACGTAAAGGCAGGGAATTTTCTATATGGTTGAATGGTTTGTTTCTTTAGACTTATTCGATAATGTAAATTTTCCATAAATTTGTTTTCCAAATCAATCAATTAATACACCTTTTTAAAATTACATTTTATTAATAGTTGATGAAAAACACTTTATCCCCGTTAAAAAATATGTATATCATGCTCGGAATTTCTAAACAATACTCTCGTGTTATAGAACAGCATTAAAACTAGGAGTTTTAACACGCCTTTAACGTATAAAAAAGTTTTAGAATATACAGATAATATCCAGATAAATTTTTTACAATATCCAAATAAATATAATAAAAATGAGAAAGTCAAAAATAAATAATTATGTTCCGTATATTGAAATAAAACTAAAAATAATAGTAATTTAAATAAATCCTTTTTTTTATTAAAATTAATAAATATCTATAAAGAATATTAGTTGAAGACAATGGAACGATTCTTAAAAGTAATAATATCTGGCTTGGACAATGCTGGAAAAACATCAATCTTAACCGCTTTAGATAAAAAATATGATTTCCAAAAAGATATCATAGAATTAAAGCCAACCATTAGGGTTGAATATCATAAGATGAATTTTCTTACAACATTAGTAAATTTTTGGGACATGGGCGGACAAAAAATCTATAGAGAAATCTATCAAAAGAATCAGGAAGTATATTTTGATGGAACCGACTTGCTTATTTATGTAATTGATATTCAAGATCCAAACAGATTTGAGAACTCTCTTGAATATTTGAACTCTATTTTACAATTTTTTAAAGATAGTGATATGAATGTACCAATTATTGTTACTTTTCATAAATATGACCCTGATTTGAGGAATGATGAAACAATATTAACTAATATCGAAAAATTAAGAGAAATGATTTTTAACAAATATTCAACATTTAAAATATTATTTCAACGAAGTTCAATATATGATATTCTTTCTGTTATACAATTGGTTTCATATGGGCTTTCTGTTTTTGATGAGAAATTTTTTGAACTTTCTGAGTTGTTGGAGAATTATTTGGAACAGTTTAATAGTCAAGCTCTTATTGTGTTTGATAGAAATGGAATAATTATTTCAGAATATTATAGCGAGGAAATAGAGTCAGATACTTATATTGAACTTTTAGAATCAATAAAGGAGCATCTTTTTTTACTCAAAAGAATGCAAGAGGAATCATATGATGAAAATCATAATTTTTTCACAATTGAAGATAAACTTCTAACATATCTTCACAGAATGAAGATTAAATCAGAGATATTTTTTGCATCAGTTGTAATTAAAGAAAATCAAAAGGAGGATTTTTTAGATAAGTTTCCTGATTTTCTTGAAGATTTAACGAAAATTTTAAATGAATTAATCTAATTCGATATATCTAAAAATATTTAAAATTCTCATAAAAATTTTAAAAATTTGTTGATGTCTCTATGGTAAAAGTTTTAGTAATCAATAGTAGTCCTCGTATGAGTAAAGGAACTACTGCATTGATATTAAATCCGTTTTGGAAGGTATGAAAGAAATAGGCGCCGAAATCGAGAAACTTTATACTAAAAAACTCAATATCCAACCATGTACAGCATGCTTTAATTGTTGGTTTCCAACAGAAGGAGAATGTTCAATAAGAGATGATATGGATGAAATCCTTCCGAAGATAGCTGAAGCGGATATTTTTATAGTTGCTTCACCTATTTATGTAGATGGAATCACTGGTCCTATGAAAAATATAATCGATCGAATGCTGCCGTTATTAGAACCATTTGTAGAGCTTAGAAATGGTCATTGTCGTCATCCCCTCCGCGAGTATTCAAAACCAGGTAAGGTTGTATACGTTGCTACATGTGCATGGTGGAAATTAGACAATTTTGATCCCATGATTCTATATATGAAAGCTATGTGCGCTAATATGGGTAGAGAATTTGCTGGAGCTTTAGTGCGACCTCATGCAGGTGCTATGATGTATTTAAAAGCAACAGGTAAATCTGTTGATGATATTATTAATGCTGCAAAAGAATCAGGTCGTGAGCTTATTGAAAATGGTAAAATCTCAAGTGAAAACCTTAGAACGATCAGTCGTGAGTTGATTCCATTAGATGAATATATTCAAATTTTTAACCAAGAGATGGAGAATGCTGTTAAATCAGCAAGGAATAAATAGCAATACCAAGAAATAGCAATATAAAAAGGATTAATCAATATTCAAAAGTTTTTTAGCTTTATCTAATAATTTTTCTTTTTTCTTTCTATGATTTTCTACGAATTTCAATACTTTCTCAATACATTCTCGTTTATGATCTCCACACATTAATTCTCCTTTAATACAACTTTCAAAATCGTTAGCCAATTTTTCATCATCTTCCTCAAAAGTATACATTAATATCTTGTAAATCATGCATTTTTGAGGTTCTCCTCCTAGTTTTTGTTGTTCCTTTTTATTTCTTCTTCCTCCAGTAAGTGCGCCCATAATTTTCTTTTCTATCGATTCTAAAGGCTCATTAAACGTAAAGTAGCTATTAGGATTTCTTTTTGCCATTTTATCTGAACCATCTATTCCGGCTAGTAAATAATGGTAAGTCGCCCCAGGTAAAAAAAAGCCTTTATAATATCTACGAGTTAAATCCCTTGTAAGTCTTATGTGAGGATCTTGATCAATTCCAACTGGTACTACTGTTGGTTGTGGCTTTTCCATGATTTGAGGTAATACAATATCACCAACTTGTATTAAAGCACTTAAATATAATCCGAATGCTTTCTTCCCATATATAGCATTTAACATATTATGTGTTACTAATCTACTAACTTTGAAACACACATCTTTCACTATTGGCTCTTTTGACTGTCTCCAAATATAAGCGTTATTAGGATCTAAGCCTGACGCTAAAATATCAGCTACATTATCTATAGCAAATTTTTCTGATTCTTCATAAGTTAAACCATTGTCTTCCCAAGTTTCAATATCGGCAATACCATAATACGCTTTTCCACCCATTTTTTGAAATTCTACAATTTCGAGTGCTGTTGTGAGTGTCCCTAAATGAAATGGTCCTGATGGTTTGATTCCACTCATAACAGCCCATGGTTGTTTTTTTTCTATAGCTTTTAAAATATCTTGTATATCACGGTGTCCAAAAATTATCTTTCTTCTAATAAAACGATTTTTAATTAATTTTTGACGCAAACTTTCACTTATTTCTTCAATTCCGAACTCTCTTTTTATTCTATCATAATCTTCCTCTTCAATAGGAGCGGAACCCCATGGGTCAATATTAGGCATTTTAATTTCCTTTTTAGTTTTATAGTTAATAATAAAAGTATAATCTAAATAAAAAATTTTGATACACATGAAGAATTTTTCAAAAGAACATATTAAAGGATAGCTTAAAAAGTGAAAAAATGATATTTAAACAATTTTCAAAAATTAATAATAATAATTGTTTTTTGTTTAAATTT
>Ga0114921_10001107_pt1 | contig 12126 bp, 13 predicted proteins | sample BentaG_FD_87016 | JGI IMG/M metagenome (GOLD analysis project Ga0114921, IMG submission 87016) | Deep subsurface microbial communities from South Atlantic Ocean to uncover new lineages of life (NeLLi) - Benguela_00093 metaG | ecosystem: Environmental > Aquatic > Marine > Oceanic > Sediment ...
CAAATTTTGCATGCAGTTTTCAAAAGCCTTGAAAAGCTTCTTTAATTCAAGCATGGATTGATGTGACAACTCCATTAAACAGCAACCCCCATATAAAAAGGTTTAGCGCGCGCCGAGGTTATGCATGCATGATTTGGCTCATTCTGAAAAGTGGTGTCAAACTCAAAAGTTTAAACCCAAATCAACATTAGTTTAATTGAAAATTCACGACTCAGCAAAAAAAGGGAAAGTCACCCTTTTGTCACCGTTTTTGTCACCCTTTAACATTGTTTCACATCATATCTCACAATGCGCGCGAATACTAGCTGGACGCTACACAGACTATAATCTAGAAAGATTGAAGAGAATTTGCGATAAAACTGAGTTAAAAGCTCAGCTGTTTCCCTATTTTAAGGATGGTTCTCCTTGTCACCTGTAGGAGATTCTTTTCAGTTCTTTAAGTTGCTCCAAAAACTCTCTTTCTTCAACTTTTCTCAACTTGAGTTCAGAACTTTCATTGAAAAGGTTTTCTAGTACCACTAAGGCTCCTGAGTCGCCAAGATACTTTTCCAGTCCTTCAGTGAAGATTTCTAGTTCATTTGCGATATCTTCTCGCTTAAGTGAGTGTTTTTCCTCAAGATGCTTGTATATGAATAGAGTTGCGGGTTCTCCAAAAATCTGTTTCAGCACCTTGTCTACGATCTTGAACAATCTTTTAGGTTTCTTCTCTCGTTTCAAAGCTCTTTTTTGCCAATTCAACAAGATTTTTGATTTCATGGCTCAACATGAAAAGTATTCCCGTTGATCCAGTAAAATGTTATGGGTTCAAAATATGGATTACAGTTAGTTATTAAATCGTTCAAATTCGAATATGTAATAACCAGTAGCTAACTAACTTTACATGCATTTAGCTGGTTCTTTGATTGTTCATGGACCACTAGGATACTTTTACGGTTTTCTCTAAAGAAGCAAACGAGAAGTCCTTTGTCACTCTTTCCCCATTTCGTAAACTAAGGATGAATGATCGGATGTTCACGACATGTTCTGCCCAATAGGTTCGTAGTTCTGTTAAGAATTTTTGATAGTCTGTGTAGTTTTTGTGCACTGAAACGGTCACTTTATCCATTCCCATGCCCAGTCCTGCGCTGGCAAAAACTATTTCGTCGTGTTTCTCAGCCCAATCTCGTTCTTTATCCCTGAGGCTTTCTGGGCTCTCACTGGCGGATGCTTTCATGTTGGTGAAGGTTAATGCTGCTATTTCGTATCCGATTTTTTCTAGGCTGGGAACAGCGGTGAATTGTCTTATTAACCCTGTTTCAACGAGTTTCGCTCTTTTCCTAGTTATGGTTGGCTGTGACACTCCCACAATTTTGGCTATTTCTCTGTCGCTTCTCTTGCAGTTCTTCACGAACTCGAACAAGAGTTTGAGATCCGTTTTTTTGATGGCTGTTTTCATGCTTCATCACTCCTGTTTAGCATAGCCAAAAGAGAAGTATACATCTATTTAAACTTAATCGTTTGATACATCATACAATTCTTGGTGAACATTGACTTCATCTTGAGCTTTCAATAATAATAGACAGTGGTAGGTACATCTTTAACACACTGTATTTAACTGGTTTTTTGATTGTTTGTTTAAGAGACAATTAACACAACATAGTGTGTTATCTTCCGCACGCTGTGACTGCTAGATTTGCTGGCACACAAAATCTCCGTCATTGCCGAGAGAGCAAAGATAGCACCTTCTTTTTGTATTGTTTTCCCACATTTCTTACATTTAGAACCTTGCAGAGGCTCATGCTTAGGTCCATGCTAAAGAGTGCAAGAGACTTGACAAAAAGATACACAAAATAGTGATGCCTCAAAGAACCTTAATTCAAGCTTAGACTTAAAAACTAGGAATACGAAGTTTGTTAATGCTTATTGGGGTCGTGGTCCAGTTTGGTCTAAGATTCGCGCCTGGGGCGTGCGAGGTCCGGGGTTCAAATCCCCGCGGCCCCACCATCAAAATAAGTCAGGTTGAAGCAAGTTAAGAATCTTTCACGCCTCGCGAAATTTATGTTCGGATCTAAATCAAGTTCGACTCAGCTGAATTCATATTTTGAGTAGTGACCTTCCTTTCATAATCATTTTTACTGCTTATTGACAATCTTTCGATGTCAATCGTTTGACCTGCAGTCTGCAAAATCAGGAATGAGGAATAATAGTTGCCTAGGGGGTTAACTGAAGGACTAAGCCTCTTCTTTCTTCTTTTAACTTGCTTCATGATAGCACCGGCGCCATTTACAGTAAGTATTAGAGTTTCAGCACAGCCTTTAGTTCCTTACAATCTTGGGAACTGGACCTATGTAGGTAAGCCAGTTTTCCCTGTGAAAATAAATGCATCTCAGATTCCAATAGGCGCTAATTGGACTTACGTTTACACTCTGAACCAGAACTCCACTTATCACGTATACTGTTACGGAGAATGGATTGATTACGATCCCGCCTCAGCTAAAACAGACTACGACATTTTCGTTTACGACCCCTCTGGAGAACTGGAGTCATATCACACCGAAGCGGCAGGACTACCTGAACACTTAGGCACCACGGTTGACCAACCCTTTTTCACTCCAAAACACACAGGTAACTACAGTTTCCTCATAAAAAACGACCCAAGAGAAAGCCAAGGAGCAAAAGAGGCCACTTTCATGTTGATTGAACACGTTGACTGTAATGAATGGTACCAACGTTATATGGAAGGGAAGGTAAACGACAAGCCTGTTGAAAACACGAGTTGGGCATACGAATTCAACACAACAAGTGAACACGTAGAAGTGTGGATTGAAGTACCAGACACTCTAGACATGTACGAAGCACGATTGTACATCATGGCAAACCCCTCAGAGGATATGGGCGTCCTCTTGAACAACATGCCATTGGCGTGGGAACCAGGATTGTATGGTAATCGCTCTCTTTCAGGGCTTTACGGTGGATATAACCTAGACATCAGAGGATTCAGACATACCGACGCCATGGCAAGCTGCGAGTTTCCGGGAGAGGGCATGTTAATCAATTATACAGTGCCCTACGAAGGAAATCTTCTTTATCACCTGGTTTTGATAGCCGAACATGGAAATGGAAGTCTCAATTTTATGGTTAAAACCGATTTCGAAGCCCCAGAATTGAGTGTTAAAGACGCCCCAGAGGCGGTGTATTCCAATAATGAGACAACAATAACCGTCTACGTGGAGGAGCATTCTAGCTTGGACGAAGTTCTGTTGAATTACACAAGCGATGATTGGGCAACTTCATCTGCGCTTGAAATGACTGCTTCTCAGAACCAAACATATATTGGAACAATACCGGGACAGCCAGCTGGAGCCACAGTGAAATATAGAATCTTGGCGTCTGACGAGGCTGGGAACAAAGCTGAAGTGCAAGACAGTTATGTGGTAAAGAATCCAACTAACTTAACGTGCTCTTTATCCAAATCAGTCATCCAATACGGCGAAAACATCACGGTCACGGGTTCAATCTCGCACGGCGGAGCAACAGTGACGTTGAACTACACCTGCGATGATGTCGTCGTGCCTAAACTGCTGTCTACTGATTCCTCCAGATTTTTCACTGACGTGTATTTTCCAAACAAAACTGGATCTTGGGCGGTGATAGTAAGTTGGGCGGGCAACGAAACTTGTTTTGGCGCATCTGGTGGTTACAGAAACTTTACTGTAGAGAAGACTACGATGTCAATAACTTGCAACGTAACCAAAGAGAGCATAACTATTGGCGAAAACATCACAGTCACGGGGTCGGTTTATCCAATCGTAGAGAACTTAACCGTCACTTTAGTATTCACCACGTCTAACGCTACCATCGAACAATATGCTTACACAAACTCAAACGGAACCTTCACCGCTAGTTTCAAACCGAACTTAATAGGGTCATGGCGTGTTCAGGCCAGACTAGATGGTGACGATTTACGATGCGAGGCTTACAGCGAATTGAAGCCCTTCCGAGTAAACGACACATGGATAAATCAATATGGAATTTACATCATGGGCGCGGTTGCGGCTGTCGTAGCGGTTTTGGTGATTGGATTTTTTGTTCGAAGGCGAAGGTATGAATAGGCAGGTTAGGTAAAATGATACTTACCTCCTTCTCTCGGTTCCATGTTTGTAATGCCTCTCTGCACACCCTATTCTATAAGAACTTCTAGGAGGACAAGGAGTTTGCATTATGATTGCGGCGCCTCAAAGTCTATCGACGCACCGAAGGGATAAAATGAATAATTGGAAGATTAATGATGGGAGGGAGAAGAAAGATGAAGTTCGAAAAGTTGCTTATCAAGTCCATAGATGACAGTTTAAAAGACACTTTCGGAGAAACTGCTGCAGAGATTATTTACAAACATTTAGAGAGAAAACACTCGTTAAAACAGGAAGAGATTCCGAAGAAGTTAGAAGCTTTCATTGAGGGCCTTGAGGAGTTTTTAAGTTCTGGAGCCACGGTGGTAGAGGGGATGGTTCTGGAGAAATTATGTTCAAATCTTGGAATTGAGCGGCCAAGCGAAGCACTCTCCAACTTTGTAGATTACGTAACCAAACTGAAGAAAAATTGCTAGTTTCGTCCGTGTATAAGCTTCTGCTACACACAAGATGATTTTTCTTTCCATGTGTAAAATTCCAGAGAGGGTCTTATTTGAGAATAGCTTTCTTCGTTTGGGAATACCCACCTAAGCTTGTCGGAGGCTTAGGCACATACGCCGAGTATATAACTCGGGAATTCGTTGCGCTGGGTCATGACGTAACGGTTTTCACCCTTAATTCCGGAGATTTGAAGACTAGGGAAATCTTAAGAGGTGTGGAGGTCCATCGTCCCAGAATCGCCGATGCAAGCAACGTGTTTCCAATGTTCGTTACTGATGACTTGAAAAAATGGGGAACAAACATCCGCTTCTTCAACGACATCTTCATCTCCAACGTCCTCAGCGCAACAAAGCTTATCAATGGATTAATCAGAAAAGAGGGCGACCACTTCGACGTAGTTTGTGTTCACGACTGGCTAAGCAGCATTTCCGGAATCATAACCAAAAACGAGACAAAAGTGCCCGTAGTTTTTCACGTCCATAGCACAGAGTGGGGTCGAAGCGGTGGTCATGGCTCGAAAGTGGTATCTTACCTTGAGTCGGCGACTGCTGAGGCCGTGGATCGCATAGTTACCGTTAGTAATGCTATGCAGGAAGACCTTGCTCGACATGGTTGGCCCAAATCAAAGATCAGCGTGGTTTGGAATGGAGTGGATCCTGAGCGATATAATCCTAGGAAATGTAAGAAGGGAGAAGTTAAGAAAATTCGGCATAAATACGGAATTCAAGACGATGAATGTATGCTCTTTTTCTTGGGGCGACTAACTTGGGTGAAGGGCGTGAGGAACTTGGTTCAGGCTATGCCCCTGATTTTAGAGGAATGCCCTAAGACAAAGTTGGTGATCTTGGGTAAGGGAGAAGAGCAGACGGACATCGTGGAGATGGCTAGGAAGCTTCAGATAGAAGATAATGTTGTCTGCCATTTCGAATTTGTCCCAGAAGATGAAAGGATCCTGCATTACGCCGCTTCTGACATCTGCATTTTTCCATCCACATATGAACCCTTCGGCATCGTAAGCCTAGAAGCCATGTCTATGGCAAAACCAATCGTAGTTGGAGCCCAAGGAGTAGTCGGCTTCCGCGAGCAAGTCTTATCCTCTGGACCAGAACAGAATGGAATCCATGTCAACGGGAGAGATCCGGCGGATATAGCCTGGGGCGTAAAGCAGGTGTTGAAGGATCCTAAGAAGGCGAAGAAGTGGGGAGCAAATGGACGTAAACGGGTTTTGCGATACTTTACCTGGACAAAAGCAGCTGAGCAAACCCTCGAAATATACAAAACCGTCCAACCGTAACTCCAACAAAGCAGCGGGCAATCAGAACTTGTTAGGCCCTTCTTTGGGCCCCAAAGTGTTTTTTCTTTTGGCACCCAAAAGACTACTACTCTTTATGAATTGCATGGGCACACATGAGAAATATTCAACAATAAAATCTTCCTTCCAGCATGCATGCATGCCGCTGGCGCTGAAATGGTGTAGAAAATATGTCAAAAGCTAAATAGGGGGCTATCTATCAGCGTTTTGCCTTCGGCTTTGGCTTGACTGTTTTCTTCTTTCCTTCAGCCTTTCCTTTTGCTTTCTCTTTTTTCTCCCGCTCAACTGGCTCCCCTGCTCCCGCTTTGTTCATTTCACCAGAGAAAAGCAGGTCGGACGGAGGATAAGACGTGTCGAGAAGGGTGGCTAAAAGGAACGTTGACATGAAAACACGTTGGTAAACCCTGTGGAGCAGTAAGGGTATCTTAGTTTTCGGATCTACCTCCAACAACCTTTCTATCTCCGGATTTTTACCCTTCAGAGTTGCCATCCCTTCCACCTCAAATTTCGCTACGCTAGGTTTTGTACCCACGGTCAATACGAAACCAACGATCAGCCTACCGCTTTTTCTTTCCTTTTCCTCTAGCTTCACATTCACATCAAAATTCAACGCGGACGATTCTTCCCTGCCGCCTAGTTTAACGCCTCGCAAACCGAGAATATCGACCTCGATTGAAACCGTGGAGGCGCTACTTTCTGCTGAAATGACTGATTCCCCGCTTTAGTTGACCTGTAAAGAGGCTAAACGTAACATTACCGTAACCTAACCCTCTAGTTTTTGCTCTTCAATTTTTTCCCTTTTGTGTGTGCAAGCTTGCTACACACATTTTCCGTAAGGAATCATAAACCACTGTCTTAAGTCATAACGTTTAAATCACAATATTCCATATTCTACTTAGGAAAAAATGGGAGGAGGCTATCCTCTTTGCCTTCCTTTGGTCATCAAGGACAACGGAAAGAAGACGAAAAAAAGCAACTTAAACAGACGCAAATTAAAACAGAAATAAACGATACACGGATACGTATTTCACTCTGGAAGCCTATACCCAAGTCTCCTCTAGTCTCAAAATACGGTGTAGAAAAATATGATTTACGTCCAAACTACGTTTTTCCGGAATCAGTTAGACGTTTGATACCACGCAATACGCCGGAATACTTGGATCGAGGACTAAAATACGTCGAAAGAATCATCCGTGCCCTCTATTACTTTAAGCAGTGCGCCCTAATAGGCCCCAGTGGAACCGGAAAAACGCACGTAGTCTACATCGTAGCGGAAATCGCCGACATACCTTTATGGGAAATCAACTGCGGATTGCAGACCTCAGCTTATGACATGTTCGGAAGATACATTGGGCTGGGCAAGGAAAACTGGATCGACGGACAGATAATTTCGTGGTGTAGAAAGGGAGGAATTCTATACTTAGACGAAGCAAACATGATGAAACAAGATGTCGCAACCCGGTTGAATCCGATTCTCGATACGCGGGGACACATTGTTCTCACAGAGAAAGACAACGAAATCGTTCCCCGCCACCCCTACGGATACGTTATAATCGCTATGAACCCCTTTACAAGCGAATTCGTTGGCACAAAACCCTTGAATGCTGCATTTCGACGCAGAATGTCCGTCTGGATCAACTTTGACTACCTAAGTGTCGGCGAACAAATATCCCCCGACGAAGTTGACCTCGTTCAGAAACGCGGTAGAGTAGCCGAAAAAATAGCAGAAAGGATAGTTCGAATTGGAGCAGAGCTTCGAAGACAATACAAAGCAGGTGACCTACCATACGCTCCTTCACCCGGAGACCTAATGAACTGGGCAACCTTAATCTCGGATGGTTGTACTCCCCAAGTAGCAGCCGAAGAAACCATCGTCGGCATGACAAGCGATGACGCGGAGATACAGGATATGGTTAGGCGAGTGGTTCAGGCGAATTTCGCATAGTAATTGACAACTTGAGTGGGCTTTAGGCTTGGACTTCTATGATTATGCGTGTACAAACACTGTTCAGATAACAAGGAAGAAACACGAAGAAATAAAAATCCTTCTCCGGGACAACATTTCATTTCCGATCCTTGGAAAAGACGATCAAGGCTACGTCATATGCTTGGCGAAGCCCAAAATATTGCGCAACAACCTTGTCGGTCTACATGGAATGGTTTTCGACTCGAAAAATGCGAAACATAGAAAGATTTTATGGCATTTATTCAAGGCCTCTGTTTATCATCTTAGTTTTCACGCTGGAATTTCTGATTTCGAGATATATGCCGACTGGGCGAAAGATAAGAACATGAATCTGGCAACATACGTTGTAAGCTCCCTTGAAGATGCCGTGACGAACGCCTATCTTAGAGCACGTTGGTCCCCCTTGATACCAGACATAGCCTACGCAAACGCCATTTCATATCTCAGATTAGAACCATCATCCCCCGTTCCAAACAGTACACTCCGGATAATGGCTTCAACACTCTCCTCCTTCACAACTGGAATGATCAAAGGAACTTTACCCAAAGAAATGCACAAAGATGTTAACTATCTGGTTACGTGTCTTCGTGAAATCGAGGATCTAACCCACAAAGAACTAAGCTCTGGGAAAACTAAAGAAATCAACTCAAAAAGCATTAACCACAGAAAAGTGAAATTAGTTGACGGCATGTACAAGAGGCTATCTAGATACGGTGAACCAGCGGAAATACCTTCTCTGCCTTACACCGAAGATCACGGAATGAACTCCGTTTTCTACGAAAATCTGATACCGGCAGAGGACGAAATACAAGAAACGCTAGAGCATGCTTTGGTTAGGCTTGGATCAAAACTGGAGCAAGACGATTTCAGTGAAAGATTATTTGAAAATGAAGTTTCCCAAGTTTTCTCTACATGGAAATCAAGAAGGCGCACCCAAGAGAGAATTCTGAAAAACTACGAAATTCTAGGCAGCAACACGCACTTTTCTTCCTTTGAGTTTCCACAGCAGGATTACACCGATTATTTACGTCGTAAAACGTATTTGGCCGGTCCCATAAGGCGCATCCTAAACAGACTTCGCCTTCTCAAAAACCTTTACGGCGATGACTATAGACACGAAACTGGATTATTGGACTTACAAGAAGCGATTCAGGTGGTTGCCAGTAAAAGCCCGCGCACAGACGTTTTCTCACTTGAAGAGCTGCAAAGCATGGTGGAAGCTTGGGCGATACTTGTTGACGCAAGTCGTAGCCTAAACTATTTCCATGGAGAGGTTCGAGGCATCGTCTTATGTCTAGCTGAGGTAGCAAACGAACTGTTCTTAGACAAGTCCTCTTGGGGCGTTTTTGCTTTCAGCAACAAATTCTACGTAGTTAAAGATTTTTCAGAAGTCTACACAAACCGAATACGCGCTAGAATAGGGGGATTAAAACACAGCGGATTAACCTATCTGCCTGATGGACTAATGTTGGCAGCGGAGGCTCTGAAAAAGCGTCTCGAAGAAGCTAAGGTCTTGATAGTTGTGTCAGATTTCTTTCCTTCAGGTTACGAAAACATTGAAGAAGAATTGGCTGAGAATGTAAAGAAGATTGAAAAATCTGGCATCGGTGTTATCGGAATTGGTGTCAACAACGAAGCAGTAAAAAATTATTTTCGAATAAATTGTGTTGTTGAAACCCCCTATGAACTAATGAAGAAGTTTGCCAAAGCCTTCATAGAATGCAGCGCAATGATGTGATCATGTAATGTTCGAAATTCACAAACCTTTGGAAAGGGAAAACGTGGTCATAAACTCGAATTTTCCTCCGGCTTCTTTTCCACCTTTTTTACGTAAAACAATTCTTTCAGGAACCTCGTCACGCACATAAGTTACATAAAGTATGTCTTCTCCCAAACCAAGCCTTTTCAAGTCCTCGACGGTATCCCTAATTTTTACGAGTCGCGTAACCTTGCTGTTTATCTCTTCTATGGCTTCAAAGAGGATCTGAGCTTCACCTTGCCCTTCTGTGGAAAGCATGATTTCTTTGAATTCAATCCAGCCAGATGAACCTGCCTTCTTCTTTTTGCCCTTGCTTTTCCCTCCTTTAGAGGACTTTTGAAGAGCAGACAATTTTTTGAACCATTCTTCGTTGCCATGAGTTGCTTCCATCTCTCTCAGAAAGGAGCCTAACCGTTGGCTATACTCATCCACCGCAGCTTTGTAAAAATCAATTTCTTTCTCAAGGCTTTCACTCAACTCTTTCAACGAATAGAAACTTCGTATCTCCGTAACCACGTTATCCACCGTCTTCTCACGCTCTAAATTAATTCTGCACCTGAAGAAGCTGTTTTTCTTTGGTAGTCTTTACTCTTTGAGAAAAGAGTTTTCTTCACTCCATCTACCTCAACAGCTTCTTCCAAGCCTTTATCTAGACTTTGGTTCGAAGTTACGAATGCTCTTTTAGCGTTCTCCAATTCGCGGTATATTTTTTCAAAAAAGTTAACCCTCATGCCGACTTTTCTCCTATACAATTTTAGCACCTTTCCAAGTTTGGGGATGATAATTAGAAATACCAGCAGAACAATTTCCGGCGGGTATTCCTTCAGGGCTTTAGAATCTATTTTGTTCTTTTCGTGTACGAAAATTAGGTGGCCATCCTCGTTCAGGATGATTTGGTCGGTTTTCTTGAAAAGGGGAATCGCTCTTGCAGGTATTGTAAACGATAGATTCAAATGTTTGAGAATTGGTTTTACGAGCCTGCAGAGTTCTTGAGCCAATTTTTTATCTTCTATCAGAAACTCACTCAATTGGAGAATTTCTTCATTTACGACTTTCAAAGAATCCAAAAATTTCTCTTCGATCTCTACGATTGCTTTTTCCACTTCTTTTTCATCCAACTCTTCCAAGGACCGATTACTCAAAGAAAAAGGATAAAAGAATTCGTGATCCATCCTCTCTTCTGAAAAATCGCCCCTTTTCGCTTCTTTTTTGCCTCCCTTTTTCACCAAAACGCGCATTTCTCCAATAGGACTGACTTACGTTAGTTTCAATCATTTAGCCTAGTTTCAGAGGATAAGAAAATTTGTATGTAACATTTCGTTACACACCGAAAGGATACTCGAAAGTTGAGGTGGCTTTGTTTCAACAGCAGAATTGAAGTAACACAGTCCCGAGTAGCAGCGATGTAGGTCTTCGACTTGTAAAACTATTAAAAACCTTGATGGCCGCTTAAAGAAAAGAGAAGGCGCGCGCATCACTCTTCTGAAGCTTCAGTCTTTTCATGGGTTTCAGTCTTTGGAGTTGGTTCCTGCCCTTGCTGAAGTTTTCTGTTGGGAAAGGTAGGCACCGTGTAAGCATCGACGACACCAGAAATCCCACCTATTTTTTTCTGTACGAAGTCCACAGCTTTACTAGAATTTTCAGCGTTAAACCACATGGCTACGTCCCAGGTTCCGAAAATATTCATTAAATATTGTAGGTTTACTCCGGGACTAGGCTTCTCAGGAAGGCCTCTCAAAGATTTTATCGCCTTAATTACTTTCGCTTGATCGAGTTTCAGTAGAACCAGATATTCTGTCATACAAATTCCACCTCCGATTCGGATTCTCAACTATGCTGGATCATATGTAACAAAATCTTTTAACTCTTGTGAACTATTAATAATGATTTTAAAGATATATTAACAGTTTTTATCCAGCAAATGAAAATCGCTACTTAACCCAAAACTTCAAGGACAGGAGCATAGCGACAAACAGGTAGATGCCAAAACCTGTCATTTGACGTATCAAGTCCGGAGCAGCCCAGAACCAACTTGCAGCACCGTTAAAGTGTGCCCCAGCCAAAAACCACGCAAGAATTACATCAACTAGGGGTTCCACTATTTTTGACAACCGCGCGGGCAAACTGATGAAGCGAGAATTAAAACTTAAAATTAGGTATACTGGAAGGTTAACCAGAAAATCAAAAATTGTTAAACCCAAAAGAATACCGTAGTTCTCCATGAACACCCTCAAATGTGGATTCGCTTCTTCCATCGGAGTGGTGCAAAAGACCAGCGTGGCAAAGTAGTCTAACAAAATGAAACCGAACAGGAGGCACATTCTTTTCAACCATATATTATTTTTTGGAACCAAATATTTCCCGAAAAATAGAACGCGCTCCCAGTTGTTTCCCATTTTACTCCTCCGCGCTCCCCATCAATCTTTTTCTCCACCTTCAAAATAAACTAACCCTTGAACGCTACTCTTTCTGAAGCCAG
>Ga0114921_10001108_pt1 | contig 12112 bp, 12 predicted proteins | sample BentaG_FD_87016 | JGI IMG/M metagenome (GOLD analysis project Ga0114921, IMG submission 87016) | Deep subsurface microbial communities from South Atlantic Ocean to uncover new lineages of life (NeLLi) - Benguela_00093 metaG | ecosystem: Environmental > Aquatic > Marine > Oceanic > Sediment ...
AATTGGATTAGGTCCCATAGGTCTGTTTCTAACTCATCTATATCATTTAAGTGGAGCAAAGTTAATAGCATGTGGAAAGGATAAAAAAAGACTTGAACTTGCAAAGATTTTAGGAGCTAAGTTTGTAATTGATGCAGAGGAAGTTGATGATGAAATAAAAGCTGTTAAAAATTTATCTAATAATGGAAGAGGAGCAGATGTAGTTGTAGAAGCAGTGGGAAAACCTGATGTTTGGGAGATGTCAGTAAAAATGGTGAGAAGAGGAGGATTTGTAATTTTATTCGGAGGATGTCCTTCAGGAACCACATTCTCTATGGATACAACTCTTTTTCATTATGAGCAAATAACTATAAAAGGGATTTTTCATCATACTCCAGAACTTTTTAAAAGAGCACTGGATTTAATAGCAAGCGGAAAAATAAATACTGATATTTTTATAAGTGGTAGGTTTCCATTGGAAAAACTGGAGGAAGCATTTTCTCTGGTTAAACAGAAAGTAGGTGTAAAATATCTTATAGACCCCTTTTATGAGTAATTTTTTAGTTTCTATATTTAATTCCCACCTTGATTTTGTTGTAGGCAAGAGTAAAGAAATATAATCTCCTTAGAAATACTCATTCTAAGTCATCTGTTTAATGGCAAATAAATTTTTAAGTAATTAAGAATAATAAATATTAATATTCTAATTTTAATAAAAATTAAATGGACAGAAATTAAATGGATAAAAAAGAAATTGTTTTGAAGTTAAGAAAAAAAATATTAAAAGACTCTGTATTTAAAAAAGTTATCGATAAAATAGTCTCTTATTTTCCTGATAGTTATTTAGTTGGTGGGTTTATAAGAGACATTGCTTTAAATAGGGATACACGGAATTTAGATATAGTTGCTCAATTTTCCAATGAGAAAATACAGCAATTTGTTTCAAATATAAAAGGAGCAAAAATTTTTACTCTTGATGCTACTCGAAAAATTTTTAGAATGATAATAAAAAATTATAATCAAACTACTGCTATAGATTTTTCATTCTTTGATGTTGATAAGATTAAAGACGAACTTGCAAATAGGGATTTTACTATAAATGCGATAGCTGTTCCAATAGCAATGTTATCAAAAAATTACTGTGAACATTTAAAGATTTTAGACCCATTTGATGGTCTTAGAGATTTAATAGAGGGAAAACTAAGACTTGTAAGTGACAAAGCATTAAGAGATGACCCAATTAGAATATTAAGAGCTTTTAGGTTTAAATTATCACATAAGCTTTTAATTTCAGAAAAACTAAAACAAAGAATTAAAGCAGATTCAAATAGGTTAAGGTTTGTTTCCGGTGAAAGAATAGCAGATGAAGTTCTTAAGATATTTTCATATAATAATATTTCTTCTACTTTAAAAGAAATGCAGGAGTTAATTGTTTTAAAAGAGGTATTCCCGTCAATTGAAGATAATGTTGGGCTTATTCAAAATGGATATCACTTAGAAGATGTTTTTGGTCACTTATTAAAATGTATTGAGAAGATTGAAGATATTGAAAAGTTTATAGATTTATATTTCACGGATTATAAAACACAGATATTTTCTCATTTGAGTAAACCAATGCAAGGAGAATATGAAAGATTTACCTTACTAAAGCTTGCAACTTTTCTTCACGATATAAGTAAATCAGAAACAAGAGTTGTTGATAGCAATGGAAGAATTAGATTTTACAATCATCAGAGGGTTGGAGCAGAAAAAGTAGAAAATATTTGTAAAAATCTTAAGCTTAGTAAAAAAGCTACAAATTATTTAATTAAAATAGTAGAGAAACATATGAGAATACCAAATCTTTTAAGCTTAGAAAAAATTACAGACAGAGCAACATACAGATTAATCAGGGAAGCTGGTGATGAATTAATAGATTTAATTTTATTGTGTTATGTTGATAGAGTAGCTGATCCGGGATCTTTAATAGAAATGGATTTTGAAAAGAAGATGATCAAATATCTTCATAATTTACTATATTTAAAAGAAAAGATTAAAAAGCAGACTAAAAAGCCTTTAATTAGGGGGGATGAAATAATAGAAATATTTGGACTAACTCCTGGACCCGAAATAGGAGGAATCTTAAAATTAGTTGAAAAGGAAAGAGCCTTAGGTAATATCTCAACTAAAAACGAGGCTTTAAAAAAGATTCAAGAAAGATTAAAATAAACTAAAAGGAGAAAAATTGCTAGTTAAAAGAATATTAATTCTATTCTTAAATATTTTAAGCTTCGGGTATACTTTCCCCCTCCCCTAAGTTTATACTGAGCGAAGCGAATGTATCACACTCGAGGGTCGAGGGTAGGTTTTGAAAATGCCTGCGAAAGTATACCACAAAGCTATTTATGAAAAAATAGGATAGGAAAATGCTATATTTTTGTTATAGTGATAAATATAAAGGAGAAATACCTGGACATGTTTTTCCTATTGAAAAGTATGAAATGGTTTATGAAAGATTAAAATCTGAGAAATTGATAACAGATAAGAATTTAATTGAACCGATCATACCTTCAAGAAAGGAATTATCGCTTGTTCATACTAATAATTATTTAAATGATCTCTTTAATTCAAGATTTACTCATAGAACTTATCCATCAGAACTTCCTTTAAATCAAAAAATTTTAGATTTTTTTCTTATAACAACTGGTGGAACAATAAATGCAGCGAAAATAGCGTGTAAAAATAATGTAGCAATAAATTTAGCTGGTGGGTATCACCATGCTTTTCCAGACAGAGCGGAGGGATTCTGTTACTTAAATGATATTGCAATCTCAATTAGGATAGTACAAAGAGATAAGTTGTCAAGTAAAGTTTTAATAGTTGACTGTGATTTACACCAGGGAAATGGTAATGCCTACATTTTTAGAGATGATCCAACTGTATTTACTTTATCAATGCATCAGGAAAATAATTATCCGATAAAACAAAAAGGAGATTTAGATATTGGATTAGATGATGGTACTACAGATATTCAGTATCTTGAATATCTGCAAAAAACTTTACCTGGACTTATAGAAAAGCAAAAACCGGAATTAATCTTTTATTTAGCAGGGGCAGATCCTTATTACAAAGATTTGCTTGGTGGACTTTCGTTAACAAAAGATGGTTTAAAAAAAAGAGATGAGTTTGTTATAGAAAAAGCCCAGGAAAAAAATATTCCAATTTGTATTGTTCTTGCGGGAGGTTATGCAGAGGATACAAATGATGTTGTGGATATTCATTGCAATACATGTTATATTGCAAAAAAATATAGTAATAAATATTAACAGAAAGGTTCTGTTATGAAAATTTTTAAAAGATTTTTATCTAAAATTAAAGGAATGAAAGAAGATCAAGATGTTATTTTTCTATATGTGATGTGTAATAAATGTGGTGAGAAAATTAAAGTTAGAATAGTAAAGGGTACTGATCTTTTATACAACTATAACCAACCTCAGGGAGAAGTGGGGTATACTTTGAGAAAGGAAATATTAGGTAACAAATGTCCTAATTTGATTTATGCCTATGCTGAATTTGATAGAAATAAGAAAATGTTGACACTGGATATAAGTGGTGGTATTTCCATAACACCAGAGGAATATGAAAAAAAATAAAAAAGAAAAATATCTGAATTCAGGATACATGTGGTATATTAAAAGTTAAATTAAAGGAGTATTGAAGTGAAGACAATCTGGCGTGAAAGATATAAACATTTACTGGAAAAAATAATTCATAGAGGAGAACAAGTTAATAAATTTTTGAATTTATTAGAAAATAAAACTAATTGGCTAACAGCTCCTGCTAGTACAAAGTATCATTTAGATAGAGATGGCGGATTAATTGACCACAGTGTAGGTGTTACAAACACTTTATTAAAATTAAAAAGTGTTATAGCTCCTGAGATATCTGATGAGAGCTGTATAATCGTTGGACTGTTCCATGATGTTGGGAAAGTTGGAATTCCTGGTAAACCTTATTATATAAAGCTTAAAATTCCAACAAGGGATGGAAGAAAATATATTATAAATAAAGGATTATCTGCTATGGCTATAGCTACAAGAAGTCTAATGCTCATTTCTAAATATATCAGCCTAAGTGATGATGAAGCACAGGCTATTGCTTATCACGATGGTCAGTATATTCCTGAAGGTAAAACTGTAGCACATAAAGAGAGTAAATTATTATTACTTCTTCATTATGCAGATTATTGGACTTCACATATTTTAGAGAGAGGTGAATAACAATGAAATATTTTGAAAATATAAATTGTTTATGTATATTTTTTCAACAACCCAAACAGGCTCCGGGAATTAATCTTCTTAGTTATCTATCATATATTTTCTGGATTGTTATGATTTTGATGTTGGTAATTCCGTATATCAGGCAAAAAAAGTTAACAATTGATCGCTTTCGTCAGATAAAAAAGATAGAACGTATTAGGGGGACAAGAGTAATTAGTATGATTCATCGCCAAGAAAGTCTTTTTGGATTGCCATTTTTTAAATATATAGATATTCAAGATTCAGAGCGGGTTTTAAGAGCTGTTCGAATGACTCCAAATGATATGCCTATAGATTTTATCATTCATACTCCAGGAGGATTACAGTTAGCTTCTGAACAAATTGCTTTAGCCTTAGCTAATCATAAGGCGAAGGTTACTATATTTATACCTCATTATTCTATGTCAGGAGGAACTCTTCTGGCATTAGGTGCTGATGAGATTCGTATGGATGAGAATGCTGTAATTGGTCCACTCGATCCACAACTTGGTCAGTTTCCAATGGTTTATCCTGCAACTTCAATTTTGAAAGCTGTTAAAAAGAAATCATTAGATGAGATTGAAGATAGAACTTTAATTTTAGCGGATGTAGCAACTAAAGCTATAAAACAAATGAAGAAGAGGATAGTTGAAATCATTGGCAATAGGATGGATTCAAAAAAGGCAAATAAATTAGCTAATGTGTTGACAGATGGACGATGGACTCATGATTATCCAATAACCTTTAAGGAAGCAGAAGAGTTAGGATTTAATGTAAAGAGGGAAATTCCAAAAGAGATATATAAGTTAATGGATTTATATCCCCAACCAGCAATAGGCAGACCATCTGTCCAATATATTCCTGTGCCCTATCCCAAGGAAAGGGGACAAGGAAGAAGGAAAAGTTAAAAACAAATTAAACACAGGTAAATCCAGAAATGAAACTTTTTTAGCAAAAAGTATGAATAAATAGTAAAATGTAAAAATAAATTTAATTTATTTAAAAATTATTATTTTTTGAAAGGAGAGAAAATGGCTGCTAATGCATATGTACTTATCAATGCAACTCCTCAGAAGATTGCTGATGTATTAACAAATATAAAAAAATCCCCTGCAGTTAAGAGAGCGAGTGCTGTAACTGGACCATACGATATTATTGCTTACATAGAAGCAGAGGATATAAATGAAATTGGAAAGGCAGTTGTTTTCCAAATTCAGGGAGTTCAGGGAGTTACAAAAACTCTAACATGTATGGTCGTTGAAGTGTAAAAAATTTTCCATTTTTTAACAAAAAGATAATAAGTTGGTATTCTGATTTGTTTCTTATATTTAAGAAACTTAAAAAATCTTGATATTTATTTATCTTGATAATCTTAACCAACTAATTTTCCCACGTTCAATTTTTGTTAATAGATTTAGCTTTTTTTAATTTCTATAAATAAAATTAGTAATTTCAGTCTATATATTTTATTTCAATTTTAAGCTAAGCTATATTGAGTGTTTATTATTATATGTACTATTAACAAGATAGGTTAACACTTTTAATATTTTATTCTTTGAAGATTTAATATTATTTTGTCATTCTGAGCGTAGCGAAGAATCTCATTATATTTATCTTTTTAAAAGGAGATTCTTCAATCGCTGAGTTTATCCTGAGCAAAGCGAAGGACCTGTTCAGAATGACAAATACTTTTACTACATTACATAACTATTTAAAAGAGAAAACTGTTAACCTATTTTGTTAATAGTACATATTTTATAAAAACAAGGATTATTTTTATAAATAATTCTAATTATGAAAGATATAAATTTTAAAAGTGTAAGGAAATTGATGAAATTAACAAAACGAGATTTACAAAGATATGGTAGGCAAATTTTAATAGAAGGATTCGATAAAGAAGGTCAATTAAAACTAAAAAGTTCTACTGTGGGGATCTTAGGGTGTGGAGGTTTGGGAACAGCAACATCAATCTATCTAACAGCTGCTGGAATAGGTAGATTAATAATAGTTGATAGTGATGTGCCAGATATTACTAATCTTAATAGACAAATAACTCATTATGAATATGATGTTGAGAAAAATAGAAATAAAGCTATCTCAACAAAGGAAAAACTTTCAGCATTTAATTCAGATATAAAAATTGAAACTTATACAAAAAATGTAAATGAAAAAAATATAGATAAGGTTTTTAAGAATGCTGATTTAATTGTAGATTGTCTTGATAACTTTGAAGATAGGTATATGTTAAATTCATATTGTGTGAGAAATTGTAAACCTTTAGTTCACGCTGCTGTTTATGGTTTTTATGGTCAACTTACAACCATAGTACCCAAAAAAACAGCATGTTTAAAATGTATTTTTCCTTCTCCTCCACCACAAATAGAAATATTTCCTATTATAGGTGTTACTGCTGGACTATTTGGTATATTGGAAGCAAATGAGGTGATAAAATATCTAACTGGTGTTGGCAAATTTCTGTTTAATGAGATGATGTTAATTGACCTTTCTGAAAATGAAATAAATAAGATAAAAACAGAAAGAGATAAGAAATGTCCTATCTGCTCTATACTTTAAGTTTGAAAATGAAAACAAAATTAAAAAAACTATTATTCTTAACACTATTGATGGTAATATTCTCTAATTTCATCTATGTTTTGAGCTTTAGCCAACAAGTTGTAGTAAGATTCTATGTTTTTTCATCCCCGGATTGTGGATATTGCGAAGAACTTGAGGAGAAATATTTACCAGAGATTTTTGAGAAATACGGAGAAAAAACAGAGATAAAAATATTAGATGTTTTTAATTCAGAGGAGTATGAGTTATGGATCAAGTTTAGTAAAAAATTTCAAGTTACTGAACCACTTTTACCTACTATTGTAATTGACGATGTTTTTTTATCAGGGTTAGATGATATTGAAGCTAAACTTGAGTCAGAAATTGATAGGATTCTAAAGGAAGGAGGTTGTGAATTTCCTGAAATTGGTGAAATAGAAGAAGTAACCACCGAAGAAACAGCAGAGGCAACTACAGAAGTTACTGAAGAGGCTAAAACTAAGGAAATTTTTATAGCATATTTTTATCGTGCAGGATGTAAGGAATGTGATAATGTTTATTATTTACTTAATTATCTACAAAATAAATACACTAACCTGGTCATAAAGCAATATGATATTTCAGATAGCAGTAATATCGAGTTATTTGAATCACTATGTAAAATAAATAAAGTGGAAAGGGAAAACTGGCTTAAAGTCCCTGCAATTTTTATTGGTAATAATTATTTAATAGGTGAAAATATAAATAGGACTGATACTGAAGAATTAATTAATAAATATATATTCACAGGGACTGATTCACCAGAACAATTAGTTAAAAACTACTTAAAAGATGCACCAGAAAGCATAATTGAAAGATTTAAAAAATTTACTATTCTTCCTATTATATTAGCTGGACTTATTGATGGAATAAACCCTTGTGCATTTGCTACATTAATTTTTTTCTTATCATATTTAATCTATATGGGTAGGAGTAGAAGAGAAATAGTTTTGATAAGTATATCATTTAGTTTAGCAATTTTTTTAACATACCTACTTCTTGGTGTCGGATTTTTAAAAATAATTACAAGTTTAAAAATATTTTCAATAATTTCAAAAATTGTTTATATAATAACAGTTTGTATTTCATTGATTTTAGGAATTTTAAATTTTGTTGATTTCTTTAGAGTAAAAAAGGGGAAGACAAATAAAACAATTTTACAACTCCCTATGTTCTTAAAACGTGAAATACATAGAACTATTAGAAAAGGAAGCAAAACAAGATTGTTTATCATATCAGCTTTTTTAGTAGGAATGGTAGTTTCTATACTGGAATTAGCTTGTACTGGACAAATATATCTTCCAACAATTATTTATGTATCTACAATTCCTAATCTAAAATTCAAGGCATATCTTTTTTTAATTCTATATAACTTGATGTTTATTCTACCCTTGGTAGTTATTTTTATTCTTTATTATATTGGAGCAACTTCGAAAAAGATTGAAAATATCTTGAAAAGTAATGTAGCTAAAGTAAAGTTGATAACTGGTTCATTTTTTATAGTATTATCAATATTTTTAATAATCTATATTGTTTAGTTAGTTATTTTAAGATTATCTAGTAAATACACTGCTCTTATTACAGATTTAGTAAGACTTTCCTCTAACTTATTATGCTTCTATCCCTTTGTTTTCATGAGAGGTTTTTTAATTCATGGGTTAAATTTGAGGAAGGGTATGATAAAATAAAATTGATAAATTCATTCAAAAGTGGGGTTATTTCTATCTTCCTATTTCTTACTAAAAAAAGCTTTCTTTTAACCTCCAAGTTTTTGAATTTTACCTCCAATAATTCCTCACACCGAAGGGCTCTTCGAGCAGCAAATTTTGAAACTATTGTAATACCCAAATTTGCTTGAGCTGCATTGATTATTGACTGCGAGCTTCCAAGTATGAGGGAAGCATTTAATTCATCTAATGATAGATTATGATTTTTTAATTCTCTTTCAAAAGTAAGCCTAGTTCCTGAATCCTTTTCTCTCAATATGAAAGGTATATTTTTAATATCGGTAATATTAAAAATATTTCCTGATTGTTTAACAAAATCATTTGAAGCAATAAATATTAGCTCATCATCAATAAATTCTTTAAATTCAATATCTTCATTTGCAATTTTTACTCCTACAACTCCTATATCATAAATTCTATCTTTCACAGCATCTATTACTTTTAAAGAATCACTAATAAATAACTTTATATCTGCTTGTGGAAAAAACTTTTTAAAATCACCTATTATAAAAGGAAGAACCTGCTCACCTGGTATAGTGCTACCACCAATAATTATTTTTCCTTTAATTATTTCCTCTTCAATTCTTATTACTTTAAGAAGATTTTTATGGTCAGATATTATCTTTTTTGCATATTTATAAGTTTCTTTTCCAGTCTTAGTTAATCTTATAGTTTTAGTAGTTCTATCTAAAAGCTTAGTATCTAATTCCTCCTCTAATGCTTGTAACTGCATAGATAGAGCTGGTTGAGAGATTCTAAGTTTTTTAGCAGCTTTTGAAAAACTTTTACAATCTACTATCTCTATAAAGCTATTTAATTGAATAATATTCAATGTTTTTCTCCCTGCTTAATTATTAGATGATAAATATTATCTTTCTTTTCTATTTTAAAATTGTATCCCATGCTTTTTACAAGTCTACTTATATTTTCAACTGAGACTTCCGTATCTATTATCACTAAAATTGGCTCTTGACTTTTTTCATCCAAAGCTTTTTTTGTTTTTATAACTGGAAGTGGACAGGAAAGACCTCTGACATCGATTTCTTTTACCATTTTTAAACTCCTCTCTGTAAAATTAAAATAAAATAAACTATTTAATTGGATCTGTCTTAAATTTGATCTACTTTCTATGAATTGAAAATAAAATTAATACCCACCTTCTTATTTGCATCTTTGAATTAGTTAAATCAGTTCTATATTACCAACCTTTCCCTTAATAATTTCGCCTATAACCTTTTTAGTTCTTACTCCCTCTTTGTTTAATCTTTGTATTAACAAATCAGATTTTTCACCTGCTACTGATATCAGTAGCCCCCCCGATGTTTGGGGATCACATAATATATCCATTAAAACACCATCCTCAGTAGATTCACCTTCAATATAGTTTTTTACAAATCTTCTGTTCTCATGAGTTCCTGCTGGAACAAATCCAATTTTAGCAAGCTCTAAAGCTTTTTGATATACAGGTATTTTTTTAGTGTAAATTTTTGCTGATTTACTACTCGCTTTAAGCATTATATGAAGATGACATAAGAAACCAAAACCCGTAATATCAGTACAAGCATTTACACCAACTTCAATCATAACTTCAGATGCCTTTCTATTCAGAGTTCTTGCATTATCAATTGCATCCATCATCTCTTCTTCTGTTATAATCTCACCTTTTAATGCTGTAGCTAAAATCCCCAACCCAATGGGTTTAGTCAAAATTAGTTTGTCACCAATTTTTGCACCAGCACTTGTCACAATTTTTTCTGGATGAATTATTCCTGTTACTGCATAACCAAATTTTGGTTCCCTATCCTCTAAACTATGTCCACCGACTACAACAGCACCTGATTCTTCTATCTTATCTCTTCCACCTTTTAATATTTCTTCCAAAACCTTATGTCCTAACTTTGGTGAAAAAGCTACAAGACAAAGGGCTGTAATAGGTTTACCGCCCATGGCATAAACATCACTTAAAGCATTCGCTGCAGATATTTGTCCAAAAAGATAGGGACTATCTACAATTGGTGTAAAAAAATCAACTGTTTGCACTAAAACTATATCCTCATTTATTTTAAAAGCGGCAGCGTCATCACTATGTTCAGTTCCAACAAGAAGTTCATCAACTCTACCTAATGGTACCTCTTTTAGTACTTTTGTTAAGTTAGTAGCACTAATTTTTGCAGCACAACCACTTTTAGTTGAATATTGAGTAAGCCTTATTTTTTCTTCCAAATTTCCTCCATAGTTTTTTTGATTTAATAAATAACGTATTTTTAATTAATATTGTGAGTAGGGTATTTTTAATGTTTTAAAAACATTGTTTATAATTAAAAATTATTTAATTATAAGATGTTTTTATAATCGATTCAAGAAATATTTGTTATTTTATCATTCTTGTTTATAATAAATATAAAATGATGAGGATGGATTAGACCATTTTAACATGAGAGGGGGCGGTGATAAATTTTGGAAAATATAGCTTTGAAAATAAGGATTTCAGTGTTATGGATATTCTTCGCAGTAGCGATGTCAGCCCATTATGCAATGTATTTATTCGAGCCAGGTGCACTAGAGAAGGTAATATCTGGTGAAATGTCGTTATCACCTGGATTGTCTATAGCAGAAGTGTTAGTTAACTGGTTAATTCCATTGGTAATGGCTTTTCTATTTGTGACTTTGAGGGATGTTACAAACTGAAGAGTAAACTTGGTTCTGGGTGGAGTCTTCACTATTCTGGGCATCATCCACTTAATGACTTGTCCCATCGTGCATATATATGATAATCCATCAATTCACCAATTCTTGATCTCCATTTCGACAGTTGTTGCTACAGCATTAATATTCTGGTATGTATACAAATGGCCTAAATATGAAGCATAAGTCATTAATATACAAAAATGCAATAATAATTTATATTTTTTACCTCGGTTCTTATGATTTATAGAAGAAGTTTGGGTGGTTGTTTCCTTTTACCTGCAAAAAAACATTAGAAACAATTAATAACAGCAAATATATTTAAAAAGAAAGATTTTTCTTTGATCGTTTTCCTATCAGCTATCACTTCAAAATTAAGAAGATTTAAAAAATGGAAATTCAGGTGGAGTGAATTAACCAGGAAGAAATATTTTGGTTATATAAGGGGATGTGCAGGCTGAAAGAAGAGCACTATAATTTAAAGTAAATCTTATTTCCTGATTTAACTTAATCTCTTGAGAGGATTTTGTAACATCCAAAACTAAATGGTCACCACTTGCTCCAATAATTTCAATACCATCTATTAGTGGAGTTAATCCTTTTATATCCACATCCTGTTTCCCAACTGCCAATATTGCTCTTTTTATTATTCCCTTATCTATAAATTCTGAAATATTTCCAAAAGCATCTCTACCTAATTTACCTATTGGTAGAGAAGGTTTTTCTTTTAGCTCAATAATTTGAGCAATTAAATTAAAAGCATCCTGGTGAGTTCCAGGTACTATTCTGTTACCACTTACGTCTGTTCCAGTGAGTATTGCTTCACCAACTCTGAATTGATTTATTCCGGAT
>Ga0114921_10001109_pt1 | contig 12111 bp, 2 predicted proteins | sample BentaG_FD_87016 | JGI IMG/M metagenome (GOLD analysis project Ga0114921, IMG submission 87016) | Deep subsurface microbial communities from South Atlantic Ocean to uncover new lineages of life (NeLLi) - Benguela_00093 metaG | ecosystem: Environmental > Aquatic > Marine > Oceanic > Sediment ...
ACGTCTGTTAGAAGGCCGCCCTAATATAGACCCATACCTCGTTGGATAGAGAAGTTTCGCTTCTCGTAAGATTTCTGAACATTACTATAGCACACAGAAATTTTCCTTTCTTTAAACATACTGCAAGGTCATTCATATTTCTTACGTAATGTGAACGTCTTTGTTGTTCTAATCGCCAGTTGCTGGGAAGACGTTCTTTGCTGAGCATGCTGGATAGAACGCGGTACGCCACTTTCTCGACATTATGGCCCGACAGGGATTGACCTCTGCGGGAAATCCCTTTATCCCACTGCTGTTACCGCTGGTATTATTGTTTGGAATAGTGCATTTGCTAATTGTCAGGGATGAATTGCGGCTTACATCAAGATTAGCGGGTGAGTAAGATACAAGAAAGCGGGCTGTTTAATATGTTGCAGCCGGGCTCCACATTTGGTCCACGGGCTGTTATTGAGGATGCTATACTTTCGTAGCGATCCGGATAAGAAGAATGAGTGTAAGTCACATGTATGTCGCCAGCAAACAAATCAAGGCCCAGATAGGTAAAATCGAGGCTGGGGATTTGTAAACGTTTTGTAAAAAGCGTCACCTGTTATTTTTACATGCATTTTACTTTGCTTCCAGCCGGTTCTGTTAGATAATGGATTAAGACCAATAGGGATATAGTGTGTGGCCTGAAAATTTTCCATTTTATGTGGAATCAGACTCTCGTTAGGATGTCAAATAAGTGTTTCGGATAGTATAACAATCTCTTCTCTATAAGGAAAGCATGTTATGTATAGTCGACATTTTACCATCATGAGCGTCTTGTGCGGTGTTTGCCTTGCTCTGGCGTCTGTAGGCAGTGCCGCCGGGAACAAAGAAAAGAAAGAAAGCGGGCCCCCGACTAAAATCTATGTGCCGTATAAGGAGCTTAAGGGCGTTTTTGAGAAGGAGGAGCAAGGAGTGTTTCTGTCATACAAGGAATTTCAGAAACTGTGGCGGGCGGCACAGGGCAAGCCGGCGGGTGTATCGGAAGCACCATTTGAATATCTGATAAGCACGGCACGGTTCTATGGGAAGGTTGAGGAAGAACTTGCAACTCTGCGGCTGGAACTTACGATTGATATTCTGGGCGACAGATGGGTGCAGGTGCCAATTGGGCTCGGTGAAGTTGCGGTATCGGAGGCAACACTACTTGAGACAGAAAATACCAAAATCGTGCCTTTGTTGCGGGTTGTCAACGGTGAATACATTTTCATAACGAAGGGCAAAGGACGATATGTGCTGGCCTTGGATTTTGTTCGCCAACTCGAAACCCAGCCTGGGCTGGCTATTTTGAAGTACCGGATACCATCCGCAGCCATAACCACTATGGAGCTTCTGATTCCTGAAGAAAACCTGAAGGTGGATGTAGAACCGATGCTGGCGGCGACCACATCGCAGGTGGAGGTGGAGAGTGCTAAATTTACCCGGCTGCAGGCGTTTCTCGGCTCGGCAAAAGAGGTCCATTTGAGCTGGAAGCCCAAGACCGAGGCGGCAGCAGAACTTGAGCCGGTGATCATCTGCGAACAATTCCAGCACATTAACATCGCTGAAGCGCTTATCAGTCATGAAGTTACGTTAAACTATAATATTCATCGCGGGGGAGTCGATTCATTTACCATAAAACTGCCCAGCGGGTTCCGAGTAACAAATGTTAGTGGGGCTAACATCGCCAAGTGGGACATAGAGACAGCAGAGGCGACCGGCGGGTCGGCAACTGGACAACTGCTTAAAGTTAAGCTCTTTTCGCCCGCAAAAGACAAATATACGCTGACAGTCAAGATGGAACGCTTTCTGCAGGAAGAGCACGCAGAGGTTCGGCTTACGCCGATTGTAACTGAGCAGGCGCTTAGACAAAGCGGGCTGATTGCGATAGCATATTCACCGCGTCGTTCGGTTCACTTGGAGAATATCGAGAATCTTGCAAGGGTGGATACAGGACAGTTGCCGAAGCATCTGCAAAACCGGTCAGGTGTAACGGCTTACCGGTTCATCACGTCTGATTACAGCGGCACTATTGTGATTGAAACAACGTCACCGCGCATTACTGTTAATCAGCGCTGGATGTTAGGGATTGACAGCGATAGATTAGAATTACGGGGACGGATTGGCTATAAGGTTGAACGAACCGGTATTTTCGAACTTAATATGAACTTACCAGAGCCGTGGGGAATCGAATCGGTTGGACCGGATGAATTGGTAGATGATTATGACTTAAAAGGTCAGGGTGACCTACGAGTCCTGCATATACTGCTTAAGAGGGAGAAGATAGGAGACTTTGAAATAACATTAGTTGCCCGTGCTGAACGGACACAACCACAGAGCCAAGTGGACTTCAAATTACCTTTAGCTGATGCGAAAGATTTACAGTTATACCAGGGACAGCTGATACTGCTGTTGGCTGACCAGTTTCAGGTGGAAGTCCAAGAAGTTCAACAATTGCAAGCTATCCCACTTAAACAGGCGAAAAAGTGGACAACATTGACAGGTCTGTCGCCTGCTATGGCATTTGAATTTCGAGCCATCGACCGTGACAAGTGGGCAGGGGGAAGATTTAAAATTGCTGTCAAGCCCGTGCAAATATCGGCGATGGTACATCGGCTGGTAAATATTCAGCCCAGCTCAATTGAGCAAGAGGCGATAATACAGTATAGGATTCGCTATGCACCGGTCGACACGCTCTATTTGAAAATGCCGACGGCACTTGCTGATGAGGGTGTGCAAATAACCGGAGCCAATATTAAGGAAAAGCCACGAATAGACCAGTTGCCGGACGACCAACGCAGTGAGACCGATGAACCAGAGTTGGGGAAGGTGAAATGGGCGTACTACAAGGTTGTTCTGCAATCAAAGGTCAGAGGCGCTTATCAGCTCAGAGTTCATGCGCGTCAGCCGTTCCGTGCAGGTGAGGTGGGACAGACGACTACCGTTGAGGTGGGGCCGATCCTGGCAGCAGGCAAACTCTCGGATCAGAATGGACATATCGCGATAGCTAAGGCCGAAACTCTGGCTATTGGGGAGCCGATTATCGAGAACCTCATATCAGCTGATGCCAGTAGTGCCACCGACCTGCCTTATGAGCCACATCGGAGGATTGCTTCACTGGCATTTAAGTACAATGCACCACCGTTTGTGTTGACACTGCCCCTGGTGGTACAAAAGGAAGCGACTATATTTACTACCATTGTTAGCGGCGTGATTATAGAGCAGGTACTGGCGCGTGACGGCATGCTCAATACGCATGCGACCTATCTGGTGGCGACCAGTCAGGGCGATAGACTGCCCATCAAACTACCTCAGAATGTGGAGCTAACTGCTGTACTGCTGAATGGCAACGAGATCCCATTAGAAATGGGTGTCTCGCCTGATGAGCGTGTCGTACGTCTGCCGCCTTCGGCTGGACAGGTTTCAAGGTTCGTTCTTGAAATTTCATATGGTCTCAAAGGTGCCTCGGCCTCAAGTCTTGTTGCGCCGGCATTGCCTAAAGAAATTCCCGTTCAGCAGACCCTCTGGCGGCTATGGATACCAGAGGATTATTACTTTCTTGGCTATAACAGGGTCTTTTCGCGGCTTGCGTCCTATCAGTGCCAGAATATGCTTGAAACGTTGCGGAGGAACCAGCCCAGCCAAGTGGATTTTAAGCTGTCTGGTCAGGGTAAAACTCTCAATTTTGTCCGTCAGGGGGCACCGGGGCAGCTGTCTGTTTTGGTGATAGGCAAGGAGGCTTTTAGTATAGTTGTTTGGGTGCTAATTATTGCGGCTGGAGTGCTGATGCTTAAGCTCAGCGGCTTCCATCGTGTGATGGTAATATTAGCAGCCGCGTTTGTTGCCGGAATCATGCATCTGTTCTTACCGCTGCTGGTAAACCAGGTCGTGCAGGTGGGTGTATATGCTGGAATTCTCGTGCTACTGCTATGGGTGTCGAGATGGGGATTTGTAACTCTCCCCAGCTTGCGCCAGCAGCTATCTGCAAGGCGGGAAACTTCTTTGGAAAAGAAGCGCAAAACAAAAACACAACAGCAATCACAGACAGGAACCGCTCAAGAACCTCAGCCCCCCGATGAAAAACAGCAGAAGCAGTCAAAACAAGACGAGGAGTAACGTCATGAAATACTATATCCGATGTCTAAGAGAAGCTCCTTTTGCGAGGTATTGCAAGATTGGAGCCCTGATAATTGTGATAATAGTGGCTGGTTGCTTCGCTTCGACAGCTTCGGGTAGTGAGTTCAAACCAAATATTTATGTTCCCTATGAAGACCTTGCACAGCTTATTGAACCAGTGGACAAGGCGGTGCTGATGGACCGGGCGGAATTCGAAAAGCTGTTAACTGCTGCAGAGACACGAACTCGTGAGTCCGATACTCTTGAGCTGGGACAAGTCAAAAAGGCAGAATATTCAGGAGAGATTTCAGGTGAGAATTTGACCTTGACCGGCAAATTGGAAGTGGTATCAATGAGCAAAGGCCCAGTGGCAGTTCCGTTAGGTTTTGCCCAGATAGGACTGACGCGGGTAGTTCTGGATGGGAGGCCGGCCCCGCTGGGTTATGACAAAAAAGGCAAACTAACGCTGATAGTCACTGCGAAAGGGCGCCACGAACTCGAAATAGAAGGCGCAACGAAGCTGAAAGAGCTTTCCAGCGGAGGGATGCGGTTCAGTATATTTCTGCCGGAGGCCGTAGCAGCGAAGATGAAGTTGAGTGCGGCGGGTGACCTGGAAATGCATTCGACGGCACCAGCATCTCAAACGTCTTACAATAAGGAAACCGACCGTACCAATATTGAGTTGACTTTAGGCGGGCAAAACAAGTTAACGGTGATTTTGCTGGGGAACGGTCGTCAGGAAGACGACAGGTCAATTTTGCTGGGGGAATCGGCTACGACGGTGAGCTTAACACGGTCGCACCAAGTATTGAGCTGCCTTTATACCGTACAGATCCTGCGCCGCGGATTGAGGGAATTACGCTTTCGACTGCCCTCGGAATGGACGATAACCGAAGTCACTTGTCCGAGCTTAGTCAGGTGGTCTGTGAATGAAGCACAAGAACCACAGGATCTAAAAACACTTACTGTGCGTCTTCGCTCCGGTAAGGTTGGTACGGTGGCACTGCATATTAAGGCCAGTACAGTTCGTAGAGGCGAAACGTGGCACAGCCCAGCTGTGACGCTTACCAGTGCTGCATACGAACGAGGGTATTTGCTGGTTAACACTGATGAAGGGATCGGGGTTCGGGGAGAAAAGCTAATTGGCGCACGGCGAGAGGACGTCTCGGCGATGGTATCAGTGACGGGTTTGGTAAGTGGGACGCCGGGGCGATTATATTTTTACTGGGGAGACAAATGGTCAGTGGAGTTAGAACTGGCAGTTGTGGAGCTGCGCCGTAGTATTAAGGAGCGGCAAAAGGTAGTTGTTTCGCCGGAGCAGGTAACACTAACGGGCGATTTCGAGGTGACGGCTGTTGAGCGAGAACTTTTTGATATGGCCTTCGCACTTGGTGGTTTGGCCCGACAATGGCAAATCAAGACGGTACAGGTTGACAAGAAAGATACCGGCTTCGAATATCGCATCGAAGACAAGCCAGGCCGGCGGCTTCTCAAGATTGAGTTATCGCGGCCAATTCGACCTGAAAAGATAGCAAACGTAAGCATCGTACTGCAGCACGTGCCCTCGGACTGGAATTGGCCGAGCGATGCAACAAAACGAAGTATTTCAGTGCCGTTAATCGAGTCCCAAGCTGAGACTGTTTCCGGTTATGTGACGATTTCGGCGTTAGGTGACCTTGATGCACTGCCGAAAAAGACACCAGACGGGCTGGAGGCAGTGCCCATCGGGCGGATGGCCTCGCTGGGGATGACGGGAGAGGTCCAATATGCCTACAGCTACAATGTGGCAACAAAAGCTGCAATTGGGCTACAGGTTTCCAGGCGTCGGCCACGGATATCTGGTGAAGCTATCGGTATAATCAGTGTCAGTCCCCGAGACTTTACAGGCCACTGGCGAATCACCTATATAATCTCCCGAGCTTCAGCCAAGAGATTGTATCTGCTTGCTGATAAATCCCTGGGGCAAGAAATTAAAATCACTTCGGCCGCGGTGCCCATCAGTTCAAAAAGCATTGTAACGCCAAATGAGAAGACCCTACCTTTGCCTGACAAATTGGCACAGCAGTATAATCTTTGGTTATTGAACCTTGACCACAAAGCTATCGGGGATGTGGCAATTGGCATACATTATGAACGGCCGCTTGTTGAGAAGAGTTTTCAAGTTCCACTGGTGCGGCCGATATGTGAAGGACAGATAAGCGAGCAACTGGCAGTACAGGCCAGTGAAGAGCTGGCTCTTACAGTCAACGCCGGTGGTGCCAAGGAAATTGATGCGGTGGACCTTCCCTTCTTACCAATTCAGGCGCGTCGCGTGTTGGCGGCGTTTCGTTTGGATGCAGTGAATACAGTCACCGGACCTGAAGCGGCGGTCATGCTTGAGACAGCCATTCATAAGAACTACGAGATTCCCTCAGCACTGGTGGTTTCGGCAGAGTTGACGACATACCTTGACGTTCAAGGCTGGCAGCGGACTGAAGCGAGTTTCCGCATTGCCAACGCTGGCAAGCAGTTCCTGACGGTGCGTTTGCCAAAAGGCGCGGAGCTTTGGTCGCTGCGTGTGGACGACAGGCAGGCCAAGCCGCAGCACGACGCACAGGGTGATTACCAGGTGGCCCTTGGACAATTGGGAAAGCCAGTTGCGGTGAGGGTTGTTTACGCATACAAGCCAACTGGGGCAAATCTCGAGCGGGTCAAGTTGGGCGGTGTGGAGCTCCCCGGGGTAGAAATGAACCAGATGAGCTGGAATGTCCTTCCGCCACCGGGCTATCACGTAACTTCCCAGGAAACAAAAATGCAGACGCACGACATTGTGCGACCGACGCCGGTCTATCTGCAGACATACAACTTCTTGACTGAGAATCTCTTCGCGGGCTCGTTGGTATTGCCTTCTTTGAGCAGAATGCGCGCGGCCGATAAAAGTGTTTCATTTGCTGTATTATCGGAGGAGGGACGACTTGGGGTAGTAGCTGGGCGAGAACTCCGGGAACGGGGGATCAGAGCAGGAGCAAAGCTTGCGCCACCACCTCCTCCGTCACCGGTGACCAAACCAGCAAAACCCAAGGGCGAGGTCCAGCAAGCTTTTGGTGTTAGACTGACTGGGAAGGGGCGTTTTACGTTGCCTGTGGATCTGGTGCCTACTGTTGGTGGCGGGCCGCGTGCAAGATTTGCAGGATTGGGTACAACGGAGTTGATTGTTGGCCTGACAAAACGCTCTTGGGAAGCAAGCTGGTGGGCTGTGGGATTTGTGCTGATAGTGACAATCGGGATGGCAATAGCCAAGCAGAAAGTGAGAATCAAAGCTATGTTGATTATTGCTGTTTTGTTGGTTAGCTCTTTGCTGTCGATATGGTGGCCGGTGACGACACGCTTTGCAAATGGTGTCTTTATCGCAGGTATTTGCCTGGTACCACTCTACGTACTGATTTGTGTCATCCGGTGGTTGTGGGGCAAGTTACACCTGACTGGCGCAGTAAGCCCCGGGTCTGTAATGATTGTTACACTGCTTATGTCGGTGCTATCTCTGGGCTGTTCAGTGCAAGCAGCTTGGGCCAGCCGGTCGGGCCAGGCAGAAACCGGCTCGGCAGGTCAGCAGAAATCCTTTTTGCAGCAGGGCAACAAGATTGTAACACAACAAGAAGACAAAACAGCACTTCCGCCTATAATTGTTCCCTACGAAGGAGACCCAACTGCAGCCGAACAATCAGACAAGATTCTTATCCCGTACAGTCGTTTTGTCAAATTGTGGAACCAGGCACATCCAGAAGACCCCATTGACGGGCTGCGAGAAGGTACTGACATTTCCTTAGCGGCTGTTCGATATAGAATGACGGTGAAAGGGAAGCAGTTGAACCTATTGCTTACGGCTGAGGTCAAAACATACGGCAAAGATTGGGTGGTACTTGGGTTGCCGATATCAGGACTTGCGGTGACAGAGGCAACCTTAGACGGCAAAGCAGCGCAACTGCATGCCAGACCTAAGGGGACGGTTTTAACGCTACCGGGCGGTACTTCTGGTCAACTGCAGCTAAGGGCGGTGGTGAAGCCAAAATACCTGGGCCGAAGAGGCAGCGTGAGTTTCTCACTTCCGCCACTGCCGGGAGCGGTGATGGACGTTGTCTTGCCGGAAGAGGACCTTGAACTCGAAATTGATGAAATCGAGGGAACACTTACGAAGCGGAAAGTGAACGGCACAGTTGTATGGACTGTTGGACTGGGAATGACGCGAAAACTAACACTGCGATGGCTGCCAAAGTTAGGAGACGGCGCAGCGGACAGAACACTATCTGCAAACTCAAGACACGATGTGTATGCGTTTCACTGGGCTATGGTTGCAGTGACAAAGATAACCTACAGTTTTTCCGGCGGTGAGCACGACCGTTTCGTGCTTCTGACACCAGAGGGTACGACACTGACAGACTTGAAGGGGACGAATGTTCGTGATTATCGAGAAGTTGGTGAAAAGATAATCGAAGGCAGAGCGTTCAAGACAATAGAGGTGCGTCTGCACCGAGCCGCGAAGAAGCAATACGAGCTAATAGTTCGTTGGCTGGGCGAGTTGCCAACACCGGACGAGCCGACACAACTTTTGTTGGTCAGGGCAGGTGATGTTAGTCGCGAAAGCGGGACAGTGACACTTCATGCAGCCGGGGGAATGATGGTGAAGATAGTGCAGGTGAGCGGTGGCCGCAGGACAAGTATTACCGTGAGTAAAGCGCGTGATGTCGAGTTGGCAGCAGACAGAGCCAAGGCGGTTGCCAAATACTACTGGCCCTACAGGCCGTTCGAACTGTTCGTTCAACTGTCACGCTTGACCGTCACCCCGAAAGTCAACCTTGACCAACTTGTGCGGATCAGCACAGACCAAGTCGAGTTGCTGGTCCAAGCAAGTCTTAAAGCCGAGCGAGGGAAGCTCTTCGGTGCAAGCTTTATTCTGCCGGAGGGCTATGAGCTTCTCAGCGCGGTCGGACCTGCTGTCGAGAATTTCTACGAACGCTCCAATATCAAAGGTAAGTTTGTGCATATAAAATTCCATCGTGGCGAGCAAGAGGCAAAAATAGCATTTGTGCTTGTGCGTAAGCAGATCCGATTGGAGGATTTCCAAGTTCCGACTGTTACGTATATTGATTCTGTGGGTCACGCTGTTGCCGAGCAGCAGGGTCGAATAGCCGTGCAAGTGGCAGCGTCACTGGAGGCCGAGACTGTGGCCAGCGAAAACATCAAGGGAATTGTGCCTCAGACTTTGAAGGATTGGCTCGATGCCGGACAAATCAATTCGGTGCAATTCGCATACCGGTACGAGGTGCCCAAGCTATTGCTCCGGCTGAACATCCGGCGACTGCCCACCCGGATACGCGTGGAGACTTTCGTAGGTTTAGTGGTTAGACCTACGGTCGCAGTTTATACGTATCGGCTGCGCTACAACATAAGCGGCTCGCCGATAGATCATCTTAGCTTCCGGCTTCCGAGTGAGTATGCTCCTTTGGTGGCAGCGGAGTCACCGGCTTTACGAAACGTAACACAATCTGATACAGGCGATGGTTACACACGCTGGTCAGTTGCGCTGGTCAACGAGGTTACAGGTTTGGTAGATGTGGCAGTAAACTTTGCTTTGCCAATTGATGCCTCTACAAAGGTCCTCAAAATTCCTCGGGTCGAGACGGAAGCACCTGCGGGCTACCGCGCAATCGTTGCTGTGCAAAATATGTCAAGGCATGATATAAGCATTAAGGACAGAACGTATTTTGCTGAACTTGCGGTAAGTGAGCAGCAGAAACTGATGCCGAAGGAGATGAGGGAATCGCTGCAGTACGTTTTCCAGTCCTTTGAGGAAAACTGGCTGTTGAGCCTTGACTTTACTCCGGCCAAAATGGCGGCACGTATTCAGGCGGTGGTTGACCTATTAGCGATGACGACCGTCATTGACCGTGAAGGCCGATGCCGCTACGAGGTAAAGGTAGAGTTGCAGAATCGCAGTGAACAATTCCTTCGTGTTAAGGTACCGAAAGGTTTACGGCTATGGAGCGCCAAGGTGGCCGGTCAGCCAGTTAAGCCTGTAATCTCGGCAGATTCGACGGAGGGTCAAGTATTGATACCGCTGGTTAAGACTTCTCCGGGAGGGCTGCCATACGATGTTTATCTCTATTTTGCCGACGAGGCAGTTAAGCCATTAGTTGAGCCATTGAATGGAATAACCAGACTCAAGCCACCCGGTGTATCGATCGTCGGAATTCCGGTGACGCGGACAACTTGGTCGCTGCAGCTGCCCAGTGGTTATCGCTATTTGCGCCCCAGTGGCAACATGTCACCGGTAGCAGGCACGGTGGAGATGCTGAATCTCGGCATCGAGGCGAGATTGGAACAGCTAAAAAGACTGGAGAAGACGTACCGCGATGTAGCTGGCTTGTCAATCCAAAGAGAGCAAATGGCCCAGAGAAACTGGGAGCTGTTTAACAAAAAGCTCGCAGAGGAAATCAGCCAGGCACAATCTTTCCTCAAAGGCAATCGGAACCAAGTAAGTAAAGAAGACTACCGGCGCCTAAGCTCGAGACTTGGCGGGCAGAAACGTATGCAGGATGTGATCGTCGGAGGCAATGTTGCATTTATCCAGAAACAGGATGAACTGGCCCGCAATGATATCAACACCTTTCTCAATTACTCGATTTCAAACGCGGGTGTGGCTGAAATAGATCGCAACAACGCCCTGCTGGAAAAGCCGGGATTCCTTAGTGAAAGTGAGCGACAGCAGATTGCCCGGCTACGAAAAGAACTAGAGGTCTCAGAAAAGCAGCTAAAAGTATTGCAGAAATATGATGCCGATGATGATCTGATGCTGAAGGAAACGATTGAAGATGAGGCAGCAAGGGAGGAACTGATAAGAGCTAAGGGCAGAGGCAGAGCGGCCAAGGAACTAATAGCCGAGGGTGCTGAGAAAGATGCTGAAGTAGGCAAGATCTTGAGGAAGGTTACTCGAGAAACTGCTGCTCAAATAGACCGCAAACAGGCACAGATTGTGAGCCAATTAGAGGAATTCCAGCAAAGCCGATTGCAGCGACATTTCCAAGAACAAAGGGGCAGGGCGCAGGCACTTCGTTCTCCATCCCAGAAACAACCACAAGCAGTGACGGGTATGCCTGAGTCAAGGCCAGAGGCAAAGCAAGCCCTCGAACCTGTCCAACCGATTCTTGGTGACGTGCCATCACTGGCTCCGCAGGAAATGCGGCCTTATGTGGCCAAGGGTATCTACTCATTGCCGGTGACTCTGCCGAAAGGCGAAGTTAGGCTTGATTTTGCGAGGCCATCGGGTGAGGCAGAGCTTAGCATCTGGGTTGTGTCGGTGAGCACAATTCGTAAACTCTATGGGACTTTAGCAGTAATGGTAGCATTGATACTTGTGTTAGGGATTATTAAAGTATGGCCAAAGCCCGAGACGAGGCGACCGATTTCAGTCAAGCGTATCATAGTTTATATTGCACTGCTTGTGGTTCTCACTGTGATATCGGGGCTGATAGGGTTGCTTGTCAGTCTTTTCATCATCCTGTTGAGCGAAAGCAGGCGGGGCGCATTCGCACCACTGCCGATTCGTAAAACGGGAAACTGAGATAGTATACTGAACGTCAACGGTTCACTGTCAAGATGTCCGCCATGAGGCAGTTTTTTGTACTTCGGGACAAGGAAAACAAATTCAGAGGAAATAACGCAAGAATTTTTCACAGGGCAACGCCAAATAGATACGACCTCCCTTCCCCACGCTCGGTTTATTGATCCATATGCCCATCTTGGCACAAGAGGTTTAGCTTGCTATGTTTGAGACGTTGACTTCCGAAAGGTTCAGATTTGATGCGATTTCTGAATCTGTTGGTTTCCCATGCCTTCCATACTTCTGGAGATACCCATTTTGTATAAGAAACATATTTGCCGTCCTGCATGCAAGCTTTCGAAGACCTCCTGCAAAAATTGCAGGCGCTCTAACGTAGCTTATGGTTTTGCGGC
>Ga0114921_10001110_pt1 | contig 12110 bp, 10 predicted proteins | sample BentaG_FD_87016 | JGI IMG/M metagenome (GOLD analysis project Ga0114921, IMG submission 87016) | Deep subsurface microbial communities from South Atlantic Ocean to uncover new lineages of life (NeLLi) - Benguela_00093 metaG | ecosystem: Environmental > Aquatic > Marine > Oceanic > Sediment ...
AAGCCGAGAAAAGTATGAGTGGATGGTCAAGTATACTCCTCAGACAGAGTGGATTGAGCGGAGAGGGATTCTACTGTGGCTAGCTTTCTTCTTCATCGAGCTGGGAGCAGGGCTGTATTTCATGTCTATTTTCTTTAATAGCCAGTGGGGAATGCTCATCGGCTGGCTTATCTGTCTTGTTCTCGGCGGTGGCACCCACCTTCTCTACCTAGGAAAGCCACTAAGATTTTACCGCGCGGTGTTAAAACCCCAGACATCCTGGATATCACGGGGTCTGATTTTTGTCTTTCTATTTGCTGTCATTGGCATCGTGCATATGGTCCTCCAGCAATGGGCACCTCAGATTAGTCTCCTTCCGCTCCAGGTTATAATGGGCGTTGTCTCCTTCGTGGTGGTGATATACGGTGGATTCGCCATGAACTATGTCTCAGCTCTACCAGTTTGGAATACAGCACTCCTGCCGGCGATCTACGCTGCCGTTAGCCTGTGGGGAGGGGCTGAGATCCTGTTAGGCATTAACCTGATGACGAATCAAAATGTTGAGACAGCAGAATTCTGGGTGAGGATACTGATGATTTCCTTTGCTTTCTTTCTCGTTCTTTACCTGTGGAGTCTCAGATATCGCTCAAATGTTGCTGCTGAGGCAATCCGAAGGATTGTCAGGGGAGACCTTGGCTTACCCTTCTATCTAGGAGTAATACTAATTGGTTTGCTCTACCCGTTCAGTGTGGCTAGCCTGAGCTTTACCTTAGGCATTGGGGTGCTTAGCCCAGGCATAATTATAGCAGCGATTGTGTGCGGGAGTATAGGTGACCTAAGCATGCGCTATTGCATCTTGAAAAGCGCCTTATACTCACCCCTTGTCCGGGTGAGAGCCAGTTAGTTATTCTAACTGCAGTATGATGCATGAAAGGAGTTAAAATGGGGCGCGTACGGTTAGAAACATTGCCCAAAGCGACATTGATTAAGCTTATCCAGATGTATTCGAGAAACTGGAACACTGTAGACGGTTTATGGTTTCGAGCTGTTGAAGAGGAGTATGGCTTGGAGGTAGCGACAAGGCTGGATATGAAGATGTGGGAGAAGCAAATCCAAATAGAAGCCAGAAGAATAAAGGAAGTCCTTCACATAGGTGGCGAGGGACCAGAGGTTCTGCTCAAAATAATGGGCTTTACCACCAGTCTAGTTGGTGGTGACCTTGAATATGAATGTGAAGAGGTAACTCCCACCGCCGTCGTTTTCTATTATACCCGCTGCCATCCCCAGGAAATGAGGGCAAGGCAGGGACTGAAAGAGTTTCCGTGTAAAGAGGTGGGATTGGCAATCCACACCAAACTTGCTGAAGCTGTAGACCCTAGGGTAAAGGCTGAATGTTTGGTATGCCCCCCTGACCCTCATCCAGAAGAATTTTGGTGCAAATGGGCATTTAGGCTCTCTAGCGACCGCTAGTGGCTCCAGCCATGCAGCTATGGAGATCAAGATGCAGGAGATAAGAATACACGGGAGAGGAGGGCAAGGAGCAGTTCTAGCCGGCGAGATTTTGGTTGCTGCTCTTGCCAAGGAAGGCAAAAGTGGTGCCAGCTTTCCCATGTTTGGTTTTGAAAGGAGAGGAGCGCCGGTTGCTACCTTTGTTCGCTTAAGTGATTCGCCAGTTAGGGAAAGAACTCAGATATATGCCCCAGATTGCTTAGTAATCCTGGACCCGGTTCAAGTAAAATGGCCGCAGACCTTCGCTGGAGTTAAGTTAGAAGCGACTCTAGTATTAAATAGTGCTCATTCCTTATCAGAACGTCCTCACGAAAGCATTGTGTCGGCTGGAGTTGTTGATGCCACTCAAATTGCCTTTGAGGAAATTGGCAGAGCCGCCGTTAACACATGCATGCTTGGGGCTTTCGCTGCCACTACAGGCTGGGTAAGCTTGGATGCTATCTTATCGGCTTTAGAGCAGTATTTTGAGAAGAAGCTTTTGAAACAAAATATGCGGTGTGCACAGAGGGGGTACCAGCAGGTAAAGTTGATAGAGTGGTGATTCGCCCCTAAGACAAGGAGCTAAATGGTGGTCCTGCTTACGGCAGCAGAGAAATGCTTGATTAAGCAGGCTGGAAATCTTAACATTTAGTGGTGTGAATATGCAGTTTAAGCTTAAATACGAGGGAAACTGGGTAGAGTCAGAGCGGGTAGTATCTCTGCCTACCGGGTTGTGGCGTTTTCAGAAGCCGGTTATGAAAACCGGGAAATGCTGTCAGTGTGGGTGGTGCTACATTTTCTGTCCTACCGGGAGTGTCCATGAGAAAGATGGCTATTTTGTAGTTGATTTAGAAAATTGCAAGGGGTGTGGAGTATGTGCCTCTGTTTGTCCTAACTATGCTATCGCCATGGTAAAGGAGGCGGTTGAATGAAGGTGGAAGGCGCTGCTAAAGGAGAAATAAAAGTCTGTGATGGAAATAGAGCTGCAGCTTATGGTGTTTTGCTAAGCAAGCCGAACGTTGTTGCTATATATCCTATTACTCCGCAGACTTCCTTGATAGAGTATTTGACCGAATTTAAAGCCAGTGGTTTACTCAATGCCGAGATAGTAGAGGTCGAGGGGGAGATCTCAGCCATGGGCGTGGCAATAGGAACATCACTTGCCGGCGGTCGCACATTTACTGCAACCTCGTCCATGGGATTAAACTTCATGTTTGACACCTACTTCATGGCATCATTGTCAAGGGTGCCAGTGGTCATGGTTAATGCTAACCGGGAGCTGAGTCCAGCGGCGGTTTCGGCTGGTCAGCAGGACATCATGAGCGTCGCTGATACCGGGTGGGTCCATATTCATACCGAGGGCTGCCAGGAAATATTAGACTCGATAATCATGGCTTACAAGTTGGCCGAGGCTCCCGAAGTGCTTCTCCCGGTCACGGTGTGCTACGACGGTTTTTATCTTTCTTACCTTGCTGAACCTATCAAAATCCCTTCCCAAGAAGATGTAGACCGCTTTCTGCCTCAAATACCTCGCCCACGATTAGGCCTAGACCCGCCTATGAGCGGTGCCTCAACGATGATCCCAGAGGAGTTGACTGAAGCCCGGTATAAGCATCAAGCTGCCTTGGAGAGGGCAAAATCAAAGATAGAAGAAGTAGATAAGGAATTTGCCAAGCTCTTTGGCAGAAGCTATGGCGGGCTGATAGAGGAATATAGGATGGATGATGCCGAGATAGCTTTGGTATCCATGGGTAGCCATACCGGTACAGCCAGAGCCGCGGTAGACAAGAAGCGCCAACAGGGGCATCAAGTAGGACTGATCAAGGTTCGTGTATTCAGGCCTTTTCCTTGGGAAAGGCTGGCTGAAGCCCTGAGGCACAAGAAAGCTGTGGGAGTCATTGACCGAAGCATCTGCTTCGGGTGGAATTGCGGCCACCTGTTTCATGAGTTGCAGGTGACGCTTCACCGTACTGGCTTCACTACCCCGACGCTTGATTTCATCGATGGACTTGGGGGAGGGGATGTTACTATGGTTCATATAGAAAGAGCGATTGACATAACTCATGATGCAAGTCGAGGCAAGCCTTTTAACGAGCTCACTTGGTTAGCTTTGGAGTGACAACAAAAGAGGAGAAATGGCAAGGAAGTATCTAATAATAGGCTGTGGTTCCGCTGGTTTGGCTGCTCTGGAGAAGATTCGGAGCTTGACTTCGGAAGATGAAGTAAGGCTGGTAACTAAAGAGAATTGCCTCCCTTATTCTCCAACCTGCCTGCCATATCTGCTGGCAGGGAGGATAAAGGAAACTGATATGTGGATAGGTGACAAAGAATACTTCCAGAGTCTGAAAGCTAGCTGGCTGAAGGGGAAAAACGTGATTAAAGTATTGCCCGAGGAAAAGAAGGTTGTCTATGATGATGGCACATTTGACAGATACGATGCCCTTCTTGTTGCCTCTGGTTCTGAACCTGTGAAGCCTCCGATTGACGGCTTGGAACAAAGTGGGGCGATGAGTTTTCATACCTTGGGCGACTGTTATAAGCTCCGTTCAGCACTGGCTCATAGAAAGGGAGTGACGATCTTGGGAGCAGGTCTGGTTGGGATGGAGCTAGCTCTGGCTCTTTGTGAAGTTGGATGCCGAGTCAAGGTGGTGGAAAAGGAGGCAAGAGTTCTACCATTATATTTCCATGAGCGAGCTGCGGCTTATATTACAGATATTTTTCTTGACCATGGTGTCAGGATTTTTACCAACAAGGAGGTTGTGGGGGTGAGGGGGAGGGGGGAGAAAATAGAAGTTAGTTGCACTGATGGTGACGTTTTTGCTACTGATTTGCTGCTGACCTGCGTTGGAGTAAGACCAAGAACCTCCTTCCTAGCCGACTCCGGAGTCAGGATAAATGTAGGGGTAGTGGTTGATAGAAGAATGAAAACAAATATTGAAGGCATTTATGCGGCGGGTGACGTGGCTGAGGCCCCTGATTTCTTCTTTGGTCAGCCAGGTATAAATGCCATTATTCCTAATGCGGTGGTCCAGGGTGGAATTGCTGGTGCCAACATGGTGGGCGAGGAGGAAGAGTTTAAAGGCTGGATTTCTATGAATGTGTTTAACTTCTTCAGTAACATGGCTTGTTCTATAGGATTGTGCCTGGCTGAGGAAGAGGATAAACAAATATTGGAAAAAGAGGGAAGACAGGAAAAATCGGTAAAGCGGCTCGTCTTTGAAAATGACAAGCTTATTGGAGCAATGTTCGTCAACGAGGAAGTTGACCCTGGAGTTATCCACTATTTAATCGAGAATAGAATAGAGCTCAAGGACCATAAGGAGTTACTTTTGGAAAGGACCAAAGAGGCAAGTCGGTGGTTAATGCTGGAGGCAGAGAAGAAGCAAGCCATGTCGTTGGAAGGGTGAACCAGGAGGCGGGATGAAGGGATTCAATGATGTCCTGATGGCGGAATATGGACGTTGCCCTCCGGGCTGTTCAGCCTGTGAAGAAGCTTGTGGTCGGAGGGCAGGTGATGGTAAGGCTAGAATACAGCCCGTCTCCGTTCCTGAGGTAAATTTCTACGGGGTGGCTAGGTGTATTCAGTGCAGTATGCCGGCTTGTGCGCTGGTGTGCCCGACGAAGGCCATAACGAGGAGTAACGGGGTGGTAAGAATTGCCGAGGAGAGATGCGTGGGTTGTGCCCTCTGCACTTTGGCATGCCCCTATGCTGGCATTTTCTATGACCCTGGCTCTAAAAAAGCCTACAAGTGTGAAATGTGTGACCAGGAGATAGACTGTGTAGAGGCGTGTGAACATGGCATCCTTTCGCTCGGTCAAAGTCGCCTTATTCGCCAACATTTAGGGGAAGATTTGTTAGCTCCAGGGGTTCCTCTTTGCCAAGGGTGCTCTATGGAACTTAGTGTAAGGTTGGCTATGAGAGTCTTCGGCAGGGAGACCCTCATCTTTACCGGCCCGGGCTGTGTTGCGCCAGCGATAGCAGCTGTATACCAAGGGGGGTTCCTGCATGTTCCCACTTTTGTTTGCTGCATGACCAACATGCCAGCGATTATGACCGGGGTAAAGAGGCACTTCCGAAACGTCGGCAAGGATGTCACTTGTGTGGGTTTTGCCGGTGATGGTATGACTGCAGATATTGGTTTCCAGTCATTATCTGGTGCTGCGGAGCGGGGTGAGAACTTAATCTACATTTGTCTTGACAACGAAGCGTACATGAACACAGGAATTCAGAGAAGCGGCACCACTCCTCTTTTCAGTTGGACGTCTACCACTCCGATTGGTGAGAAGGGAAGGGGAAAACAGAGAGAGCCAAAGAATGTTCCGCTACTGATGGCGTTTCATGGTGTTCCTTATGTAGCCACGGCGACAGTGGCCTTTCCTGAGGATTATGTTCAGAAGCTGTTGAAAGCAAAGGCGGTAAAGGATGGGATGGCCTATGTTCATGTTCTCACCCCCTGTCCCACAGGGTGGAGAACATCAGCTAGCCAGGCTATCGAACTGTCCAAGCTAGCGGTGGAGACAGGTTATTTCCCTCTGTGGGAAGCTGAAAACGGCAAATTCAACTTTACTTACCGAGCGAAAGAACTAAGGCCACTCAAGGAGTTTACCGGGTTAACGGGGCGTTTTGCTCACCTTACGCAGAAAGAGCTAAAGGTGTTGACGAAAGTGATGCGCTCTCGTCTCCGCTTGATTGAGCACTTGGTGGAAGGCGGAAAAACTATCGAGGAGAATTAGGCAGGCTCACTTCTGGTGCCAAGATGTCCCACTTTTGCCGACGACATGCACAAGACCAACTCCGTGATACAACCAGTCTCCTCAATCCTCTCAACAGGAAATATAAAAGGAGGGGGCAATAATGACTTACAATACAAGATTTGAGACAAGGCATCTCCCTCCCGCTCTCCAGGAGCTAGTTGACACTAGCCTCAATGGTGAATTGGAACAGCGATTCGAATTCGCTTGGGGGCGCTTTGGCTTCAACAATTAGGGATTCAACTCCCGCCTCCTGGGGTATTGGTACACCATGTACATTGCAAGCTCTCAGCTATACCTCAGTGGCTTAAATAGACCATATTGCTGAGCGTTCTCAACATCAACCTGACTAAGGCAACAGCCTTGTCTTTTATAGATTGAACATTCCGTCATGTTGTGCAATAAAGTAACAAAACAAGCGTTTGTTACCCCTAAACCGAGTTTCTGTGACTATTGACATTACGGGTAAGAATAGTTTATCGTTCATAATCAAAAAGGGAGGTAGGACTAATGCAAGCATATTGTATGAAGTGCAGGAAAAAGGTAGATATTAAGAATCCCAGGGCAATAACGATGAAGAACGGTCGCCCCGACCATAGAAAATAGACAAAATGGGAGAGCTGATATGGCTCTCCCTTATTAGCTCATAGGTCTGCAAGATTAGTTTCAGGTTTTAAGGAGGGTGGAAGCAGTGAGAAGGTTATTAACCCATTCAAGAAGCAGGCTACTGGAACTGAGAGAAATGAGACACAGGGGAACTAAAATCATTGGTTATATTCCTAACGGGTATATGCCAGAGGAGTTAGTGCATGCTTGTGGAGCAGTGCCGGTGGCTCTTGTTAGGGGTGGAGACTCTGCCCCAGTGGCAGCCTCTGCTTCATGTCTTGCCAGGTTTCTTGACACCTTTTGCCGAACGCAGATTGGCTATAGAATATTGAAGGAGGAACCCCTCTATCAGATGCTTGACTTGCTTATTGTGCCGGTTACGGATAATCATGTAAGAGCAATAGCTGATTCATGGGATTTCTATACTGACGTAGAGGTGTTCCGGCTTGGTGTTCCTCATGTTAAGACCACTCACGGGTTCAAATACTACCTGGAAGGGATAAATCTAGTTAAGGAGCATTTAGAGAGACTGACCGGCACTGAGATTACGGAGCAAAGGCTGAGAGAGGAGATTGATTTGGCTAACAAGGTGAGAAACCTCCTTAAAGAGATAAGCCTCATGCGAAGGTCTGAGTGTCCACCAATCAGCGGCAAAGATTTCATCAAGCTAAGTCATAACTCCCTTTACGCTGATAGACACACCCTGTTAGAGGTGCTGGAATCACTCTGTGAAGAGCTAAAGGTGAAAGAAGCCCCTAGCTCGGGAGGACCAAGGGTGCTGCTGACAGGCTCTACACTAGCTTTAGGAGATTCCAAAGTAGTGGACTTACTGGAGGAGGCTGGGGCATCAATTGTTATTGAGGAATTCTGTGAGGGGCTTAGGAACTACTGGCAGACTGTGGATGCCGAGGGCGACCTGATGCGAGCCCTAGCTAATAGCTACTTTGCAAGAAGAGTTCCCGGTGCTTTCTTCAGGGGGGCGGCTAAGGAGAGATTTGATTTTCTCCTGAAGCTGGTGAAGGATTTCAAAGTCAGTGGAGTGGTGTGGTATTCGTTGATGTACCGTGACTCTTATGATGTTGAAGGATATATTTTTCATAAAGTATTAGAGAAGCTCAATATACCTATGCTAAGGCTTAGCTCTGATTATGATGTTGCCGAGACAGGTAGCTTTCGGACACGAATTGAGACTTTCGTTGGCACTATTAAAAAGGGGTAAGAATATGTATTCTGAATTCTTAAGCTTATGTGGTTTTGAGCCCGAAGAGATAAAGAGGGAAGCACCAAGGATAGATAAGACCTTTAGCATCTTAGAAATAGGACCTGACGATGTAAACCGGGCTAAAGGGAGGATTGAGGATTTTTTTGACATAGAACTACTTGGCATGCGGAAAGTTTTGGGGTTATGGCTAAAGGAGCTCACCGATATGGTGCTGGCAAAAGAGGAGGGGAAGAAAGTAGTCTATGTGAGTTTTCCTCCTATTTCGCAAATAGGGGCGGCAATAGCCTTAGCCTCTGAGGATGTTTATTGTGCAGCCCCAGATGTAGTGTTAAGTAACACATTGAATCTCCTTTTTGGTAAGATTAACCCCATCCTGGAAACGGCTGAGAAACACGGGCTGGCACCTGGTATAGCCTTTTGTTCATATTTGCAGACTCGATTGGGGGCAATTGTAAAGGGAATAGTCCCCATGCCTGACCTGCTCATCCCCTCTTGTTTCCTGTGTGACTTGACACCGGCAACAGATGGACTGTTACACGAGGTCTATGGCATACCCGTGGCTTATATAGATAACCTGCTAGATGTGAGGGGTGAACAATGGCCGGAGGTTATTAGCCCACGGAAGGTGCAATACTTTGGCAGTGAAATGAGAAATGCTATAGAAAAGTTCAGTCAGGTGACTGGTTGCCAGTTGCCAGAAAGCAAGATACGCCAGGCAGTAGATGTAGGCAACAGGCTTAACAGTGCCAGTGACCAGATTCAGCAACTTAGGCAAGCCGACCCGCTGCCATTAAGCCAAAATGATTACCAACTTGTCAGCGTGCTGGCGAGCGCCTGTATTAAAAGAGGTTTGCAAGAGGGAGTGGAAGCACTGAGCATTCTGCGTGGAGAGGTAGAAAAGAGGGTAAACGATGGAATAGGAGTAGCGGAAAAGGGAGCGCCAAGGGTGTTGCTGGTGATGGTGCCCCACGATGGTGCCTTAGCAGCTATGATTGGAGGATTGGGGCTGGCTATATGTGTGACTGCGGGAGCATCCACACCAGGGGGGAGTCGCCCAAGCTCATATACTTCTCTTTGGGAGAATGTGGCTGACTTACAGATGCGAAGGAGAGGTGCTAACTATTCTAGTTTGGCTTACATACTTCAGTTGAAAGAGCTAGCTCGACTGTGGAATGTGGATGGCATAATTTTTTTCCGCCATTACTCTTGCCGTCAATATAGTATATTCCCCATAAAGGCGAAAGAGGTGATAGAAAAAGAGCTAGGTATCCCGGTGCTATTATTAGAAGGGGACTATTGCGATTTCCGAAGTTACAATGCTCAACAAATGAGAACTAGAGTAGAAACATTTGCCGAAATAGTAAAGGCTGACAAGGCAGCAAGGAAAGGGAATAGGTCATGACAGTTGCCGGGATTGATATTGGAGCAGGAACTGCTAAGGCTGTTATTCTAAGAGATGGCGAAATCATTTCTTATTCAATTATGCCGGTGACCGGTGATGTTACCAAGGTAGTAGAGGAAGTAACTGGAGAAGCGTTAGAGAAGGCTGGGTTCTCACTGCGCAATTTAGATTATGTGGTTTCAACTGGTTATGGTCGGAATGCTGTCTCGTTTGCTAATAAGGCAACCACCGAGATTATTTGTCATGCCAGCGGGGTACATTTTTTGATACCACAAGCGAGAACCATCATTGATATTGGTGCCCAGGACAGTAAGGTTATAAGGGTTAATGAAAGAGGCGAGGTCACCGATTTTGTTATGAATGATAAATGTGCTGCTGGAACTGGTAGATTCCTTGAAGTTATGGCGCAAGTCTTGGGGGTGAAGCTTGAAGAAATGGGACCTATGTCCCTGAATAGTAAGAACCTGTGTAATATAAGTAGTACCTGCACTGTGTTCGCCGAGTCAGAGGTGGTATCGCTCCGAGCGCAGGGAAAATCTATTGAAGACTTGATTGCTGGGATACATAGGGCTATAGCTAGCAGAGTTGTAATTATGGGGTCAGGCATTAAGTTTGAGAAGGAAACAGTGTTTACTGGAGGGGTAGCCAAAAATAGCGGGGTTGAAAGGGCTTTAGAGGAAGTGGGCGGTGTGGAAATCCTCATTCCGATGGAGCCACAAATCACCGGCGCCTTGGGAGCTGCTTTGAGGGCAGAGGCCGAATGTAAGAAGCACTCCCCCGGTAACTAGACCCGGGCGTGGTTGTTACCAAAGGTTGCTATTTCCCCTTTCCTCACCATCATCTCTCCCTTTCTCAGTCCGACCAAAGACTGCCTGTTGCCTTGCTTCCTCCTTTTCACGCAGTTTTCTACCCTCCATGTCAGCCCAGCGGTGGATGGCGCGGTAGCCTATTTCAGGAGGAAATAAGAGACGCCTTAACCACAATCCATTATCCAGCCCCCTACTTGACAAGGGGAGAGTAGTTGCTACGTTGTTTAGGCGGGCTGAAAAATAACCAACTTTGAACGCAACCATCGTGTGTTGTGGCTGTTGACTTCGGAGCCCAACAGATGTATAAATAATTTTAACGACCGAATAGAAATGTAAATCTGGAGGTGCCTAAGTCTCGAGGGGGACAGGCACCATAGAAGATTCATACATACCATATAGAAACTAAATCAAGGCGGAGGCAAGGCATGGTTCAAGAAACAAAAAAGGCAGTCTGTTACTACTGTAAGGGCTACTGTCCGGTGTTGGTACATAGCGAGAACGGACGGCTTATCAGTGTTGAAGAGGATCCCTCTGACCCTGGGGTGGATGCTATATTCCCTCGAACTAGAGGCTGTATCAGAATACGCAGCGCTAAGGAGGTCATGTACCACCCAGACCGTGTTAATTTTCCACTGAAGCGAGCTGGCGAGAGGGGTGAGGCGAAGTGGGAGAGAATCTCGTGGGAGCAGGCCTTCGATGAGATTGCGGAAAAGCTGCAAGGGATAAAAGATAAATACGGAGCGGAGGCTTTGGCTGGCGTCAAGGGCACCTTCCGTAACAAGAACTTTCAGCCCCGGTTCTTTATGCTCTTTGGCAGCCCCAATTCAACTACCCAGGGCAAAGTTTGTTATGGCCCCGTAACTACCATTTCTAGTCTCATGTTCGGGTGGGCAGGGGGTCGGTATAGCCTCCCCGGGGGCCATAGAGTCACCGGCGGCACTACGCCCAAGTGCATCTTTTTGACCGGTACCGATCCCCACGAGAGCTGGCCCCGGGTGGCGAAAACAGTGCGTGATTCCAAGAAAATAGGGGGTAAGCTCATAGTCGTCGACCCCAGGGAAACTGGACTGGCGAAGCTAGCTGACCTTTGGCTGCAACTCAGGCCGGGCACAGATACTGCCCTTTTCATGTCTATGATAAATGTGATTATTGAGGAAGGACTCTATGATAAAGATTTCGTGGAAAAGTGGTGCTATGGCTTTGATAAGTTAGCTGAGAGAGCGCGAGATTATTCCCCAGAGAAGGCTGCAGACATCACCTGGGTGCCAGCAGACAAAATCAAGGAAGCTGCTAGAATGTTGGGTGAGAACAAGCCATTCTATTCCTGGAATGGCATGGGCACGGAGCAACTTCATAACAGCATCCAGGCTATTCAGGCTCGGTTTATCATGGCGGCGATAACAGGTAGCATTGACGTTGAAGGGGGAACCTATGTAGGTCGACCAGGTATAGTCAGAGGTCTAGAGGATGTAAGTGCGCTTGATAAGCTGCCTCCGGAGCAGAAGCGAAAGCAGTTAGGGGCAGCTCGTTTCAAGTTGCTATCCTTTCCAGGGTATGACCTGATTGCGGAAAATACAATGCGGGTGTGGGGAAGACTGCCTTGGACAGAGCAAACTGCTGCGGCTTCTCCCCATCAGCCGACCCTGTATCGGGCTATGATAACTGGTGAACCATATCCAGTCAGGGCTTTGATCACACATGCCCACAATCCCATGGTTACCCAAGCCAATACCAAGCTGGTGTATAAGGCACTTAAGAGCCTTGACCTCAACGTGGTTTTAGACTATTGGCTAACACCATCGGCGGAGCTGGCTGACTATGTGCTACCTGTAGCATCATGGCTGGAGAGGCC
>Ga0114921_10001111_pt1 | contig 12099 bp, 7 predicted proteins | sample BentaG_FD_87016 | JGI IMG/M metagenome (GOLD analysis project Ga0114921, IMG submission 87016) | Deep subsurface microbial communities from South Atlantic Ocean to uncover new lineages of life (NeLLi) - Benguela_00093 metaG | ecosystem: Environmental > Aquatic > Marine > Oceanic > Sediment ...
TACTCCTATCGATGTCATCGTCGATGAGGCATCTGGAAGGGCGAGGGAGAAGCTGTTGGCAGCTGGTGGAAGGCTGTTGGGGAAGAGCCCTGTCGAAAGTGAAGGGCAGCCAAAAGGCAGCGAATAGACACTGATTGGACTTGGTGAAGATGGCAGAGGAGCGGAAAAGCCTACTCTATAAGCTGAAGCCGGTTACCGATCGACTTCCGGCGGTGACAAAGCCCGAGGGGCACGTCCATTTCCGAACGAAGATGATGTGGGTCGTACTGGTTCTCGTTCTATATTTCATCATGACCAACATCATGATTTACGGGCTTGACCGCGTCGGAAATATCGATCTTTGGGCGCAGTACAGGACCATCTTTGCCGGTGCTCAATTCTCACTAATGCACCTCGGTATAGGCCCTATAGTTACTGGCTCTATCATCATGCAGCTATTTACTGGAGCGAAGATCATCAAGCTGAACCTACGAGATCCCGATGATAAGGGGATGTACCAGGGAACTCAGAAGCTCCTGGTCATCATCATGATATTCGTGGAGTCGGTCCCGCAGGTCTTCGGCTTCATGGAGCCCTCAGGCAGGTTCGTATCGAGCATGGAGGGCGTCCTCCCGTTTATGACTGGAGAAGGTTTAGCCAAAATGATAATCATTCTCCAGATCTTCGGCGGATCCTATCTCGTCTTTCTGATGGATGAGGTCGTCTCAAAGTGGGGAATAGGTAGCGGTGTTAGCCTGTTCATAGCTGCAGGCGTCTCGCAGGCGATCTTCACTGGCACGCTGAATTGGCATGCCGTTGATAACAGTATACCGATGAGCATGAGTAACACGCCCGCCGGAACTGTCCCCAAGCTCATCTTTCTATTTACTCATTATTCGACCAGCGACCTATCCGGGGGTGGATTCGAGACGATGTTCCTGCAGAATCCCAATCCGCTCATCGCGCTTCTGGGAACCATCGCGATATTCTTCTTTGTTACATATGCGGAATCTTCTAGGATAGAACTACCCTTGGCGCACGGCGGTGTGCGCGGAGCAAGGGGGAGATATCCGATCAAGATGATCTATGCGTCCAATATTCCGGTCATTCTGATGGCCGCCCTTCTCGCGAACGTCAGCATGTTTTCTATGCTCTTTTGGCAACACCCCTCATTCGCGAACTGGCCCCTCCTGGGGCATAATCCCGCATTGGGCTGGTATGAGGATCCGGGGGGCGGGCAGCTTCAGGTGATGGGAGGCCTCGCGTATTACCTCTCAACGGTGAACGGTGTCGGCGACTGGCTGTTACCCCTACTTAGCGATAGCTATCTTAATATGTTGCCGACCGATCATAGCAGATTTCAGATCGTCATCCATGTTTTCACATATTTCGGCGTGATGGTGATCGGTGCGATCTTCTTCGCGAAGTTTTGGATTGAGACGACGAATATGGGCGCAGAAGCAGTTGCTTCTCAAATAGAATCAAGCGGGATGCAGATACCAGGGTTTAGAAGAGATCCAAGAGTGCTTCGCAGGGTGCTGGAAAGATATATACCAGTTGTGACCGTGATTAGCGGAGCGACTGTCGGGGTATTGGCTGCAGGGGCCGATCTGATCGGCACGGTCGGCAATGCGAGCGGAACGGGAGTGTTGCTTTGCGTCGGCATACTGATAAACTTCTACGAGGCTGTAGGCAGGGAGCAGATGATGGAGATGCACCCGGTGCTACGCGGATTCTTTGGGAGTGAGTGAGTAGCATGACGAGCGCCGCATCATCCTCAAGAGACGGTCCCGCGGATAAGCCACCCAAGATCGGCGGGCAGATGCTCATGATGATGGTTATGTTCATGATGATCCTGTTTCTGTTCAATCAGCCCGTTAGGATGGCGATCGGTGGCGCCCTCGGAACCGTCCTATATCCTGCGATAGGCTTTGATGGTTCGTTCCCGATCATCTCGCTCATGATCGCCGGTATGATGATGATCGTGTTTACGACCATTATCCGGCATTTTTTTGTTGATTGGGTTGAAATGGCTCGCAACCAGAGGATAGTATCGGCGTTCAATAAGGAGCTGAGGAAGGCAAGGCTCGAGAACAACATGTACAAGATCAAGAAGCTGACCGAGATGCAGAAGGATGTCATGGCAAAATCCCTCTCAAGTACGCAAACGCAGATCAAGCTGATGCCCCTCACGATGCTGATTATTATCCCCATCTTTGCCTGGATCTGGGTATTCGTCTCCGAGTCCATTCCCTCGAGCACATTTTCAGTGCCATGGGCGCTTGAGGGAGATCTCTTGCGCTCCAATGTCCTTCCCAACTGGATCCTGGTCTATTCACTCATGACGCTTCCGTTCGGACAGGTGGTATCGCGAACCCTTAAGTTCTTCAGCTTTCGAAAGCGTCTGAGGGAGATGGAGTGGAGATAAGCGAAGGTTTTTCCCATGCGGGTGACTATTAGCGGCCCTCCGGGAAGCGGGAAGACTACCGTTGCAGAGTTAGTCGTCGAATCTCTGAAGCTGAAGCTCATACTCACGGGACAGATCTTCCGCGAGCAGGCGAAGGAGGCCGGCATGGATGTTCTCGAATTCAACCGGCTGGCCGAAAAGAACCCCTCTATCGATAAGAAGCTTGATGCCGAAATGATCAAGAGGGCAGCAGAGTCGGATAACGTCGTTATCGAAGGTCGGCTGGCCGCACAGCTTCTGCTCAGAGCTGAGGTGAGCTCCTTCAAGGTGTTCGTCACTGCACCTGCTCGCGTAAGGGCGGGAAGAATAGCAAAAAGAGAGGGCACCGATCCGACCCTCGAAATGGAGAAGCTGATCAAGAGGGAGGAGTCGGAGAGAAAGAGGTATCAGGAGTTTTATGATATCGATATTGGGGATCTGTCCATCTACGATCTCGTGATAGATAGCGCAGATATGACCGCCAAGGAGGTCGCTAAGACCGTGGCCGACGAGATCAGGAAGATGCGATTATGACCCGTCCGCTGCTGAAGAAGACGAAGAAAATCTTGATCGATCCACGTTTCGGCAAACGACCTGAAGATCGAGATATTGACGAGCTGCTCGACAGCGGAATGGTGATTATCGACAAGCCCATGGGCCCGACTTCTCATCAGGTGAGCAGCTGGGTTCGAGAAATGCTGGGGATAGAAAAAACCGCTCATGGCGGGACGCTTGACCCGCGCGTTACCGGAGTTCTGCCGATAGGATTGGGCGCCTCGGCTCGAGCGATAGATTATCTGCACGAGGCCGGGAAACGATATGTTGGCGTCATGAAATTGCATAACGACATAGATGATCAATCGCTCGAGAAGGTCGTCGAAGAGTTCACTGGTGAGATCTTCCAGATACCACCGGTCCGAGCCGCTGTGAAGAGGATGCTCAGAACCCGCACTATCTATTCCCTGGAGATTCTCGAGAGAACCGGACGCGATGTGTTGATTGATGTGAGATGCGAGGGTGGGACTTATATCCGGAGTCTCTGCGTCGATATCGGAGAGGCGCTCGCCGTCGGAGCACATCTTCAGGACCTGCGGAGAATCGAGGCGGGCGGCTTTCGCGAATCTGCAATGACGACTCTCCATGAGCTCAGAGATGCGACGGAGTATTGGCGTGATGGCAACTCAGATGAGCTCAGAAAGCTGATCAGGCCAATGGAAGATATTTTCGTATCATGGAAGCAAATTATCGTGAAGGATTCTGCAGTGGATGCGCTCTGCCACGGTGCGAGCCTCGCGATTCCCGGTATTGTGGAGCTATCGAAAGATATTATCAGCGGCGAAAGAGTGGCGATATTCACCCTGAAAGGGGAGATATTGGCAACCGGCATTACCGCAATGGACTCTAAGGAAATTTTATCCAAGAAAGATGGTGTTGCTACGAATCTGGAGCGTGTGTTCATGAAACCAGGGACTTATCCCCGCATCTGGTCTTCCAAGAGTAGCACCTAATCTTTCGCTTGGTCTTTATCTATCTTATTCTCTCGAGGGAGAAAGCTCCAATGATTAATCCCTTCTTGGAATGATTAAACTCTACCCATTCTCTGGTTTGCGCCTCTCCAACACCAATTATTGAAAGATAAGTCTTCTGCTTTTCCAGCTTTATCAATAACGCACCATCCATTAGGTGCTGAATGCTCTCTATCTGCTGCTCGTTATGCATCCCTTTCTCGAGAGCGAACATCCCGGAGGAGCCCAGCTCCCTGATGTTTCCAACCATGGCCTGAATGAATTTCGTGCCCTCCATCTCAGCCGCGTGTGAAATGCTGGTCGATAGCGAGAGATATCCCAACTTGAAATATGGATATTTGCCCTTTCTCACATCTTCTGTAAACTTCTCAATGGCCTCGATTATTCCCGGAAAATCGTCGGGGCCATCAGCCCTGATGAGGTTCTTCCGCGGGCGCGTTGTCTTCTTTTGCAATCCCTCGCCCGCGGTCGCATCTATCCATCTTACAAGCCCGAGATCCTCCGTCTCCAGAAAAGTCGGCAAGATGGGCGCGAAATCCTTCACGAGATCATTTGGCGTTTTGGATGTGGTAACTAGTATGGTTGGAATTCCATGTTTCAGTCCATCGGCAATAAAGGATAGTATCGCCACCTCCTTTCCCGAGAAGGGAGGTCCGACGAGCAGAAGGCTCGATCCAAAGGGCAGACCACCGAACAGAAGATCGTCGATCCGCTTTGTGCCAGTTCCCACTTTCTCGGGCTTACTTGAGGCAGACGCTTCAACCATCTCTTCCGTGATCTCTTCCTCACTAGGTCTGCCAATCTCGTATGCGCGTGTTCGAAGCTCTCTCTCCTTTTCTGCCAATTTCTTTTCCCGCAGACTCAGGACTCGCTCTCTTTCCCTCAGCTCCTCCAGCATACCGCCTGTTGCCTCAGGGGTGATGACCCCGGAATGCAGCATCTGCTCCATATGCTTTCGTCGCTCTTTCAGCTCCAGTTCTCTTATCTGCAGCTTCGAGCTCTTGGTCGACATGCTCTTATCGAGCTCGATCAGCTCCCTTCGACGTTTCTCGATCTGCGCAATCTCGTTCTTCAGCCTCTCCTGCAATGCCTTGACCTTCTCCTCTCTCGCGTCCAAGGCGCTCATCCGTCTCTCGACCAATTCGTCCTTTTTCGCCAGCTCCTCACCGCGGTTTCTCAGCCGCTCCAGAAAGTAGTCGTATTTCTCTTTCATGGAGACGATCCGATCTCTTGCGTCTTCTAATTCAGTTACCTTTTCCTGCAGCTTCATCTTTCTATCGGAGAAATCCCTCTCGAGCTTTCTCATGAGATCCTCTTTTTCCTGCAGCTCATTCTCCTTTGCTTTCATTGATGCAGATTTTTCATCCGCGCTCGAAAGCTTGCGCTCAGCCTGCTCGGCCAATTCCTCCGCCATCGATTTCTTTCTTGTAAGTTCGGTCTTAGCAGCGGATATCTCCTGCTCCTTCTCGAGCAGCTCTCCCTCCCATTTATTGAACCTTTCCATCTGCTCGATATCCTTACTCGAGGCAATTACGGAGCTCTCCGCAGATCTCAATTTCATATCGAGCGCGCTCTCTTTCATCTGTAGCTCTTTCGCCTTTTCTGCGAGCTGATTCTTCTCATCGATTAGCCTCCCTTTGCCGGATTCAAGCTTCTGCAGTTCATTCTTAAGATGTTCCTCTCTTTCATTGAACTGTTTTTTGGAAAGCTCAAATTGAGCCTGCTCCCTCTGTAGCTTGCTCTCTTCTTCTTTCAGCTGCTTCTCTTTTTGTTCGATTGTCTTTCTCAGGTTCTCCTGTTCTCTCTCTCTGGCCACGCGCTCCATCTCACGTTGCTCGATCTTTTCTTCTCGCACGGAAAATTCGAACTCCGCAGAGGCTATCCTCTTTCTCTCAGCCAGGTATCTTTCTTCCTTCTTTGCAAGCTCCTTTTCAATCTTTTCCACATGATTCAATCTATGTTCCAGATCGAGTTTTTTATCGTTCAAGCTCTTCTCGAATGCTTCCGCTTCTATCTCCCTCACGCGCAGCGCACTTTCCTTGAACTCTATCCTTTCCTCCTTTATGTTCAGCTCATCTCTGAGAGCTGTGAGCTTTGCATCGCTCCCCTTCAGTATCTCTCTCTCTTGCACAGACGTTGCGGTTGATAACAGGTGCAGCATGGATCCAGATAACTGAATGCACACTGCCGAGCCGAGGTAGACGAGGGGCAAAATCTCAAGGATTGTGTCGGCGGATTCGAAAAGTGCGGGAACAATCATTATTGCAAGGGGAATAAGTGCAGAAATTATGGCTATTGTTTTCCTTCGCCTCATCCCCTCCCAAATCATGGCAATGGAGATTAACGAGATGGAGATGCCAATGAATGATATTGGATAGATCTACCTGCCCGTTCCGACATCGAGATAGCCGAGCGAATTCACAATGATGAGGACGATCATTCCCGACGGCACGAGTAGCGCAATGAATGATGCTACAAAGTGTGGTTCGCCCTTGTCAGCGAAGAAAGGCTCCCATTTGAGATAGATCACGATCGATGACATGACCACGCCAACAAGCAGCGGGATGAACCATTTGATATCCTCCAGCCACGAGGGAGCATTATCTGCCAGATATTCCCAATCGGACAGAAGAAATACTACTATCGCTGCGGTGGCCAACAGCACAGATGCCATGGCACTCAGTGAATGAGCGGCCCTTCCAAACCTCAGCTGCAGGAGAGCCGATCTCCTCGCTCTCCTCGAAATTTGAGCCTCTTCGATAGCATTTAAGAGATCACTCCTGCTGCGACGAGCAGCGGCGCTTGAACTCGATGGCAAGGATCAAACACACCTCTTCGCGTTGACCAGTATCCCATCCTCTTTTACTTATCATTGGGTCGATACTTAAATATTGACTTCAGCTTCTCAGAGTTGTGACGCACTTGTGATATCAATATATCTAGTAGAGAAAGCCGATTGCGTGGCGCAATATTTTCTTTTAAAATGAGAAACAATACATGAAAAAGATATGAAAATAATTTGCAGGAGGAGTTGTCACCCCTCCTTGTTGTTTATTAACGGTTGGTAGCTCAGTCATCAGGTGGCGGTGGTGGAATCTCCTCTTCTATCTGTTCTGGCTTAGGCTTTGTCTCAGGAGCTGAGGGCTTCTTGTCACCCTTTCCTCCTTTCATCATCATGTAGGCAGCGATCGATACCGCGGCAATCGCCACAGCAGCTACTATGATCCACCAGTACTCAGTCAGGAACGATGTGATTGCGTCTTCTTCAGGTTCATTGACCGTTATCGTAACAGTATCTGTATCTGTCAGATTGGCGGCATCTCGTACAGTCAATGTTACCTCATATACACCGGCTGTATCGAACTCGAATGTTGGGGCTACACCGTAGAGCGTCTCGGTATCACCCTCGTAGACAAATGCCCAAGTGTAGTTGACTACGCCCACATTGTCCGTTGAACCGCTTCCGTCGAAGGTGACGATTGCACCCGCACTGACATTTTGATTCGAACCAGCATCAGCAGTTGGCGGTGTAGTATCTTCTTCCTCTTCCACCTCTACGGTGATCGTGACATTATCCGTATCCGATAGACTTGCTTCATCGGTCACGTTCAGCATGACAATATAAGTTCCTGTGTTCACGAAAGTATAGTGTGGACTTATACCATACAGCGTCTGTGCCGTTCCATCCGTGAATGTCCAAGTGTAATTGACTATCCCCACATTATCTGTTGAACCACTCCCGTTAAAGATCACTTCATCTCCTGCATCTACCGTTTGATTCGCACCCGCATTTGCCACAGGCGGCTCCGTATCCGCATTTACCTGCACATATGTGCTGTTTGAATCAGTTAGGCTAGCGCCGTCTCTCACGGTGAGTAATATGGAGTAGTTTCCTGCTGTCTCAAAGGTGTACTGAGCAGTTACCCCATAGAGGGTGATCGCAGTTGAGTCGTCAACAAATTCCCAAGTATAGTTCACTATCCCGATATTATCCGTCGAGCCCGAGCCATCAAGGGTCACAATCATATTTTCAAGCGTGTTCTGTCCTGCGCCAGCATCTGCTATTGGTGGGACATTGTCGATCATAGTGAAGTTCCACTCGTACGCAGGCACGTCCGGAATGTCCAGCATTGTATTGTAATCATCATAGTCATCTAGACTTGCCATCAGGCCAGTTTCTGGATGAGGCGCTATCATAATGGAATAATTGCCAGAAATGTCAGTGCTGCCAAATGCACCCCTCATAAAGCTGGGATCATTTCCTATTTCATGATACACCCGGACTTCTACTCCGTAAAGTGGATCATGAGTCACGTTATCTGTGACTGTCCCATAAAGGTCGGTTGTGGCAGGTTCCAATGAACGATTTACCCATTTGGTTTCGGATTGATTGATCTCAGTTAAGTCGGATACTTGGATTTCGTACATATAGCCACTCATGGGATAGAAGAAAAAGCTGTAGTTTCCCGGGGCACAATACATCTCGAAGTAGCCGCTCGCATTTGTCAATGTGCTATTGTCCATATCTCCAGGGGTTTCTCCAATCGCGACAGTGACGCCACCAATAGGATTTCCCGTTTCATTGTTGCGCACATAGCCCTTGAAGAGGGAATTCTCCGGTGATAGGGATATGCTCACAAGGAGATCATCCATCGGATTGAGGGTAACATGTGTGCCATTTCCCCCGTATCCATTCGCCTCAGCCCATATATCCCACTCTCCATCGGAGAGATTCATCTCGTAATACCCGTCGGGTCCAGAGATCGTCTCGTTGAATAGCCCTTGATTCCCGTCAATTTTCCCGCCAATCGATGAATAGGCTGAAACCTCTGCATCTGGGATTGGAGCAAGGGTCACCTCATCTAGAATGTATCCATAGGCTCGACAATTGATTTGATGAAGCTCGAAATCCTTTGTCACATTTCCCCCGAAATTGATGTTATCTTCTCTCAGCATGGTGTAGCCAGTTGCAGAAGCGATCATCGTCCCTGTGCCTTCTATGACAGTAAGACTATAGCCACCCGTTGAATTGGTATAGTTATCCTCCGCGAATGGCATTCCGTAATGCATTGCCTCTACCAGTGCATTCTCAATCGGTGAGCTTGTTGAATAATCTGTGACGTTTCCCGTGATGTAGACATTGCCCGCACCATAGGGAAACAGCGATATATTGAGCCAACCGCTTTCACCAGGATTATCAAGAATTAACGGATCTTCATCCATACCTACCATAGCCGGATAGTACCCCTCTGCATCGAAGATGGCTGCCCCAATCCTACCCGGAATCAAGTCCATCTCGTAATAGCCCGATGAATCTGTAACTGTCCAATTTATATAATCCGGACCCTCCTCAGACGCCATACGCATACCGAGGACATGGCCAGTTATCACAGGCTCTGATGGATTAGACGCGTTTGTAGCATAGCCCATCAGTGTCACAGTCCTTGCCGGGGCAGGAGTGAGATCCGCATCCACGACAACAGTCTGTCCTGGATCTATGGATTGTTCAACCGTTGCATTAGCATCGAACATTGCTCCACCGTTCGCGAAGTAAAGCCAGTAAGTATAGCCGCCTTCCACCCAAATCTCATAGTTACCGAATTGATCCGTTACTGTGGAGTTATCCGCTGGGTACTCCTCCGCTCCTAGCCCTAGCGTATACATCACCAAAGTATCAGCGGCTGGAGATGCACCTATTGTCACTGTGCCGATGAATTTCGCGTCTTCCACCTGTGCTTTCGCAGTAGGTGCAATAGCAACAAGAGCTCCAGAAATCATGAGTGTCGCCAAAATCAGGGAAACAATTACCCTTTTTTTTTCAATTCTATTTATGGATTCCATTAATACCCCTTCTGCTCTATATCTTTCATAATTGTCATTTCTCGCTTCTTAAAGCGAATTTTTTCCATCTACGGTATCTTGTTATATATATTAGTATTGTCAGTAAAATCATGATGGATAACAATCTGGACAATAGTAATTCGGGATAACGTTAGATATCTTCCGGCTATTCGGAATTCCTCATCGCTTGTACTCCTCCCGAAATGCCTCTCAATGCGCGCGGATTCACAATATTCCCGAAAATTATACTTCGAGCCGATTTGTTAGATGTCATAATCTTGAGAAAATCCCTTAATCCATCTCTTTTTTTCCAGGCATCTGCATAGGCAGCATATCCAAGTTGGACCAGCTCCTGAAGCTCATCTCGCGAAAGTCCGTTATTATTGAACTCATAGATCCGATGATTTGTCTTCCAATCGTCGGGACGAACTGCCCCGTCTTTGAGCAGATCATCCCATATAGGTGTTCCGAGCAGACAATCCAGGATATTGATTTGAATCGCATGAGGACGGGTCTCTCTTATGAAATTCACTGTGTTGAGAATATCCTCCCTCGATTCAACTGGAGCTCCGAAAATAAAGGAGGTTACAACGACCATTCCAGCTCTTTTAGCGTTTTCAATTGATTTCTTCGCTTGTGCTGGAGTGATTGTTTTATTGTAATAATCGAGAACATGTTGTGATGCGCTTTCTGCACCGAAATAGATGACATTGAATCCCGCGCGTTTCATATCTCTCAGCATTGAGTATGAGGCATTATCTACTCTTCCTTCACAGTAGAACTGCATCTTTATCTTTCTCGAACGGATGAGCTCACAGATCTTCTCGATCCTCTTTCGCTTATGGGTGAGGTTGTCGTCGACGACTACACAGCATTCGTATCCCTGGCTGTAGATTGATTCTATTTCGTCAACCACATTTTCGGCGCTTCGAGGACGCCATTTTCTCTGAGAAAACGCAGTACAGGAGCAATAGGTGCATTTGTACGGACAGCCTCGGGATGTGCAGATCGTGGTAAATTTACCAAAGGTCAAACGAATATTCTGGTGGAAATATCCGTACTCCACTCTTTGAGCCAACTCCCTGTCGGGAAACGGTAGGGAATCGAGATCGTTTATTAATGTCAATGGGTTACTAATGTGATTTCCATTTTCCATAAAGCTAATGCCTTCTACATCACGCGCTCTTGTTCCGCTTTCGATGCATTGAAGAAGCTGAGGAAAAGCATGCTCCGCCTCCCCCTTTATAATGAAATCAACGAAAGGATACTCTTTTAAAATTCGTTCAGCAGCGAAGGTGGCATGATATCCTCCCACGACCAAGATTGTGTCTGGTAATATTTTTCGGATATCTCCAAGAGCTTCAATACTACTCAGGAATGTGTGTGTTGAGCAATTCATTCCGAATACATCTGGTTTTTCTTTGAGAACGCGATCGACAAGGGTATCTCTGCTCAGATTCTCGCAGAAAGCGTCGATAACTTTAATCTCATCGTCGCGTTGAGCACGAACGTTTGCCGCAATGTACAATAGACCCAGCGGCGGCCAGAGTTCGGTGGTATTTCCCGGAGGTGTGGATAAGAGGATCTTCATAATACTCCTTCAAGTGATCTGGATATTGCGCTCAGTATTTTTCATTTTTTCCCAGCTTTCGACTTCGATTTCTCCACTATCTTGATAATGATTCCTTTCTTTATCATTGCGTTTTCCCATTAGCTTTCCCGTAGCTGGTATACGATTAGTCAGGAATTGAAAAACTGCACAACGATTAGTAGCTCAGATAACGGAGTTGAAAATGATTATGTTACAGATGAATAAGTATATAGACATGTGATTTTTACCATCCTGAAGGCGTGATATGATGTCTAAATTATCAGAAGGAAAAGATAGAAAAGAAAAGCTGAAAGAGATAATAAAGCAGCTACATGAAGGTGCAAAGCCGGAAGATCTAAAAAGAAAATTCAAGGAAATCCTCGAAAATACTGATTCGACTGAAATTGCAGCAATAGAGGACGAGCTCATAAAAGAGGGCATGCCAAAAGAGGAGATTCATAGGCTTTGCGATGTGCATCTATCTATCTTTAAGGAGTCTCTCGAAAAGGAGAGAGTATTAGCACCGCCTGGACATCCAATTAATACCCTCATGGAAGAGCATAAGATGGTTCTCCAGTTTTCAGATATGCTGAAGAATATTGGGGCTGAGCTTCAGAAAGCTGATGATTATCCATCCGTTGAGGATAAGATGGAGCATCTTAATCATATTGCGGAGCATTTCAAGGAATCAGAAAAGCACTATCTGCGCGAGGAAA
>Ga0114921_10001112_pt1 | contig 12096 bp, 7 predicted proteins | sample BentaG_FD_87016 | JGI IMG/M metagenome (GOLD analysis project Ga0114921, IMG submission 87016) | Deep subsurface microbial communities from South Atlantic Ocean to uncover new lineages of life (NeLLi) - Benguela_00093 metaG | ecosystem: Environmental > Aquatic > Marine > Oceanic > Sediment ...
AAATTCGAATAAGGCTTCTTGGGTTTGCTCTTCTTTGATTGAGATATAGCCATCTAGGCTTGAATCATAGGGAATTTCCTTAACATCGTTAAAATCCGTAAGCAGAGATTTGACTTCTATTTTCAGAGGAAATTGAGGGAGAAGCTTTCTATCATTAGCTTCTATACCGACTTTCGATTCGAGGGCTTTGACAGCTCTTTTAAACATCGTAATATCTCTTAGAAAATATATTACAAAATAATAATAAACTCGACAACAGTCGAATCTTCGATAGTTGCGGTCTTTCCAAATGGGCTATGAGGTTAGGCCTTGTTATTATTACACGTTTTGGACTTCGTTTCGTCCTTTGAGCATTTTTTCTAGATAAGGCCTGATCCCAATGTGGCCCGAGCATCTTCTATTTAATGGCTGTGTGGATTGCCGAGACACCACTTAAAAGAGAGCGAAAAGTTATGTGTCTGAATCCAGCTTGACGCAGTATTTCAGAGAATTCCTCAGGAGGGTAAAAGCGGGGGATAGTGAAGGAAAGATATTGATAAGCAGCCTCCGACCCAGAAAGTCGATAACCTACTGGTTTTACTAAGAGCCTCACGTAGAAATGAAAGAGTTTCCGTAGAATTCCATTCGAAGGCTGGCTTGTTTCCAAGTTTATGAAGCGCCCTCCAGGTTTAAGGACACGGCAAAATTCCTTTAGATGGCCAATAAGTATTTCCTTCCGAGGGTTTATATTCCGGGTAGCAAAAGAAATTGTTATAAAATCTAAAGTCTGGTTAGAAAAAGGAAGGGAATTTGCCTCGGCGAGTGTAAACAGGATTTTGTGGTTATAAGTCTTTTCCTTAGCTTTTTCAAGCATAGGAGAACAAAAATCAGAGGCAACAAGTTTCACTTTTTGCCCAGCCAGTCGAGAAAGGTTTTGTACCATTTCGCCTGTGCCAGTGCACACATCCAACCCAAAATCACCTCCTGCTTTGACCGCCTCTTTGGCAGCCTTTCTTCGCCAAACTACATCCATTCCCCATGTCAGTACGTGATTAATCAACTCGTAGCTGTGAGGAACTTCAGAAAAGATTCTCTTGATGCCTTTCGCCATTAGCTTATGTTTATTCTAGAGTCATTTTTAGGTTAATCATTTTAAATTATATTGTACTTTATGTGCCACAATAATTTTAATAAAAATTTTTTTAGTTGTGGGCTTGATAAATCAAGCCCCTACATATTTTTCCTCTAGACTACTTACTTTTGACTCCTCACTCTTTACTTTATTAAATTTTGTAGACGAGTCATTCATTTTTTGTTAAAATCCATGCCTTTCCGAATCACGAGAAGGGATGGATTTTGCATAGATATTTCTTTTAAGAAAGGAGGAACATGAAAACCAAAAAATTTCTTGTATTATTTTACTTTTTTCTTGCTTTTCTCATTTTGGTGAGCAGTTCTTCAACCTATGCTGGTTCCGTATATGCCATTGTTAACTGTAAAGTTGTTCCAGTCGCAAGCTCTGCGATAGATAAGGGAGTCATTATTATTCGCGATGGTCTTATCGTGTCCTTGGGTCCTTCAGAGAAAATCGTTATTCCCGAAGATGCAGAGGTAATCGAAGCAGAGGGGTTAATTGCTTATCCAGGCTTGATTGATGCTCATACCAATCTCTTTCTTGAACTTCCTAAAGAAGAACCTGCTCAGAGACAGAGAGGCATGGCACCTCAAGAAAAAGAGACTGGAAGATATTCAGATTTGACGGTCTTCAAGCTCTTGAAACCCAAAAAAACCACCATAGGGAGCTACCACAAAATCGGTGTGACCACTGTTCTGGTTGCTCCAAAAAAGGGAATATTTGCAGGCCAGAGCGTTCTCCTTAATCTGAACGGAGAGAAGGCAGAAGCAATGGTTGTCAAAAACTCCGTTGCTCTGCAAATTAATTTTACTAGAGCACGAGGTGTCTACCCAGCCACAGTCATGGGAACCATGGCACTTCTCAGACAGTCTTTTCTCGATGCTAAACACTATCATTCTCATAAGTCTTTATACGCCAGCAGTTCAAAAGGAATAAAAAGGCCTGAATACGATCCTTTCCTGGAAGCCCTGGTGCCTTTTATTCTGGAGAGAAAGCCCATCATTTTTACCTGTAACAACCAAGAAGACATAAAGCGAGCCCTCCGGCTTATCGATGAATTCAAACTAAATGGTTTTCTCAGTGGAGCTAACGAAGCCTGGCGTGTAGCTGATTATCTGAAAAAAACACCTCTCTTTGTATCTCTGCATTTCAAACCTCCCATTACCAGCATCTATGTGAACAAGGGAGAGGAACTTAAAGAAAAGGCTGAAAAAGAGATTTATCCTGCCAATGCTTCGAATCTCTACAAATCCGGAATTCGTTTTGCTCTTACATCTTACGGCTTGACTAAAGCATCTGACTATCTGAAAAACATTCAAAAAGCGATTAAAGCAGGACTTCCAAAGGAAGAAGCTCTTAAAGCCGTGACCATCCATCCAGCTCAGTTTTTAGGAGTAAATAATATTATGGGAAGTCTATCTGAGGGGAAAATCGCTAATGTCATCCTTACTTCAGGTGAAATTTTTGAGGAAAAGACACGAGTAAAAAGAATTTTCGTAGATGGAGTAATGTTCAAGATAAAAAAGCCACCTGAAAAAGTAAAAGCTCCTGCCCTGAATTTAGCAGGTAAATGGGAAGGCACAGTCATAAGCCCCATGGGTGAATTAGATGTGACCATGGAATTGGAACAAGAAGAAAATGAGATTTTAGGGACAATCACCAGCAATTTTGGAATATGGGAGATAAGCGATGGAATCTTGAGCGGCAATGATCTCACCTTCACCATATCAGCCACCATTATGGGCGAATCCATAGATATGGAGTTCAGTGGAAAAGCCGAAGAAGATTTAATAGAAGGCACCTTCAGCTTTTCAAGTGGAAGTGCAGAAATAAGGGTGACAAGAGTCCCAACAAGCGGCTTTTAAGGAGGAAAACAGATGAAGAAAAAAATTATTCCAATATTCTTAGGATTTAGCCTTCTTTTTATTCCTGTGTTGGCCTCTGGTCAAAATCTGCTGATAAAGAATGGCACAATCCTGACAGTTACCAAGGGCACTATACCAAGAGGAGACATCCTTATTATAAACGGTATTATCAAGAAAATCGGAGAGAACATAGAAGCCCCTGAGGGAGTGAAAACCGTAGATGCCTCTGGAAAATATGTTGTTGCTGGAATAATCGACTCTCACACCCATATTGCGATCACAGCTGGAAACGAAAGCTCCGAAGCGATTACTCCTGAAGTAAGTGTGAGGGATGTGCTCAACGCCGAAGATACTGCGATCTACACAGCCTTATCAGGTGGCGTAACCATGGTTCATACCATGCACGGAAGCGGCAATCCCATAGGTGGACAGAATATTGTTCTTAAGATGAAATGGGGTCTTTCTGCAGAGGAGATGATAGTCCATGAAGCCTACAGAACATTGAAGTTTGCTCTTGGAGAAAATCCAAAACAGTCTAACTTTTTTACTGCTACTCCTCGCTATCCTCAATCCAGGATGGGAGTCAATGCCATCATCCGGCGAGAATTACTAAAGGCAAAAAATTACAAGGAGCAGTGGGACAGGTACTTAAAAGCAAAGAAGTCTAAAAAATCAGCAAAGAATCTCATCCCGCCTAGAAAAAACCTTCGGATGGAGGCCTTGGCAGACCTGCTTCGGGGAAAGATGTTAGCCCGGTGCCATTCCTACAGGGCAGATGAAACCCTTGAGTTCATTAATCTTTCCAAAGAATTCGGGTTTAAAATCGCTTGTTTTGAACATGCTTCCGAAGCTTTCAAGATAGCCAAAGAGCTAGCCGAGGAAGGCATCGGAACTTCAGTTTTTCTTGATAGTTGGGCATATAAAATAGAAGCCTATGAAGGTATTGCCTATAGTGCAGGTTTTTGCACGAAGAAAGGAGTCCTTGTTTCGATTAACTCTGATAGTTCAGAGAGAATCAGGCGCCTGTTCAATGATGCGGCTAAATCTATGAAATACGGAGGACTAACTGAGGAAGAAGCCTTGAAACTCGTCACCATCAATCCAGCCATCCAACTGGGAGTTGAAAAGATTGCAGGAAGCCTGGAAGTTGGAAAACATGGAGATATTGCCATATTCAATGAACATCCTATGAGTGCTTATACCCGCTGCGATATGACCATAATCGAAGGTAAAATTTACTTTGACCGGGCTCAATACCTCAAAGAAAGAGAAGAAGAAGAGAAGAAAAAAGCAGAGAAAGAGAAGAAGAAAAAAGGAGAAAAGAAATGATAAAAAGAACAGTCACTTTTACAGTTTTTCTCATACTAGCATTCACTTTCAGTTTTTCTCAAGAAACAAACGCGAATCTCATTGCTATCAAAGGAGCCACTATTATTCCTGTTGTGGGAGAGGATATTTCTGAGGGAATCATCCTCATCAAGGATGGCCTGATAGAAGACCTTGGAAAGGATATTAATATCCCTCAAGGAGCAAAAGTCATCGATGCTAAAGGTCTTTTTGCCTATCCAGGTATGATTGACGGTCTCTGCTACTTGGGGCTTTCAGAGATCAGTGCCCTGAGGTCCACAATCGACTACAGAGAAATAGGGAAAGTCAACTCTCAGCTCAAAGCTGTGGAAGCCCTTCGGCCCGATTCAGTCCACATACCCATAGCCAGAGCTAACGGCATCACCGCTGCTCTGGTTGTTCCTTCTGGTTCTCTTATCGCCGGACAGAGTGGCCTGATAAGACTCGTTGGCTGGACCCCCGAAGATATGATCATTAAGAGTCCTGTGGCCATGCATATCTCATTTCCTTCTGTTCCCAGGCGGAGAAGGGGGAGAGAGGCAGAACCTCGTGAGGAACCTTCCAAAAGGGTTGAAGAGCTGAAGAAAATCTTGAATGAGGCCCGTTATTATGAAAAGAGAAAAGAAGCTGCCAAGAAAAACCTGCTCCTTACTTATCCTGATTTTGACGAAGGCCTTGAGTTTCTGGTGCCTGTGGTTAAAGGCGAGCTTCCGGTTATGATCTCTGTCCATATGGACAAGGACATAAAAGCAGCCATAAAGTTTGTCCAGGATGAAAAACTCAAACCTATCTTTTTTGGAGTGGAACAAGGATGGAAAGTTGCTGAAGACATAAAAAAAGCAGGGATTCCTGTAATTTTCAGCTCTCTCAACAATATGCCCCCTAAATGGGAAGATGGCTACGACGGTGTCTACCGAAATGCAACTGTTCTTCATAAAGCAGGCGTGAAATTCGCCTTCTCCTCTCAGAGCTCAAGTCTAGCCAAAGACCTACCAGTTCATGCTGCCAAAGCCGCTGCCTTTGGCTTAGACAGGAAAGAAGCTCTAAAAGGAGTAACAATTAATCCTGCTGAGATTTTTGGTGTGGACCATCTCATGGGGAGTCTTGAAAAAGGGAAGGTAGCTAACATCGTCCTCGCTGATGGAGACATTCTTGAGCTGAGGACGAATATCAAGCACGTTTTTATCGATGGCAAGGAAGTCGATCTTTCCAATAAATACACCGAACTTCTCGAAAAATTCAAAAAAAGAAAGTGAGATGGAAGGGAAGTCTAATATGGAAGAAAAAGTCATAGATATTCATATCCATATCGGAGGGAAGGGGAATAGCTCTCCGTGTAAAATGTCCTTGAAGTTTCTCACAAGCCCAGCTTACCTATACATGGTCGTAAGGTCTGGCATTCCTTTGGATGACCTGCTAGAAGACCATGATGGTGCTATTCGAAAAGCTTTGATTGGCCGCCTGAACGAGGCCGAAAGCGTTGATTTTGGTGTTTTTTTAGCTTTTGATGCTGTTTATAAAGATGATGGTAAAATTGACGATGAGAACAGCCACATGATAACTCCGAATGAGTATGTGATGGATCTCGCCAAAAACAATACAAAGATTCTTTTTGGAGCTTCTGTTCATCCAAACAGAGGAGAAGGGAAGGGTATTGAAGAAATCGACAAATGCATTGAAGGAGGAGCTGTTCTTTTTAAATGGATTCCTAATTCTCAGATTATTGATCCTTCAGAAAAAAAACATGAATGGTTTTATAAAAAACTAGCCGACGAGAAGATTCCTTTGCTGAGTCATACAGGACCTGAACATGCTGTTCCTGTTATTTCAAATGAGTATCAAAAATTAGGCGATCCACGAAAGTTGAGACTTGCGCTGGATAACGGAGTTACGGTGATTGCTGCTCACTGCGCCAGTCCGGTATTTCTCTGGGAAACAGGATATCTGGACGAACTAAGCGAGATGTTAGAAGAGGCTGAAGAGAAAGGTTGGAATCTCTATACAGACATCTCTGCCATGTGTATGCTGTTCAGACTGTCCATAATCGATGACGTCCTTGAAAAAATTCCACATCACAGGATGGTCATGGGAAGCGACTATCCCACTCCAATCGATGACATGCCGCCCTATTTGGTAGAAACACTTACCTATGAAGAATTTTCAAGAATAATAAACATCAAGAATCCCATAGAAAAAAATTATCATCAATTGTTAGCCATGGATTTTCCTGCCGAGGCTATGACTAAAGCTTCAGAGCTTCTCCGTCTCCCTGAAGAAAAACTGAAAGAATAATCTCCAGACTAGCTAGTCTAGCTAGTCTAGTCCGTCTAGCTTTTTATATATACTCGATGGTGGCTGGGGGTTTGGGAGTAACTTCGTATGCCACTCTGGTCACAGTAGGTATTTCAGTGGTTACCCTCTTGGAAATTTTAAACAGGATTTCCCAGGGAATCTGAGTCGGTTCAGCAGTCATGGCATCTCTACTTTCCACAGACCGAATGATGACAATCTCACCAAATTTTCTTGCTCCTTCCTCTATACCTGTCCCTCTATCATTCAACAATACAGCAAAAGCTTGAAAGGGTTTTAATGTCTCTATTTCCTCTTCAACGATTCTTGTAGCTTTCCTAACTGTCTCCACTCTCTCTGGCGTGACTTCACCGACCACTCTTGTGGCCAATCCTGGTCCGGGGAAAGGCATCCTGGCGTAAATTTCTTCTGGAAGCCCGAGTTCTTTGGCAACTTCTCTTACTTGGGGCTTGAATAACTCTTTCAATGGTTCAACTGTTTTAAATCCATAGCCTTTTTCAGGATCAATCCCGATCTGTTCGAGAATGTTGTGCTGGGTTTTGATACCTCCTTTTGTCTCTATTATGTCAGCGGCAATTGTTCCTTGAACTAAAAACTTCGCTCCTCTATTCAAGACTTCTCTGCCAAAAACAGTGTAAAAAGTATTCCTGAATGCTTTTCTTTTTTCCTCCGGGTCAAAGATTCCTTTTAAAGCCGTAAAAAATTCTTCCTGGGCATCAATGATATCCACGTTTATCCCCAGATCTGAAAATATTTGATGTACTTCCTCAGGCTCGTTCTGTCTCATTAGACCATCATCAATAAAAATAACCTTCAGATTATCGCCAATCGCTCTATCGGCTAATACTGTGCAAGTAGAGCTATCAACTCCTCCTGACAATGCAGAAATAGCTCTTTCATTTCCGACGGTCTTCTTTACCTCTTCGATCTTTTCTTCGATAAATTTTTGTACATCCATTTTAACCTCTTAGATATCAAATTGGAGAAACAAAGTAAAGCTTTTAGGGTCAGGTCTACACTTTTAACTTTTCGACCTATCCAAAATTATCTTTGGTTAATTTTCAAAAATCAATTTATATGTTCTTCATCTGCGTTAAAAAAGTTAAAAGTGTAGACCTGACCCTATCTTTCTGCAAAGAAAAATAATATTTCTTGACAGAGAATTCCTTTCAATATAATTTTTAATATTCATCAAAGGAGGAACAATGAGAAAATCGATTTTTTCAGCCTCTTTTCTCTTTCTACTTATTCTATTTTCATCCCTACCTTTCTATGCCCAACAGAGAATCGACGAGCAAAGCACCAAACTCATAAAAGAATACACAACTGACGAGAGATTCCTCAATCCACTCATAGACCATATACCTGAGTCAGACACAGTTCCTTCTCCCCGAGAAGTTCTGGGCTATATCGTTGGGACACCCAAAAAGCTCACTTATTACGCTGATATCATTCGCTACATGAAGGCTTTGGCCGAAAGCTCTGAAAACGTGGAGATTATCCCCATAGGAAAGACTAACCTAGGCCGGATGATGTATATCGTGGTCATTGCTTCTGAAGAGACAATCAAAAATCTTGAAAAATACAAAGCCTTTACAGCTGCTCTATCAGATCCTCGCCAGATGCCAGAAGCGATAGCAAAGGAAATCATACCTCAAGCCAAGCCTATCTATTATATTTCCTGCAACCTCCATTCCTGGGAAACTGGAAGCGCTGAGATGTCCATGGAGCTTGCTTACCGGCTGGCGGTTTCTGATGATCCTTTCGTTAAAACTATTCGCGATAATGCTATCGTAATTATCAGTCCTTGTATTGAGCCAGACGGTCACGACAGCTTTACTGATTGGTATTATTGTTACAGGAAAGATATCGATGATGAGCGATCAAGGTTTCCGGGACCTCCATACTGGGGAAAATATGTCTTCCATGACAATAACCGCGATATTGAAGTCAGCCAACCTCTAACTAAGAATGTCATTAAAATGTTCCTTGAATGGCATCCACAGGTTGCACTTGACCTTCATGAATCGATTGCTTACCTTTACATCTCCACTGGCACTGGCCCCTTTTATCCTGTTCTTGATCCAATCCTTATCAACGAGTGGCACTGGCTGGCTTTCTGGGAAGTAACAGAGCTCACCAAGATGGGAATGCCAGGAGTCTGGACCCATGCTTTCTACACAGGCTGGTATCCTGGTTATCTGATGTGGGTGGCCAACCTTCACAATGCAATCGGCAGATTCTATGAAACCTTTGGAAACGGTGGAGCCACTACAATGGAAAGAGTTCTCAAAAGAGAAGAGGAGGAATCTTTTCAAAGCCGTTTCAACATCACCAAGAGGGAATGGTACCGTCCATGGCCTCCTGATGAAAAAGTCGCCTGGTCTATCAGGAATAACATCAATTATCAGCAGAGCGGTGTCCTCTGCGGACTTAACCTCGTTGCCAAAAACAAGGAAACAGTGCTCTTCAATTTCTGGAAAAAGGGATACAACGCCTTCAATAAAGGAAAAAAAGAGCCTCCCTATGCCTGGATTATTCCTCCTGAACAGAGAGATCCCGTTGAGACAGCTATAATCCTAAACCTCCTAATGACCCAAGGAGTAGAAGTGCATCAAACAAAGAAGGAAGTGAAAGTTAAAGAGGAGACTTTTCCCAAAGGTTCTTATTTAGTCAAAATGGATCAGCCCTACCGAACCTATGCCAAAACTCTGCTGGAAGTACAAAAATTTCCTCAAACAACCTCACGACCGTACGATGATGTTGGATGGACATTAGGTTACATGCATGGAGTAAAAACTGTCAGGATTGATGATAAATCCATCCTAAATGTCCCTGTCACTCTCATGAAAGAAAAACTGAGAGTCAAGGGAAAAATGACTGGAAAGCCCGCTAAATCAGCTTACGTCATCCCTCATAAAGCCAATAATAATCTCATCACAGCACGATTCGCCTTAAATAAACAAAGGATGTATTCTGCTGAACAGGCATTTAAAGCAGGAAAAAGAGAATTTCCTTCAGGTTCCTTTATCATTCCTGTTGAAAAAAACAACTTGGAAAATCAGTACAAGGAAATCTCTTCTGTAGTGGAAGAATTAGGTCTTGAAGCATTTGCTGTCAATGAAGAAGTGAAGGTGAAAAAGCATCTTCTCAATCTTCCTAAAATAGCACTCTATCATACCTGGACAAATACCCAGAATTCAGGGTGGGTGAGATTTGCCTTTGACCAGTACAAAATTCCTTATGACACAATTTCTAAAGACAGGATAAGAAAAGGCAACCTGAAGATGGACTACGATATCATCCTTATCCCACACCAAAGTACTTTCACTCAGGCAAAAAGAATTGTTTTTGGCCATGACCCTAAATTAGGACCTATTCCTTATGAAAAGACAGAAGAATTCAAACACATGGGGATTGTAGACCAGAGCAAAGACATAACAGGGGGAATGGGATTTGTAGGTCTTAAAAACTTGAAGGAGTACATCGATTTTGGAGGAGTGTTGGTTCTCCTTGGGTCATCCAGTAAGCTGGCTATGGATTACGGCTTGATTCGCAACATCTCTGTAAGAACCACAAAAGAACTCTCTGTTCCAGGTTCCATACTGAAGGGCGAAGTGGTGGAGGAGAACAGTCCTATACTTTATGGCTATGAAAAAAATATGCCTCTCTACCACAGCCGCGGCTTTATCTTCAACATTCCTAAAGAGGAAAAGAAATTCATCGTGCTTCAATACGCTAAATCTGATGAGCTCCTTATGAGCGGATATGTCAAGGGAGCAGAGGAGATTAAGGGAAAGGCAGCGATAGTGAATGTTCCTGTAGAGAAGGGTCGTATCATTATGTTCAATTTTAATCCACTTCATCGTTTCCAGACCAAGGTTGATTTTATGTTCGTCTTTAACATATTGCTGAATTTCGATGACTTAGAAATCAAATTGGAGAAGGAAAAAGAATAAATTAAAAAAGGAGGTTTCATGAAAAACAAAAACTTAATTTTATCTCTTTTATTAGTTCTAGGAATATTTTTTCTGTTAGGGAGTACCAATTCTGCTTTACAAGAAAACTCTACTGATTATGACGTTCTCATCAAAAATGGGAGAGTATTTGACGGATCGCTTAAGCCATCCTTTAGAGCAGATGTGGCTGTAAGGGACGGGAAAATAGTCAAAGTATCGAAGTCGATAAAGGGAAAGGCTTCAAAAATAATCGAGGCCAAAGGCCTTTATATCTCACCCGGCTTTATTGACCTCCATACCCATGTTGACGGTGGAATGTACTTTCCCGAAAAAAGGTCCTGCTTTAATTATTTAACTCAGGGAGTGACTACAGTTATAGTGGGACAATGCGGAAGAAGTGGTTGGCCTATTTTTGAAAAGGCCGAAGACCAGATGAAGCGCTGGTCTAAAGAAGGGATAGGACCGAATGCCGCCTTACTTGTTGGTCAAGGCTCTGTACGCCAGATTGTCTTGGGGATGGAAGATAGAGAGCCCACTCCAGAGGAACTGGAGAAGATGAAGGCCCTGGTTAAGGAAGCCATGGAACAGGGAGCTTATGGTCTTTCCACCGGACGCAGTTACCTTCCTGGAAGGTATGCCAAGACTGACGAAGTCATAGAATTAGTCAAAGTAATCGCCCCTTATGGCGGTATTTACCATACTCACGTTCGCGATGAAAGGGATAAGCTCCTTGAAGCTGTGAAAGAGGCCATCGAAATCTCAGAGAAAAGCGGTGCTCCTGCCCACATTTCTCATTTCAAAGTCATGGGAAAAAAGAACTGGGGACTCATCAAGGACGCCTGTGCCTTGATAGAAGAGGCTCGCGCAAGAGGACTTAAGGTTACGGCTGACCAATATCCTTATCAATTCTCCAGCAGATACCCCTACCGAAGTCTTATTCCGAGGAAAGCCTGGATAGGGGAAGAAGAGGAAAACAGATTGAAAACAGAGGATATAACAAAAATCTTTGATTACCTACGAGATTCAGAACTCATCGATCTCTACACAAAAGTTACACCTTACATCCCTATCTCTGAACATCATCAACAGTTCCTGAATGAGCTTCCCAGAAAAAGGCTGGTGAATTTTGTATCCCGAAATTTTATCAGTCCAGGAAATTTCTCAGGTCCTGGCAATACCAGAGAAAGGATGCTGTTTTTGGAGAGGATGAATAATCCTGAAGAGGCAGAGAAGATTCGACAGGAAGTCAAGAAATACATCGAGGAGTTAGTCGGGCCTGAAAGATTTATCGTTGGAATTTGTGTGGAGAAAGGATTGGAAGGAAAGTCTCTCAAACAGGTTGCAGCCATGAAGAGGAAATCCATTGAAGATGCTGCTATTGAACTTGAGCTCATGGGAGCTAAATGTATTCCCCTTCAGATGTTGGAAGAAGACATAGAATACATAATGAAGAAAGATTATGTGGGGACAGGAAGCGATGGGACGGCACCTTTTTATGGGA
>Ga0114921_10001113_pt1 | contig 12091 bp, 10 predicted proteins | sample BentaG_FD_87016 | JGI IMG/M metagenome (GOLD analysis project Ga0114921, IMG submission 87016) | Deep subsurface microbial communities from South Atlantic Ocean to uncover new lineages of life (NeLLi) - Benguela_00093 metaG | ecosystem: Environmental > Aquatic > Marine > Oceanic > Sediment ...
AAATTGGGGTCCTCTGGTGGGGAAAGATACCAGTCTGGTGCTGATATATCACTTTTATACTTAGTTCCACAACCCACCATTAAAAGGACTAATATCAATCCTACAACTAATACTTTTTTCATATATACCTCCTTGTAACTTTTTCCTTAAAACATTATCAATCCTTATAGTCAATCCCTGTCTGCATATCAATAATAGTGACAAAAAAATAACTGTCAAGAGTATACTTCACCCCTACCCCCACTTTTATCTCGCAAAGCGCGCAGAGAGAGAAAATGATTGAGTTGGTCTGTTAGTCAGTTGCTAAATCCTAAATCCCAAATACCAAGCCCTAAGTTCCGTCCCCTTTCTTCGGTCATTTTTCCTTTTTCAATGGAGTGAAGCGAGTGTCTCTGTGACAAGAAGTAGCAAGGCATGGATAAGAGGATACTTACAATCTGCTTGACATTCAAAATTAAATTATTAATTTGATAAAGTGTTTATAATTATCTTTGTTCTATCGTTAAACAATTACAACTGCCTTTTAAACACGGTGGGGTCCGATTTTATCCACATTTCTTCTTCACCTTCCAGATGGGAAAGATGTGATTATGCTAAATTTACAGGAGTCATTGCATCCGTTGGTGCATTGATGCTTCTTGACGATGGAATTAGAAATGAAGTTCAAAACTACAATGGAAATGTAAACAATATCGCAGATGCACTTGAACCCTTTGGAAGTACGTTCGGGATTGGCCTTCTTGGAGGTGGTATACTAATAGGACACTTATCTGATAATGATGAACTCAAACGCCTTTCCCTGCGCGCTTCAGAGAGTGCACTAATCTCTACTGGAATAACATATCTCATAAAGATGGGAACTGGAAGAAAGCGACCCGATTTAGAAGAAGGTCCTTATAAGTGGACAGGACCAACCATAGAATCAGGAATGATGTCCATGCCATCAGGGCATACAGCTTTTGCCTTTGCAGTAGCTTCATATCTTTCTTCTGAAACAGATAATCCATTAATCGATATACTCTCCTATACTTGCGCAATTATGGTCGGATATGCAAGGATAAAGAATGACAAACACTGGGCATCTGATGTATATTTAGGCGCATTAATTGGTATAAGTGTAGGGAGGACCATCTCAATCTTAGATTGAGATAGGATTAAGGGTTTACTACTCGATCCCCCGAAACCTCGAAACCTTTAACTAACCAATCAACTAATACACAAATTAACTATTAACTAATTTCTCTAAAAACAAAAACAGAAATTCTCTGGGGACAAATACAGTAAGTTTTACTTTATAAGAAAATCTAAGTCCTGCGATTTCAGAAACAATATTTCTTATCTTATCTTTCAAAAGCGGAGTTCCAAATTCACATCTGTATTCGTTTATACTCTCCTTAACTTTGCTGATTCCAGCCCTTTCAGAAAGTATTCTAATTCTAGCCCACATTAGTATCCTCTCCACATTTCCTGGTAATTTACCAAATCTATCCGCAAATTCTTCTTCCATCTTATCTACCTCATCTAAACTTCCAGCAGATGAAATCTTTCTGTATAATGAAATCCTCTCCTGTTGATGTGGGATATAATCTGTAGGTATATAAAATGAACCAATAAGCGATACTTCCACTTCTGGTGGCTTAATTACTTCCTCCCCTTTAAGTTCGCTTATTTCTTCCTGAAGCATTTTTAAATATAAGTCATATCCAACCATAGCTATATGTCCATGTTGTCTTGCACCCAGAATCTCTCCTGCCCCACGAATTTCAAGGTCTCTCATTGATATCTTAAAACCTGCACCCAATTCAGAATAAGTCTTTACTGCCGCAATCCTTTTCCTTGCATCCAAGGTTATATGTGGACCAACAATCAAATAACAATATCCTTGACGAATGGATCTTCCCACTCTTCCCCTTAGTTGATGAAGATCCGCCATTCCAAAATTTTGTGCTCTGTCTATTATTATTGTATTCACATTAGGCATATCAAGCCCTGATTCAATTATGGCTGTAGATAGAAGGAGGTCATATTGCCCTTTAATAAATTCAGTCATTCGCTTTTCAAGTACTTTTGACGGAAGTTGACCATGGCCTATAATTATACTAATTTCTGGAACTATGCTTTCCAGTTTATCTTTAACAGTTTGAATACTTTTTATCCTATTATGGACAAAAAATGCCTGCCCTCCTCGCTCGATTTCTTTAAGTATCGCATCCCTTATAACTTCCTCATCCCATTCTATGATTTCTGTTATCACCTCTTTTCTGCCTTCAGGAGGACTTTCAATAAGTGAAAGATTACTTACACCAAGTAACGACATTTGAAGGGTTCTCGGGATTGGTGTAGCAGTCATAGAGAGGACATCAATATTTACCCGAAATTCCTTAAGTTTATCTTTCTGTTTAACTCCAAAACGTTGTTCTTCATCTACTATGAGAAGCCCAAAAGCCTTGAAATCTATTGACTTATTTAGTAATTTATGTGTTCCAATAACAATATCACACTCACCAGATGCTATCCTTTTCTTTATCTCTTTTTCCGCATCTTTAGTAAATCGAGAAAGCACCTCAACATTAATGGGGAATCTATCCAAACGGTCTTTGAATGTCCTGTAATGTTGTTCAGAAAGGACTGTTGTTGGAGCAAGGAGTGCAACCTGCTTTGAATCACATGCTGCCTTAAAAGCAGCACGAAGGGCAACTTCTGTTTTCCCAAAACCTACCTCACCACATAGAAGGCGGTCCATAGGATTAAGAGATTCCATATCCAGATAGACCTCCCTTATAGCCTCTATTTGATCACGGGTTTCCACAAAAGGAAAAGACAACTCCAATTCTCTCTGCAAATTGGTATTTTTATCGAAAGCATGTCCCTTTGTAGAAGCGCGCCTGGCATATAAAGAAAGCATAGAATTTGCCAACTCCTTTAAATCCTCTTTCACCTTTTTCTTCTTTCTCTCCCACTTCTTTTTAGAAAGGCTTGAGAGGACAGGCTTCCCCTCACCTCCAGAAACATATTGAGTAACCAGATAAGATTTTTCTAAAGGTATGAGGACCTTGCTTTCATCCATATATTCTATTGCCAGACAATCCATCACCCTTCTGTCTATCTTCACCCTCTCGAGCCCCTGAAAGCGCCCTATACCAAAATCTTCGTGAACTACATAATCGCCCTCACGAAATACCCTATCTTCTACCGCTCGTAACTTTCTCTTTGTTTCTTCTTTTCTAATTCGAAGCAATCCGAATATATCTGCTTCTGCAAATAAACACATCTGTAAATCACCAATCAAGAAACCTTTAGAAAGAAATCCTTTAATATAATTAATATTAGGAAATTCATCATCAAATAGTCCCTTTAATCTTTCAATCTCTCCTTTGGTATCTACCACTACAAATAAACTATACTTTTCATAAGCTCTGATATCTTTTCTAAAAAGGTTTAAATCCCTATGATATGAAGTCGTTGGAGTAAATTTAAGTGAATATCCAACTGACCCAAATCTAATGTCTGCATCATATCCTTCAAATTCTATACCAATCTTAAAGAATTTACTCAAAGCATCTTTTACAGGAATAGAATCCTCACTTCCAACTAAAAGATTTATCTCTTCGATTCTATTTGTGGATAGCTGTGAATATGGTTCAAAGAAACGAAGCGAGGCTATTCTATCATCTTCCAGTTCTATTCTTAAAGGGTTATCACAATTTACTGTCCATATATCAATGATACCTCCCCTAACTACGTACTCCCCCTTTTCATAAACACGGCTCTTCTGTATTAATCCGCCTTTTTCAAGACGATTAAGGAACTCCTCCCGAGATAAATCAACACTAATTTTAAGACTAATATCCTCCTGTAGAGGCATCTCTAAATCAAGAGATTTCTCTGATAGTATTAATAAATCAAAATCTTCTGAAGTTAGAGCTGACGCAGCTTCGGATATTGTTTCCTCGGAAAGGAGATAGACTCTATCAAATAAGAATTTTGCATCTCGTGCCACCTTTAATGGATCCTCGTAAGTCATGAGCACAAGTGGAGCATGCTCTTTTAAGCCGTAGGCAACAAGAAGTTCACCTGGATATGGAGGATGTATTAAAACCTTCTTATTTCCTATTTCTTTTTTAAGATAATTATATAATTCTTCTTTAAGATTCACAGGGACAGGCCCATAAAGCCTGAGAATCCAAGAAATGCAAGCGCCATAAGAGCTGCTGTTATAAAAGATATTGGAAGACCTTTTAGTGCATCGGGTATGGGAGCATTTTCAAGTCTTTCCCGTATCCCTGCAATAAGGACGAGAGCCAGCAGAAAACCTAATGCACTACTTATAGCAAATACAATACTTGATATTAATCCAAAGTCACTATCAATGTTAAGGAAGGCAACCCCAAGGATTGCACAGTTTGTAGTTATTAAAGGAAGGAATATTCCCAACGCTGAATAGAGTCCGGGAATTTGCTTCTTGAAAAATAACTCAAGAAATTGAACCAGTGATGCAATTACGAGAATAAAAACAACAGTTCTCAGATATATAAGGTCGAATGGAATAAGGATATAACGATATAGAAACCAGGTTATTATCGTTGATAGAGTCATAACAAATATAACACTCATACCCATACCAATAGCCGTCTCAATCTTAGATGACACTCCAAAGAAAGGACAGAGTCCAAGGAACCTCATCAGGACAATGTTATTAACTAGGAAAGCTGAAATAAATAGCAGAAATAAACTCATTTATGTCTCCTTATGTGATTGAACAATCCCATAAGAAGAGCTATTGCAAGAAATCCACCTGGAGGTAGAATCATAAGGATTACGGAAGAATTCGTAAAAGCTTCTCCAAACACCTGGAAGCCCGGAAACACACCAGGAATCGAAAGCCAGACACCCTGTCCCAGTATCTCTCTTATCGTTCCCATAAGAAAAAGGACAATAGTAAATCCAAGACCAATACCTAATCCATCCATGACGGAATAGTGTGGTGGATGTTTGTAGGAATAACCCTCTGCCCTCCCAAGTATTCCACAGTTTACAACAATGAGAGGAACAAAGACACCCAATTGCCTGGAAAGAGGAGGGACATAGGCTTGCATGGTATAGTCAACAATAGTAACAAAGGTAGATATGATTATTATGAATATTGGGATACGGAGATTCTTAGGAATGATATTTCGTAGCAATGATATGAGTAAGTTAGAGAAAACAAGAACAAATATAACTGCCATACCCATGCCAATACCATTATATGCTGAGGTGGTCACAGCAAGTGCTGGACAGAGTCCAATTGCAAGGACAAGAACCATATTATTCTTAATTATTCCATCAAGAAAAGTCTGCTTCATCACTCACTCCCAACCATAAGCTCTTCATAGCCTGATTTGATGGCTTTCTTTACAGCTTCACAAGTCATTGTAGCACCGCTCAAAGCATCAACTTTATCGATATCTCCAATATATACATTGTCAAACCTACTCTCAAACTCAATACTTGCAACCATTGTGCCATATCCAGGGGTCTCTTCCATACCTTCCTCAGGACACTGAATATGAATTGCTAATACTGTATCCTTCCAAATTGAAACCAAAACACCAACTTGAGAAATGAAACCCTCACCATATGATAAATAAACAAACCTATCCTTTGCCTTCCATAGTCTATCTTCTATAAGTTCTTCAACATCCTCAACACCAGAGAGTTGAATTAAATCATCAACATACCATTCACCCTCAATCACACCTCCTTGAAGATAACATTTGAATTTTTCAAGTCCTTCTCTTACAGCTGCTGTTGCTGCTCGTGATGATATTGTAGCAGCAGTTATACCATCAATCTTGCCATTCTCATTACCGCCTCTCAACCATATCTCACCCAGAGCAAGTCCACTGAACTGCTCCTGGAACCATACCTCTGTAACTTTCATTCCAAGACCAGGGGTTTCGGCAAGTCCTTCCTTCGGTATCAAAATTTTTATAACTCTTCCAGTTGAATCTACACCCACAATTGGCCTAATTAAACTGGAGTATCCTTGTCTGCCATTCCGAAACACAATACCTACAAGGGCTTCACCTTTATAAACCTTCCAAATTGTATCATTTTTTACTGTCTCAAAATGTACTTGTGAATCAGGAAATGCTTTTAATAAATTCTCATTTAAGGTTTTACTTGCATATTCCTCAATTACCGGTTTTGTATTTTTATATACAAATGAAAGAAGAAAAGCAGATACGATAGCAACAATAAAAAGGACTGATACCTCCCTAACCTTATTCTTCATACTTACCTCCCAAAAATCCTCACCTGGAGTCGATCCAATAGGGGAACAAACATATTCATTATTAATATAGAATAGGAGACACCCTCAGGATAACCAGCCCAGAGTCTTAATATAACACATAGAACCCCACCACAAATTCCAAAAATCCATCTCCCTTTTAGTGTCACAGGGGATGTTACCATATCTGTTGCCATAAATAGACCACCCAACATAACCCCACCACTAAAGATGTGAAAAACTGGATTAACAGGAGTTACACCAAGAAAATAAAAAATTCCAGTAATGACGAAAATAGAGCCAATATAAGATAGTGATATCCTCCAGTCTGCATATCCCATTATGAAGAGAAATGATGCTCCAATAAGCAAAAGGAGTGCCGAAGTCTCACCGATACATCCTCCGGTGTTACCAATGAATAAGGTTTTTATCATCGTTGGTGAATTCAATAATTGAATTACATTCAGGTTAGGTTTCATAATTAATAATGACAGTGGTGTTGCCTGTGTCATTCCATCTAAAACTGGAATTCCTGAAAGAGTCCCATTTATAGGTGGTGTCCAGTTACCCGTCATTAAAGAAGGCCAGGAAGCAACAAGAAAAGCTCGCCCAGCCAGTGCAGGGTTAAAAATGTTATACCCCAATCCTCCAAAAAGTTGCTTTACTATGAAGACAGCAAAGAAACTACCAACCACAGGAAGCCACCATGGTGAATTCACAGGGATATTAAATGCAACAAGAATCCCGGTGATTATTGCACTTCCATCGAGGCATCTTATATCTCTATTTGTAACACGTTGGAAAATCCACTCAGTAAATATTGCACTCAAAACAGAAAGACTACATAGGAATAATGCCCTCCACCCGAAAAAATAAACAGAACCTATTAAAACCGGTATTAACGCACCTACTACTCCGTACATTATCTTCTTAATATTTTTTGGAGAAGTAATGTGGGGTGCAGGTGATAATTGTAACATTATTTCTTTTCTTTCATTATCTCTGCTTTAGCGTATTTAAAATGCTGCGGTAAAGGTATATAAGAGGGACAAACATAACCACAACCACCACACTCCATACAGGAAAGAACCCCTAATTCTTTTGCCTTTTCAAAGTCTTCCAATTCAATGAACTTATATATCTCTGTTGGCATAAGATACATAGGGCATACATCAACACAGGATGCGCACCTTATACAAGGAGATATTTCCCTTTCCAGAGTTTCTTTTTCATTCTGAACCAAAATACCAGTGGTTCCTTTAATCACAGGAACCTCAGGATAAATCTGGGCAATTCCCATCATTGGTCCGCCATTTATTATTTGCATAGTACCACCAAAAACACCACCAGAAGCTTCAATCAGATATTCAAATGGAGTGCCAATCGGAACAAGGAAATTTGAAGGGTCTCTAACTGGACCTGTAACCGTTACTACTCTTTCATATAAAGGCTTGGAATAACACACTGCTTCATAAATGGCAATTACAGTGCCAACATTCTGAACATAAGCTCCAACATCAAAAGGTAGACCACCTTCTGGAACTTCTTTCCCTGTTATAGATTGAATGAGTTGTTTTTCGGATCCCTGTGGATATTTGGTCTCATGGATGGTAATGTTCGCCCAGGGATAAGATGAAGAAAACTCCTTTATCTTATCAATTGCATCCATTTTGTTGTCTTCAATTGCGATCCACACTCTTTCTGGATTTAGAACCCTCTTTAAAATCTCAACTCCTTTTAAAATATCCTCGGCTCTTTCCAATATAAGACGATGGTCAGCAGTCAGATAAGGTTCACATTCAGCTCCATTTATAATGAGGTCCTTTATTTTCTTATCAGGAGGAACTTTCATCTTGAAATATGTCGGGAATGCTGCTCCACCCATACCAACAATCCCTGCTTCTTTTACAATTTCAATTATTTGATCTTCTGAAAATAAATCTACATCTCTTTCCTCTTCCTTCCACTCGAATGTTCTCTGGGGATCTAACTTAATTTTCATCGCCTCTTTTCTTCCACCAAGTGGATGTGGCCAATTAACCAGACCCATATATACCCCTGCTACGGAGGAATGTAAGGGGACTGAGAGTTTTCCATTGCTTTCAGCGATCTTCATTCCCACCTCTACCTCATCCTTCTTTTCTATTATAGGCTTTGAAGGGATACCTGTATGCTGAGTTAGTGGAAGATATATAAACTCAGGAGGTTCAATCCTTTTTATTGGTGAGTCTTTAGCTAACTCCTTTCTATATTTCGGATGGACTCCTCCTTTAAATGTAAGAAGTTTCAAAACTCACCTCCATTGATGTCGATTTAACAGAGGTTTTACTACCAATAAATCCGAGAATGAGGCCAAAAACAAACATTCCTATAAAGATTGGAATTGTTGGAAAATAATACTTCACAAAAAATATTATGATAAGTCGATAAATTAAATAAAGAAGACCTGCACTTATGGCTCCTGCAATTCCACCTTCTATCATACCAGCCAAAATAAAAGGAGCTTGAACGGTTCGTTCTGTCGCTCCAACTAGCTTCATAACCTCTATTGTCTGTCTTCTAGCAAGAACTGTAAGTCGTATTGTATTAGAAACTACAAAAACTGAAGCAAAACTTATAACAATCCCCAGCAGAACATCAAACACAAAGAGAACCTTTACTACCTGGTCTAACCTCTCTATCCATGTTTCTCCATATTCTACGGTTTCAATCTCGCTAAAAATATTTAACTTTGAAGCTACCTCTTCCACTTTATCCGGGCTGGTAAAAGCATCCTTCAACTTTATCTTAAAAGAAGGAGGAAGTGGGTTTGTTTTCAACGCTTCAATAAGACTTGTGGCATTAGGAATTTCTCTTTTAAACTCTTCTAGAGCTTGTTCTTTACTAACATATTCTACGGATTTTACACCGACCATTGTTTCAATCTTTCTTAAAAGTTCATCCCTTGCACCATCTTGTAAAGCTTCTCTTAAAAATGCATTTATCTCCACTTTTTCTCTTGCTACTTTTATGATACCAAAAAGATTAAATGTTCCTACAAGAAATAATCCAAAAAGAAAAAGAGAAAAGAACATAATACTAATTGCTATAAGTGTCATAATACCATTGCGGCGAAGTCCAATTAATGCTTCCCTGATTATAAACATGCTACCACTCTACCATCCGTCCTTCATCAAGTCGAATGACTCTACCTCCCATCTTCCTTGCAAGATAGACATCGTGTGTAGCCATAAGAACAGCAGTTCCAGAAGTATTTATTTCTTGAAGGATTTTGATAATATCCATGGAGGCTTCTGTGTCAATATTTCCAGTTGGCTCATCTGCAAGGAGGATAAAGGGTTCTCGAACGAGAGCCCTTGCTATTGCAGTCTTCTGCTGCTCTCCACCTGAAATTCTGTATGGAAACTCATTTCTTTTATGAGATATTCCTACAAGAGTAAGTGCTTTCATAACCTTTTCTCTCATCTTCCTACCTGATCCTCCAGTAACTTCAAGGGCAAAAGCTACATTTTCATAGACTGTTTTATCCTGAAGCAATTTAAAATCTTGAAAGATTATACCAATCCGGCGACGAAGAAATGGAATTTCGTTTCTCTTTATAGTCGAAGAGAGAAATCCTACAACAGCTACTTCTCCTTTATCTGGAAATATATCCATATATATAAGTCGAAGTAGGGTGCTTTTACCTGATCCTGTAGGACCAGTAAGAAAAACAAAATCCCCTTTATTGATACTAATATCTATATCTCTTAAGGCATACCAGCCTTTTTTTAATGATTTGCTGACGTTTCTTATTTCAATCATTAGAAGATATGGTTAGAATATATGAACTATTTTTGTTTGTCAAGGAGTTATTGCCCCTGAGACACCAAGGACACAGAGGATATATCTAACTAAATCCTAGATCCCAAATTCCAAGCCCTAAATTGGACGCAGATGAACTCAGATAAAAATTACAACTTTAGGTTTCAAGGTGTCAAGGGGTCGAGGGGTCGAGAAAAAACAATTGAACCCTTGAACCCTATACCTATTAATCCATGCTTCTCTAATCCTATCTCTTCTAATCCTTTAATCCTTGTAAATTGACTGATGACTATAGACTTACGACTAAAGACTGGTAACTACTCATCTACCCATCTACTCTTTAACTAATCTAAAGCAACAATATCGCTGCGAGGGAAGCAACAATGAGTGAGATAATAATAGGTGCTACCATCGACTTCATAAAATCCTTGATAGATGATTTAAAGTACTCTATAGAGACTAATACACATGGATGAACAGGGGATATCATATACCCCATAAAAATAGAAAAGAACATAATAGCGAAGGTAGCCATAGTCATTCCTTCCTCTCCGTATCTTGAATAAAAGATTGGTAAGAGAACTGAAACCGGAAGTTGAACCCTTCCAGTTACAAAACCAAGAAATGCCCCTATACCCACAATTAGAAAAGCAGGAGAGAAAGCTATCCCAGCAATAACATCTGACATATTGGATGCCCTGAATATATTGAGGAAAAGAAACATACCAAATATTATCAATGTGTAATTCCATGGCTTCATTTTCTTCACCACCCCAAGAAATTCCTTACTGGACAATTTTGAGGAAATAAAAGAGATTAATAAACTTACAGATACCCCAAGGAGTAATGCAGTCTCCCCGATACGAAAAATATTCATAAAAGAGAAATGAATAATAGGAGCAAGTATAAGTATACCGAGAGGAATAAGGAGTCCTTTTAATTCAAAGTTTCCTTTATAGTCAATCCTGCCCTTTACTCCTCTAATCATGAAAATGTATCCTAAAATGAATATTACCAAAAAGTATGGTATAAGATATGGAATTTCTCTATATACATCAATACCCGCCATTTTAGTAGTAGGTAGAAGTGCCCCAAGTGGATATACAAATATCAAAAGATGTCTAAACCATATATTTATAACTGACTTAACCTCTGCTTTAACACCTTTGCCAGCCCTCTCAACCATAGGTGCAGAAAGGAGCGCTCCTCCTGGCATAGGTAACATACCAAATAGAGCCGGGGATAGCATAAGGATACCCTTTTTTCCTACCCTCAGATTCTGTACTAGCAACTCCATCAAATGTGATTCCTCCATTACACCTCCAATCAGGGGTATAATACCAACGGAGATTGCAAGAAGAAGTATAGAAGGATCACTGATAGTCCCTAATACAACATAAGCAATTTCTTTTAATGATATGCTGAAAAGTCCCAGAACTAAAGCCCCAACCAAGAATCCAAGCCAGAAATTCTTCCTTGCTATCAAGATAAGAAGTGTAAGAGAAAGTAGAAAACCAATCCAGATGATTATATGACTCATGTCACTTCTGTTCTTTCTTTATTTTTGTTTTCAACATGTCAAGAGTTTATCGACTTGACCAAGGTTGTCAAGAGGAATGATAATGACCGAGGACCGAGGACAGAAAACGGATGTTGGAGACTTAATGACTTGACTTACAATTGAAAATATTATAAGATATCAAAAAATAAGGAGGTATAATGGAAATAGCAGATATGATCGGGCAAGGAGTAGTAAACACATCAAGAGATATGAGTGGATGGCTCAAACTGGTTGGAATTATCTCAATCGTTATGGGAGCCCTCTTTATCGTTACAATAATTGGGATAATACCAGGAGGGATCCTTATCTGGCAAGGTATACTCCTTAACCGCGCTGGTAATGGTTCAAGAGAAGTTGGTGGAGGGAACGTTAACTCAGTAATAGAAGTACTCAAACCTTTAAAGATTTACTTTATAATCCAGGGTGTTTTAATACTCTTTGCAATTTTCGGA
>Ga0114921_10001114_pt1 | contig 12087 bp, 10 predicted proteins | sample BentaG_FD_87016 | JGI IMG/M metagenome (GOLD analysis project Ga0114921, IMG submission 87016) | Deep subsurface microbial communities from South Atlantic Ocean to uncover new lineages of life (NeLLi) - Benguela_00093 metaG | ecosystem: Environmental > Aquatic > Marine > Oceanic > Sediment ...
AACTCTACGAAGAGTGCCAGAGAAACGGCTGGTTGGTTTACGATTCCTGGGCAGATTTCGCCTCCAAGCACTCCCTCATCGAGACGGAGGAGTTATCTCGGGAAGAGGTGGAGCGAGCCCGGGTGCGAGCCTACCGAGAGTTCTACTTCCGTCCCAGTTTTATCCTTAAGACCGCGGTCAAGATACGCAGCCTGAAGGATATAAAGCGGGTTCTGAAGAGCGCCAAATCGATCGTAGATAGGATATTCTTCTTCCAAGGAGATCAAGGTTGAAGCCCCTCCTAACCTATTTCTTAAGGCTCCCTCCCACCCTAGGCCGTAGATTGCTTCCCTACCTACGACGCTTGAACATGATGAGGAATTTAGAAATGGGAATCGTTATGCCACACCTAAAGGACCCTCGAGGCTTAATGGTTCTCGATGCCGGTTGCCACCAAAGCATATATCCTCTGCTCCTGGTGGATCGAGGGGCCTATCTAGTAGGGATAGACATCTCTTCGCTACAAATAGCTACGGCTCGTGAAACAGCATCTAAATTGGGTCTAAATGACAAGGCTCAACATCTAATGGCCAGCATTAGTGAGATCCCCTTTGGGGAGGAGTCCTTCGATGTGGTTTTGTGCAACTCCGTGCTAGAGCACGTGGTCGAAGATGAGAAGGCAATGGAGGAGATCTATCGGGTGCTAAAACCGAGAGGGAGGTTCCTTTTGACCGTAGACTGTGAGGAGAGAGGTTGCTTTTCGCGTTCATTGGATAGGCTGCCCAAGGGGGTCAAGGCTCTCTTTTTGAAGAGGGAGATAGCCTCAGCTTCTAGGTTCGAGGATGGGCTGCGGAAGCACCTGGATGGGGTATATGGAGTTTTGCGTCGCTATAGCGGTCCAGAACTGGTGAATTATCTCCACTCACTTGGTTTCCAAGTGCTGGAGAGGCGTTATTACTTGACCTGTGTGGGGGCGTTCCTCTTCGAGTCCCTTCACTCCTTGAGGGGCATCGACATCACCACGGGGATTGGACGGTTGGCCTTTCTTCTGATCTCTTTGCTCTCTGTTCCCCTTCTGGCCCTCCTGGGAGATATATCCTCAACCCCAGGTCACGGGTTGGGGATCGTGGCGGTGAAGAGACCGTGAGGGAAAGGGAGGTCTGGCGAAAGGATGTAGATAGGGAGTTTGCCATCTTGGGGAGACTTTCCCACTTCAAGATGCGACTGGGGATGGCAGCTCTCAAGAAAGGGGATCTCCTCCTGGGCTTGATCAACCTTTTACAGGGGATAAACTTCTATCGCTGTTGGGAGTTACCCTTGATTCTTTCCTATTTCGATTTCTCAAAAGGCATGAGGGTTTTGGATGTGGGTAGTTATAGATCGATATTCCCTCTCTATGTGGCCCACCTGGGTTGTGAGGTCCATATGGTGGATATAGATCCGAAGGTAGCGGTCCAGCAAAAGTATGCCCGTTATCTGGGGAAGGAAGGGTGGCTCGATAAGCGTTTCTACGTGAACATCCAGGATGCCACCGCCACCTCTTTCGAGGATGGTTTCTTCGATTTGATCCTCAATATCTCGGCGGTGGAGCATTTCCCTGGCGATGGGGATATCGACTTCGTCAAGGAGGCGAACCGCATACTCAAGCCAGGAGGGAGGCTCTTTTTGTCCTTTGGCGTTGGCGAATATAGAGAGTGGAGATGGGAATGGCTCTTCTGTCGCACCTACGATGAGAGGGCCCTCCGCAAGCGCATTATAGAGCCTTCCGGTTTGACCGAAGAAGCAAGGATGTATTTCGAGGGGTCGAACACGCGCCGCTTTTCTAGGCGTTGGTCTTGCCTGCCTAGGGTTATTAGAAATGGCGTTTTGGGTTGGATGCAAGTGCCGATCTACAAGAGGCTATACCCAAGGGATGAAGCCAGCAAGGAGGGGCTTGGCTACTATGTAGGCCTCATCCTGCGCAAGGATTGAGATGGCCTCCTTTATTAGGAGATGCCCGGCAAGGTAACCGCGATACGAAGTCTAAAGGACGTGAGGCGGGTTCTGAAACCTCGGGGGATGCTCTTTCTCACCGTAGATTGTGAAGAGAAGGGCTTGGGTTCAAGTCTTCTAGAGAGACTGCCCGGGTGGGGCAAACGGCTTCTCTTGAAAAAGGAAATCGGTCAGGCCCCCTCTGTAGCGGAAGGGTTTCGCCAACATTTGGATAGGAGTTACAGCATTCGGCGTCGCTATCGCCGTGGGGAACTAGTTGCCAAGTTGGAGAATATAGGTTTCCAGGTCTTAGATTCTCGCTACTATCTAACCCGCTTGGGAGCCCATCTCTACGAAATTCTTGACTCCTTTCGAGGCCTCGATATCGGCAAGGGGATGGGCCGTTGGATATTCATGCTAGTTTCCTTGCTTTCTTATCCCTTGCTCATATCATTGGACGATATTTCTGATCGAAAAGGCCATGGTTTAGGGGTTTTGGCCCTTCGATGGTAGCGGCAATCAGGGTAGACGAGAATGGCCTGGGAAACTAGGATAGCCAGGATAATGACTGTACCCTTTCTTTTGCTCTTGGTAGCGATAGAGGGAGGAGGTGGTAAACCCTTAATGTATGACTCCCTTCCTCTCGGGGGGGAGGTGGGATCTTTGGCCGTGGCCCTGGACGGGGAGGGGAACCCTTGGGTGGTGTGGGAGGAGACCGGAGGTGCCAGAGAGGTAAGCGATAGCGAGATATATTTCGCCTCTTGGAATGGTCACTCTTGGAGCGTGCCGCAAGTTGTGGCTCGTCATCCCCAGTTTTGGGATCACACGCCAGCCATCACCTTCGATCACCAAGGGAGAGCCTGGGTAGTCTGGAGCGGTTCCACAGGCATTGATGACAGATTGTTCTATGCAAGATGGGAGGGAGATGGTTGGAGTCCACCACGGGTAGTGCATACCACCGCCTCCGTCAGGAACCATTCGCCGACCCTGGCAGCGGACGGAGATGGTACATTGTGGCTGGTCTGGGTTGGTTTCGACGGCAACGATGAGGAGATCTTCTTCAGCCGTTGGGAGGGAGAGGGTTGGGAGCCGGAAAGAAGGTTGAACACTGACGATCAAGATTCGGCGTTATATGATGTTTCCCCCTCCATGGCCATGGATGGCCAAGGGAATCTCTGGGTCGTTTGGGTGGGCTATGAGGCGTGGCTGGATGAGGAGATATTCTTCGCCCATTGGGAGGGGGATGGTTGGAGCCAAGAGGGGCGGGTGAGCGGCGATGACGCTACCCCCGATCTCATGCCCATCGTGGCCGTAGATAAGAACGGCTTGCCTTGGGTAGCATGGACGGGAAAATATCGCGAGGAATACGAGGTTCTCTATTCGCACTGGGATGGTAATGGTTGGAGCGAGGAAGAGTTGGTAGAAACAACTTCCCTTTTGAAGGGCGAGGAGCCTGCCCTGTTTAGCAACCCCACAGGGGGGCTCAAGATAGTTTGGAAAGCCTATGATGTCCAAGGGTCGTATATTGCCTATAGTCGATGGACCGACATGGGCTGGAGCGCTCCAGAACAGATCAGTGGACTCGAGGAGATTCTCCCTGCTTTTCCAGAGGCGGTTGTTGATGACAGGGGTGATGCATGGGTCATCTGGGTGGAGACGGCTCCGGGGCATGAAGCGCTGCGCTGGCGTCGGGTGGACGGGGCTTTACCTCCCCTGCCTGAGAGGGTAGCGGACGGGTATGTTATGGAAGCGATGGCCGCTCTAGTGGAGAACCGCTATGTGGCCTTTGGAGACAGCATCACCTGGGGAGGGTACGTATCTGAGCCTTATCAACCCTATCCCACCAAACTGGAGGTTCAGTTAGATGATAATGTGGCCCCCTCAGAGGTTATCAACTCCTGGGTCGGTGGTGAGCGGACCTACCAAGGGAGGAACAGGGTTCTTCAAGTGATGGACGCCTATCAGCCTCGGTTCGTTCTCATCATGGAAGGCACTAACGACATCACCCATTGGAAAGATTACACATACGTTAGGGTCATAGATAACCTTGATGTCATGGTCCAAAGGGTAAAGGGGTACGGGGGAAAGCCAGTTCTGGCTACTTTGCCACCCCGGAAGGATGATAGGCAGGATGAGACAGAAGATGTAAATGATGGGATTAGGGGTATCGCCAACCACCAAAGGGTTCCATTGGCCGATGTCTGGTGGGCCATCAAGAATTACGGTGATTGGCGGTCTCAATACCTTGATTACGTACACCCCGCTGGCGAGTTAATGGGGGTCATGGCCAACATATTCTACCAGGCCATGGTAGATTGGCCCTATATATATGAGGATACAACCCCTCCTTCTTCCCAGGTGGACCCCTTACCTCTCTGCCAGCCCAACATCGATTTTGCGGTCGCCTGGTCTGGTGAAGACGGTGATGGGACGGGGATCGCTGGCTACGATGTAGAATATCGAGATGGAGAGGGTGGGGTTTGGACCGGATGGTTCACCGATACCACAAGCAGTTGGGTCACTTTCACCGGTGGCCAACAGGGTCACACCTATTACTTCCGCTCCCGAGCCGAAGATAAAAGGGGTAACCAGGAAGACTGGCCGAGCGATTACGATGCTTCCACCCAAGTGGCCCACACCGTCTCTGGCCATGTATGGGGAAACCGGGAGTTGCCGGTGGTTGTAGCCAAGGTGAGCGGTTCGCCCTACGGTTGCTTTGATGTCTACGCCTCCCACCTGGGAAAGTACACCTTGCCTTTGAGGATGACGGGTACGGTAACCGTGACGGTGACCCGGGACAACTTTGGGGATTTGCCCCCCATGTATGGAGTAGAGGCTATCGAGAGTGAGACTACAGGGGTCGATCTCTGGCTCCCACCTTCCGACGATGTGGTGATCAACGGCCAATTTGAGGTGGCCCCCCTATCTGACTGGTCGTACCTGGGGGGCGTCCAAGCGGTGACCGACACCGTGCACACCGGCCTAAAGACCGTCGAGTTGAGTGGCGACGCCACCATATCCCAGACGGTCACTATAACCCCTACTACTATGTACTCGCCCACCCTATCCCTTATGTATATCTACGCTCCCGGCAACCCCAGCGACTATTTTGAAGTGCGACTGAATGACACGCGCGTTGGAGATCCACTGGTGCACGCTCCTAGCTGGGCTCATACCTATCTAGATCTGAGCGCTTACCTGGGACAGACGGTCGATCTTTCTTTCGTCCTTCATCAGGAGGAAGCCACCCCTGCTTACGCTTATCTAGATGAGATAAGCCTGGGCAGCGCGGGTCAGGCCCCAGAGGTGATCTTCTTCCCCTTGATCATGAAAGGGTATTGATTGTCTCTATGCGGAGGGCAGGAATGGTTAAACAAGGTTCTTCCCCCGAGATCTCTGTAGTGGTGCCCCTCTTGAATGAGGAGGAGAACATCGAGCCTCTCTACCAGGCTCTCCGGGAGACTCTGGAAGGTCTGGATAAGGGGTACGAGATCGTATTCATTGACGATGGAAGTACTGACAACTCCTATGAGGTTCTAGAGCGATTGTACGCCAAGGACCAAGAACATGTGCGGGTTATTCAATTCCGGCGCAATTTCGGCAAGACAGCGGCTCTAGCCTCTGGCTTCAACCAGGCGAGGGGGGAGGTAATCGTTACCCTAGACGCCGACCTTCAGGACGACCCTGGCGAGATCCCCAAACTTCTAGGGCCTTTGGAGGAGGGTTATGACCTGGCCTCCGCTTGGCGGCGATACCGCAAGGACCCTCTCTCTAAGACCCTGCCCTCCCGCATCTTCAACGGGGTGGTCTGTGCCCTCACCGGGGTGAGGTTGCATGACCTGAACAGCGGCTTCAAGGCCTATCGGCGGGAGGTGGCCCAGGGGGTCAAGATATACGGAGAACTCCACCGCTTCATCCCCGTCCTCGCTCATTGGCGAGGCTATCGAGTGGGGGAGGTGGAGGTAGTGCACCATCCCCGAAGGTATGGGCGGTCCAAATATGGCCTCAGCCGATTGGGCCGAGGCTTCGTGGACTTTCTGGTGGTGCTTTTTTTGACCTACTATCTTAGGAGGCCATTGCAACTCTTCGGGGCCATCGGCGCTCTCCTGTTTGCGACGGGCTTCGGCATCGGCCTCTATTTGACCGTGCTCTGGTTCTTCGGTCAGGGGATCGGTTGGCGGCCTTTGCTCTTCCTGGGGATCCTCTTTATAATCGTGGGCGTGCAACTGATCTCCATCGGGCTTCTAGGAGAGATGATCAGGAATTTCGCCTATCAACCGGAGGAAGAGTATTCCGTCCGTCGCGTCTTGGAGTAGATACCCTTAGGCAAAAGGTTAGTCAGGCCTTGTAGGGAGATGACCAAAGAGGAGAGGGATATAAGGACAAAGCCCCCCAAGGGGATCTCCTACGAAGGGTTGGGAGGGAATTTCAGACGTTACGTCCAAAGGGTTACGGGTCAGCCCTCCCTTTTGCCTTTCCTCTGGCAAGGTTTTGTCCTATCCCTCTTAGGCCCTTTGCCTACTATCGGGGCTACGTACCTGCGGGGTTTAATTTATAGGCTCGTCTTAGGGAGCGTAGGGAAGACCTGCCTCATAGAGCAGAACGTCCGCTTTCTGGTCCCTCGGAGGGTCTTCCTGGGGGATCACATCTTCATAGGGGAGAATAGCCTTTTGGACGCCTCCTCGTTGGAAGGTCGGATAGAGTTGCGGGACGAGGCTTGGGTTTCGCGCGATTGCATCATCATAGCCGGAGAAGGGTATGAGGTAGTGGTGGGCGAACACGCCTATCTGGGCCCTAGGGCCCTCCTCTACGGCCACGCTGGTATCACCATCGGCAAGGATGCTCTCATCGCCAACGATGTCCAACTCATCTGTGGCAGCCATGTCTTCACCGACCCCCATACCCCCATCCGCCTCCAAGGGGCGAGAGAAGAAAGGATCGAGATCGGGGAGGATGTTTGGGTGGGGGCCTCGACCATCGTCCTGGGTGGGGTCACCATAGGGAGAGGAGCGGTGGTAGGGGCAGGGGCGGTGGTGACCAAAGATATACCCGGTTACGGCATCGCCCGTGGAGTGCCGGCCGAGGTGGTAGGCAGACGAGGATGAGTTCTCCGCTCAGCCCCAGTCGCTCCCGGGGTGCCCTGGGCAACCTGGTCGCTATCTTGAAGAGCCCCCTGGTAAAATATCTTTACTTCCTGGCCCTTTTCGGAATAGCCGTCTATTATTTGCTGGGCCGGGGGGAGGAGTTCTCTCGCAGCCTGAGCCAAGCCAGGCTGGAACTAGTATTTTTGGCCTGGCTCCTTTCCCTGATGAGTGGCCTTCTTTATAGTTATATCTCCCATCTCATCTATCAGGGTTTGGGGGTGGGGCTCCCTTTTTTCCGTATCTTCCGCATAATGGCTCTCTCCCAGTTAGGCAAGTATGTCCCGGGCAAGGTTGTGTTCGCCGGCAACTATTTTCTTCTCTTCCGAGCAGAGGGGGTGGGCCTGGGGGATACGGGGGTGAGCCTTCTCATATCGGTCTCTCTCATGATCCTGACTGGGATTTTGAGCGGGTTTCCGGCCCTCTTTCTCCTATCTCCGGCCCTGAGGTGGGTGGCCATCCTCTTCCCTCTGGTCCTTTTGGTGTTTATTCATCCTAAGGTGTTCTCCTTTTTCCTTTCCACCCTGGGAAGGTGGGCTGCCCCCCTCTTGGGAGCCCAGGGGGTGCCGGAAAGGGAGCCCCTGAGGGGCAAGATGTACGTCCTTCCCTTCCTGATCTATCTTCTGGCCTGGCTCTTGACCGGCCTGCAACTCTATCTTATAGCCTCGGCCTGGGGGCCCTTCGACTGGCGCCAACTACCCATATTTATAGCTGCGGGATCCCTGGCCATAACCTTGGGCTTCCTGGTTCTCTTTGCCCCAGTGGGCCTGGGGGTCAGGGAAGGAGTAGGAGTTATCATCCTGGGGGGAATAATGGATGGCGCCAGGGCGGCTATGATCATGGTGGTCTTTCGGGTGGTGGCCACTCTGGTGGACCTGACCTTAGGAGCCGCCTCCCTAGTTCTGGCTCATTTTTGGGGCGGTCGCTCTGCCGGTGGAGATAAGGGCTGATGCTAAATGCTAGAAGGATAATCCAGGCCACAGGAGTAGTGACGGCCATAACCTTGGCCTATCAGGCCCTGGGTTTTGGGGAGAAGTTGCTTCTGGCCTATTACTTCGGGATGGGGATAGAGGTGGACGCCTATCTTTTGGCTTTCAGCATCCCCTTCTTTTCCTTCATTGTCCTGAGCGAGACGGTGGAGCCGGCCCTCCTCCCCACCTTCCTGAGCCTAGGGGAGGAGACCTGGAGGTTGGTGCGCACCCTGGGTACCGTTTTATTCTCCGGGTTAATGCTGGTTGTGGGCCTGGCTTTGCTATTGGCCCAGCCCTTGGCCGCCCTAGTAGCCCCGGGCTTCTGGGGTGAAGGAAGGTCTCTTCTGGTAGAACTGGTCAGGTTGGCGGTGCCAGCCCTGGTTCTCCTGGGCCTCTCTACACTAACCACTACCGCCCTTCATGCCCAGAAGCGGTTTGCCCTGCCGGCCATGGGGATATTTGTATTTAGGTTGGGCCCTCTTTTGCTTTTTTACCTCTGGGGAGGGGTAAAGGGGTTAGCCTTGGGAATAGTCATGGGCGCCCTAGGGAAGTTGGCCCTGGAATGGGGAGGGCTTAGGCGGCCGGATATCTTTAGGCCCTCTTTGGAGTTGAGTTATCCCCCCCTTAGGAAGGTGGGAAGGCTGGCCGCGCCTCTCTTCTTGGGTTTCGTCCTTTCTTTACTAGTGGCCCCCCTGGTAGATAGCGCCTTTGCTTCCACTTTGGGAGCGGGAAGGGTTTCGGCCCTGATTTTTGCCAAGAAGATAGTGGAGACCATCACCACTACCTTACCCTTAAGCCTGGGAGTGGTGCTTCTCCCTTTCTCTTCGGAGATGGCTTTGGGGGATAAGAGGGAGGAACTGAGGGCCATCCTGCGGGGCTCGGTGCGAGGGATAGTGCTCATCTTTGCCCCCTTTACGGTGGCCCTTCTTCTTCTGGCCGTGCCCGTCACTCGTCTCCTCTTTGAAAGAGGTCAGTTCGATGCCACCTCTACCGGGCTCACGGCCACGGCCCTAATTTATTACTCCTGGGGCCTCATTCCTTTCTCCTTGGAGGTGGTTCTGGCCCGCTTCTACTATGCCTTCTCCGATACCCTGACCCCGGTCATCCTGGAGTTCTTGGCCTTCGGCCTTAACATCCTTCTCATCCTGGCTCTCATCGGCTCCCTCTCCCTAGGTGGAATAGGCCTGGCTGCTTCCCTGGCCAAAGGCTTTAAGGTTGCTTTGATGTTTATCCTTTTGAGGAGGAAGGTGGGTTCCCTTGGGCTAAGGGAGTATCTGCCCTTCTTGGGCCGGGTGGGGCTGGCCACCCTGGCTATGGGCCTGGCTATGGGAGGGGCAAGGGAAGGGCTGGGTTCCCCTATTGCCCCGCTGGGATTCTTGGGGCAAATGGGGTATCTTTCCCTGACCCTGGCCGCCGGAGGAGTAAGCTTTCTGGCTAGTCTCTTTCTTCTGAGGCTGGAGGAGGTGCGAGCCTGGCCTGCCCTTTGGTCCCGCCCCTCAGGATCACGTCCTAACCAATAGCTCCCCGCCCTTCGGGTCCTGAGGACCCTCAGGGTCCGAAGGAAAGGGGAAGGATCCTGAGGGGGAAAGAAGATGCAGGCCCGAGAGAAGGAGGCCAGGGACCAGGGCCTTAGGTCAGAGTGGAGGGCCATCCTAAATGATTCCAAGGGGATAGGAAAGGATGATGCTATGTCTAAGCGAGCGCTGGTCATTTTAGGCATAATCTTGGGGATCGGCGTTCTTTTTGGCCTGGCTGCCTATTGGGCGGCATCGGAAATACCCCTTATTGCCCATTGGGTTAGGGGAGGAGGCCCTCCGCCTCGGGAGACAAATATACCTCTTCAGTCCTCCCCCTATGGGGACCTATCGGGGATTCCCTCCCCTCAGCCCCCGACCACTGAATTTTTGGCTTGGAGCCCTACCCCGATCATTTCCCCTAGCCCCACTGAGGTGGCCACAGCCACCCCCACTCCGACCCCTACTCTCCCCCCTCTTCAGCCCACGGCCACCCCTACCATACCGCCCCTGGTGGGGGAATGGATAGCCTTTGAGACCGAACGGCACGGCAGCCTGGAGATTTATGTTATGAGGCCCGATGGCTCAAACCAGATGGACATCTCCAACAACTGGGCCGACGATGGTGCCCCAGCCTGGTCGCCCGATGGGAAAAGGATAGCCTTTGTCTCCTGGCGGGATACGGCCCTGGGCACCTGGCATGGGCCGGGCTCCATCTACATCATGAATAATAACGGGACTAATCAAGTGAGGCTCACCGATGGCGCGGGCGGCGACAACTGGCCTACCTGGTCCCCTGATGGTGCAAGGATAGCCTTCCAGTCCGGGCGCAGTGGCAACCTGGATATATGGGTTATAAATGTGGATGGAACGGGCCTCATCAACCTGACCAATAATCCTGCCCCTGATGCTTATCCCGACTGGTCGCCCGATGGCACCAGGATCGCCTTCGCTTCCCAGAGGGACGGCAACTGGGAGATATACCTGATGGATGCCGACGGCTCAAATCCCATAAATATTTCCCAGAATCCGGCGACGGATATCTATCCAATGTGGTCTCCCGATGGGACCAGGTTGACCTTTCAGACTCGGCGGGATGGCAACCGGGAGATCTATGTAATGAATGCCGATGGCTCGGGCCAGGTCAATCTGACTAATCATCCCGACCAGGACTGGCTGGCCACCTGGTCTCCTGATGGAGGAAGGCTGGCCTTCTACTCTGACCGCAGTGGGGATAAGGAGAGTTATGTGATGAATGCCGATGGCAGTGGGGTGGTGAATATCAGCCAAAGCCCGGCCTCCAGCGACGAATTCCCCTCCTGGTCGCCCTTTATCTCTTTTTGACATACCCCCTTATCCATGTTGTAATCCCTTGACTTAGCCGGAGCTAGAAATGGGCCTCTCCCTGAGGAGGGGCAAGATTCTAGAGGGAGGAAGATGGTGAGTGTTCGCCGAAGGTCCGCTTTAGGCTATGGATTAGGGATAGGTCTAGGCCTTTTGACTTTGGCCTGGGGCCCCCTACTTCTATACTGGGGTTGGGGAACCGGCTTTGCCCAGGACCTGCCTGGGGTGGAGATGAGCCTTACCGCCCGACCCACGGCCTCCGGGGGTGCGGGAGAGTATCGCCTGACTTTGATGAACCTTGAGGAAGAGGCCATATCTCTGGACGAGATTAGGGTATTCCTTCCCGCCGGCCAGAGTTATGTGGGTTTGGCTGTGGGAAGCGAGATAGATGGTGAGCCTCTGGAGGAGGAAGGGCGGATAAGCCAGGCGGTGGCCTTCGTGGAGGGGGCGGTGGTGGCGGCCGGCGCGGTGGTGACCAAGGGTATACCCAGTTACGCCATCGCCCGTGGAGTGCCAGCCACCATCGTGGGCCAGCGGGGTTAGAGAGATCAGTTTGCACTGGGCTCTTGTTTTGACATCCCCCTTTCTCGATGGTATAATGGCCGCCACTGGTTGCCGCTCGACAGTTTATACCCTGAGGGTAGAATAAGCCTGGATAAAGGAGAGGAGGTTTAAGTGGGGAAACGGGTGCTAAGGACAGGGATACCAGGGCTAGCAGTGGCTCTGGGGGTTACCGCTCTAATCGCTTTATTTCTTTGGGGAGGAAGTGGTAGTGGCCTGACACACCCGGATTACAAAGTCTTCTTACCCCTGGTGATGAAGAGGTATCCGCCCGCCTCACTAGAGGATCATTTCGATACCGACGCCAACAACTGGACGCCTTTCTTGAACTATTGGCGGCTGAAACCAGAGCAATGGTATTGGGATGCCGGGGGTGGATATGAAGGTGGCGGCTACAGGCATAACATGTGCCTAGGGGCTTCTGATTGCGACCACGGGGCTCATGACGCCCTGACTATGTACTTAGAAGGGGGTAGTCAGGTGTGGACGGATTACCGGTTGCGAGCGAAGGTCAACCTGGTATCGGGAAACCAGATAGGCGTCTGGTTCCGAGGAACCTTTGTGGACGAGGGGGGAGGGAATGGCCGCGAACTCACGGGCTACTAC
>Ga0114921_10001115_pt1 | contig 12083 bp, 11 predicted proteins | sample BentaG_FD_87016 | JGI IMG/M metagenome (GOLD analysis project Ga0114921, IMG submission 87016) | Deep subsurface microbial communities from South Atlantic Ocean to uncover new lineages of life (NeLLi) - Benguela_00093 metaG | ecosystem: Environmental > Aquatic > Marine > Oceanic > Sediment ...
CCATCCCGCCGCCATGGATCCATAGCAGCGCGGGGGCACGATACGGCAGCCCGTCCGGACGATGCAGGCGCACACCGACGTTCGGGTTGACCGCGTGGGTCTCTACGTCACGCAGTTTCCCAAACCGGCCGGCGAGAGCCATCGCCGCGCGCGGCAACCGCAAGCCGCGGTGCAGGGCGTATCCCCTGGGCAGGAATCGCGCGGCGACGCGAAGCCCAGGATCGACCTCGCCGTGTGCGTCCGCTGTCGCGGTGATGTATTGAGCCATCGATCATCTACCCCTTCATGCGGCGGTAGTCAGCGTCTTGGGGGTGCGGCCGGCCCGCAGGAACTGACCGAATCGTTGACACCCGAGTGCAGCAGCCGGCCGCCCGGAGCTGAACACCGTTTTTCCGTTGACCATCACGGTGGTCACTGCCTCGTCGTTGCGATTGACCATGCGGGGAAGCCCGCCGAACGCCTCGATCGGGCACTCGGCGTAACGCTCCAGGGAGTCGTCCAGCCGGTCGGGGGCGATAATGGCCAGGTCAGCGCGGTCGTCCTGCCGAAGGGTGCCGGCGTCGATGTTGTACCAGGCGGCGAGTTCACCGGTGAGCCGGTGCACGGCCCGCTCCATGGTCATGAAGGGGATGCCCTCGCGGTTCGCTTCCTGGACGTGTCGCAGCAGTCGCAATCCGCAGTTGTAGAACACCATGTTGCGTAAGTGCGCGCCAGCATCCGAGAAGCCCATCTGCACATTTGGGCTCTGCGCAAGTTTCCTGAGGAGCTGGGGGCGATGATTGGAGATAGTGGTGCGCCACCGCAGCCGCTCGCCGTGTTCCACAACCAGGTCGAGGAACGCGTCAACGGGGTGCAGGCCGCCGCGGTCGACCCCCACCTGCCCGAACGACTTGCCGAGCACCGATTGATCAGGGCATTCGACGATTTCGGCGTCGAAGAAGTCACGGTGCCATACGCGCGGCCCGAACTTTTTGTCGTAGTCCTTGCGGAACTGACGACGATAGTCCTCGTCGCGCATCAACCGATTCCGTTCGATCTCGCCCTGCAAGTGTAACGCCGCTGCGCCAGAACCGAACTCCTCGAAGACCACCAGCGAGATCCCGTCGGCATACACCTCGAACGGCACCGGCAGATGCTGCCAGCGGAAATCGCCGCCTAGGGCGTTAACAGTGCGCGCCAGCTGATCCATGACATGGACCATCCCTGGATTGGCCTTGGTGTCGGCGGCCGCCAACAGGCTGGTCTTCAACCGCGGCCGTCCGATGCCGAGAGACGTCGCTAGCTGGGAGGCGACCGACAGCGGGTTGTTGATGTTCGGACCGGATTGCAGGATGCGCCCGCGTCGCCGAAGAATCGCGTTCAAGCACCGCAATTCTTTAGGGCTCGCGTATGTCGACGGTAGGGTTCGCGATCGGCAGACCTCGCCGTCGAGCTTGTCGAACAGCAGCTGTTGAGAGGACATGCCGACGAAGCCCTCGTCGAGGGCGTCGTTCAGCATCGACTTCATCCGGGCGAGCTCGCCGGCAGACGGACGGATATCTTGTCTGGTGGCCCGGTCCAAACCCATTGTCGCGGCACGCATGTCGGAATGCCCGATGAACGCCGCGAGATTCGGCCCCAGGTTCTGGGCATGCAGCGCTTCAACATACTCGGCTGGATTGGACCAACACCGCGCACGGTCTAGGGTGTCGATGACATGGCGCCGGGGAATAGCCTCGACCCGGGCAAAAATGTCACCGGCGTCGACGCTGTCGATGTAGACCGTCGACAGTGAACACGATCCCACCAATACGGTGGTTACTCCGTGGCGTAGCGATTCGGACAGCTCCGGTGCGCACAGCGACTCGATGTCGTAGTGGGTGTGGATGTCAATCATCCCCGGAATGACCCATTGGCCGGTCGCGTCGATGAGTTCGGCGCCGGTACTGTCCAGCGGCGCAGAACTGATCGTCGCGACATGACCATCGCGCAACCCGATGTTGCGGATCGCGGACGAAGTACCCATCCCGTCGAACCATCGTCCGCCCGTGATCACCGTGTCGTATTGCATGATCAGCTCCCTAGTTGGCTTGCAAGTGGGCCGGTTGCCGACGGATAGCTCGGCCTGGGGCAGCCGCTCCCTGCCAGGACATTACAACGACCAGGACATTACAACACTGCAGACATGTATGGTCAGGGCGCGTTCGGTTTTGGCGGAAGCAAGGTCAGACTCCGCGGGGTGCCGGGATCGGGTCTCGTGAATCGATCGACTCGGTCTTTCCTGCTACCGGTCAGCAGAATGCAATACGGGACCGGAAAGCCGGAAGTACCTGGCCAAGAGCCGTTTACAAGGCTTACGTGATTGTTGCGGCGATCGTCAGAATCCTAGGACATGCATTTAGCGGATAATGTATGGTCATCGGTACCGTGCCCTTACCAGAGCAAGGAGGCATGACGATGACTTCTGGTGGCGCCACCTGCCCCTTCCTGCCAGAGTTTGACCTGACCGATCCTGACGTCCTGCTCGACGGAACCCCGATTCGCCAATTTGCCGAACTGCGCAAGACCGCGCCGGTCTGGTGGAACGAGCAGCCGGCCGGCGAACTCGAGCCTCATGACGGGGGTGCGGGCAGTGGCGGCTCGGTGTTCGGCGACAGTGGGTATTGGGCGATCAGCAGACATAGCGACATCAAGACCATCTCGCGCGATAGCGATCTGTGGTCGAGCAACGCCAAGGGCGTGATCGTCAGGCTTCCCGAGGGGACTACTCCCGAACAGCTGGAGTTGACCAAGGCGCTCATCATCAACCACGACGCACCCGAACACACCCGGTTGCGCAAGCTCATCAGTCGGCTGTTCACGCCGCGGGCAGTCGCCGAGATGGAGCACAAGCTCGCTCAGGCCGCACACCGTATCGTCCGCCGCGCCGCCGAAAAAGAGACGGGCAACTTCGTCGATGACATCGCGATGGGTCTTCCGCTGCAGGCAATCGCCGACCTCATCGGAGTCCCGGAGGACGATCGGGCCCAGCTGTACGACTGGACCAACACGCTCATGTGCGCCGACGACCCGGAGTTCGACGGCGATCCGATTACCGCGAACGCGGAACTGATGGGCTATGCGTACACCATGGCTGAGCAGCGCCGACAATGCCCCGCCGACGATATTGTCACCCGGCTCATTCAACCGGACGCTGACGGGGACATCCTCGATGAAACCGAGTTCGCGTTCTTCGTGATCTTGCTTGCGGTCGCTGGCAACGAGACCACCCGAAACGCGATGACGCACGGAATGAACGTGTTCTTCGAGCGCCCCGATCAGTGGGAGCTATTCAAGCGGGAGCGGCCCGCTACAGCCGTGGACGAAATCATCCGCTGGGCGACCCCGCTTCAGTGCTTTCAGCGGACAGCGTCGGCAGATACGGAAGTGGGCGGCGTCACGGTTCGCAAGGGTGAGCGGGTGGGGCTCTTCTACAGTTCCGCAAACTATGACGAGACGGTGTTCGAACGCCCATTCGAATTCAATATTCTACGTAACCCCAACCCGCACTTGGCCTTCGGCGGATCCGGCGCGCACTACTGTATCGGCGCTAACCTGGCGCGGATGGAGATCAAGCTGATCTTCGACGCGATCGCCGATATTATCCCGGACATCGCCAAACTGTCCGAGCCGCGGCGGCTGCGCTCGGGGTGGCTCAACGGCGTGAAGGAGTTAAAGGTTTCGTACCGTGGCTGACCATGGAACTGCAGCGCTACTTCTGCGTGCGGCACCCGAACCGGCAGCCCTACCGAACATGCGAGTCCCTGACCATCCATAAACGAACAGATGCATGGGGGTGTGATGTCCGGGCACTGTGATCCTCCCGAGCCTTCGGCTGGCACCCGCGTTGCCGATTTGGTTGGGGCGCCGTTTGCCGATTCCGACGACGTCATCCGGGAGGCTGTCGCGGAAGTCAGTGTGCCGGCGCTGATGATGTCGATGGTGCACATGTCGGGAGGACTTGACGTACTGCAGGGTCTGCCCCGTCCCGACATGATGGTGGCCAACGAGTTGCAGGGCACAATGAGTGCCGACGCCATGGCCGTCGTGCGCCGCCGGGCCTGCGATGTGATTCGTGACTACCGCGATCGGGGATGTCGAAGGCCCTTCGAGCCGGACGCTGGCCAACTCCGCGAGATGCTGGCCGTGCTCACGGGCAGTGATGTCAGCGACGAAGACGTCGCCTCGATCGCCGCGGACCTCAATCTCGGCGGCTCCGACTCCGACATCCCTGAATTGCGGTCGGCCGCCGCCGACCGGCAACGATTTCCCGTTGTCGTCATCGGCTGCGGCGAGGCGGGACTCTTGGCCGGCATCAGACTCAAGCAATCCGGGATCCCGTTCACCATCGTTGAGCGACAAAGCGGAGTCGGCGGAACCTGGCTGTCGAACACCTACCCGGGCGTGCGGGTCGACATCGCCAATCACTACTACTCCTACTCGTTCGAACCCAACGACCACTGGACGAATTTCTTCTCCGAAGGCCCCGACATCCTGAAATACCTGCAGGACGTCATGGATCGACACGGCATCGAGTCGAACGTGCGCTTCAACACCGAGGTGAGTTCCGCGGTCTGGCACCGCGACTCCGATACTTGGCAGGTAGAGACCCTGGCCGCTGACGGCACCAGGGAAACTCTGTCGGCCCGGGCGCTGATCTGCGCGGTCGGCCAGTTCAGTCAGCCGGTCATCCCGGATATCGCCGGACGCGAGGACTTTGCCGGCCCGGCATTTCACACTGCGGCATGGGACCACGGCGTCGATCTGTCCGGCAAGCACGTGGCCGTCGTCGGGGCGGGCGCCAGCGGATTTCAACTTGTTCCCGCGATAGCGCCAGACGTCGCGAAAGTCACGGTGTATCAACGAACCGCGCAGTGGATGTTCCCCAACCCGCATTACCACGAGACCATCGGTTCGGGAACCCGGTGGGCGTTGCGGCATCTGCCGTTCTATGCACGCTGGCTGCGGTTTGTGCTCTGGTGGCCCATCAACGACGGCGCGATCGACTCTGTCCGCATCGATCCAGAATGGGCGGATGACGGAAGATCGGTAAGCCAACCCAATGCCAACCTCCGCGACCTCTTCCTGGCGTGGATCACCTCCCAAGTGCACGAACCCGGATTGCTCGAGAAAGTGACTCCGCACTACCCCGTATTGGGTAAACGAGTACTTCAGGACAACGGCACCTGGTTGGCTGCGCTGCAACGCGACAATGTCGAGCTGGTGTGTGACCGGATCGAGCGCATCACTCCCGATGGGGTCACCACAAGCGACGGAACAACGCGCCGCGCCGATGTCCTGGTGTGGGCGACGGGCTTTGACGTCAATCACCAGCTCGGGCCACTGCAGATCACCGGTTCGCAGGGGCGCGACCTCAACACCGTCTGGGGCGACGATCCGGCCGCCTACCTCGGTATCACCGTGCCCGAATTCCCCAACTTCTTCTGCATGTACGGACCGGGCACCAACGCGGTAAACGGCGTCAGCATCATCTACATGTCAGAGTGCCAGATGCACTACATCATGGGCTGCCTTGATCTGCTGATCGCTGAGAATCTGTCCTCCCTTGAGCCGCGGACCCAGGTTCACGCTGACTACCGCAGGCGCAGTCAGGAAGCAGCCAGCGAGATGGTGTACACGCACCCGTCGGTGAGCAGCTACTACAAGAACTCCGCGGGATCGACGCCGACTCTGTTCCCCTTTCGCATCATCGACTACTGGCGCTGGACCAGGCGACCCAACCCCGACGACCTCGAACTGCACGGGCGCCGGCATCCGTAAGCCGGGGGAGAGGTCAGCGGGCTACTACGTTTCGATGAAGTACCTTCGGAATCAAAAGGAGTCATCTAGGTGAGTGCAGTTGACGAACTTATTCAGCGAAACCGCGACTACGCGCGATCATGCGATGGGGAGCGGTGGACAGATCTTCCTCCCAGGATGCGACTCATCGTCGTCGCGTGTTGCGATCACCGCGCCGACCCGGCCCACGTGCTGGGGATCGGGGCAGGCGACGCAATAGTGATTCGAAACGCGGGCGGACGCGTGACGCCCGAGGTCTTCAATACATTGATGGTGCTTGCGACCGTAGCGGTGGTCGAAGGCCTTGACATGGCGGGACTCGAGCTAGTCGTCATGCATCACACCGATTGTGGAACCGGGCGTCTCGCCGGTGCGGAGCACCGCAGCCTGGCATCGCAGGTTCTCGGGGTGAGCCCAGACGACGTCTCCGGTCGATACCTCGGCGAACCCGACAAGGCGGTAACGGTGGATGTCGAACTACTGCGCTCCGATCCACGAGTTCCCGACGTGCCCATACACGGTTTGGTGTACGACATCGAGAACGCCGAGGTGCGCGTGGTGGTGTAGGGCACCGCGGACCAACCGCTCGTCTTCGCGGGGTGGCACAGCGCCGCGGGCGACCATGCACAGTTAACTCCGGTGGAGTTGACCAGCGCGGGTTTTGAGCGGGGTTTATGACTTGACCTGCGTACGACCAGGCGGAACTGTGTCGGTCATCGGTGTCCACGATATCAACCCATTCCCGTTTCCCGCGGTGACCAGCCTCCTTCGCAGTGTCACCCTGCGCATGACGACGGCACCGGTCCAACGCAACTGGCCGGAACTGATTCCTCTGCTTCGGGCGGGCCGAATCGACACCCGGGGCACCTTCACCCACTCCATGCCCCTAGAGGAAGCTGCAGCAGCTTACTCGGCGATAGCGTCCCGGAATGGCGACTGCGTCAAGGCCGCCCTCAAACCTGACGGCTCATCCGAGGAGGCGACCGCGGTTTGACCCGTATCGGGTTTGGGTTCCGGGTGTTCGAACTATTGACGACGCGACATCCGATCGTGTTAGGTTCAATGACCAGACGTTTTTCGAAATATGTCGACTTTGAGGAGACGGCGTGGCGGGACGACTAGCAGGGAAAGTAGCTCTGATCAGCGGTGGGGCGCGGGGGATGGGAGCCTCCCACATGAGGGCATTGGCGGCGGAGGGCGCGATGGTTGTCGCGGGTGACGTGCTCGACGACGAGGGAGCGGCCCTGGCCGACCAACTCGGCGACTCTGCACATTACGTACACCTGGATGTCACCGATCCAGGTGAGTGGGAGAGTGCAGTCGGGTCGGCAGTAGAACGGTTCGGCAGACTCGACGTCCTGGTCAACAATGCCGGGATCCTGAATTATGGCTCGCTGGAAGATTTCGACATCGCCGAATGGAACCGGATCATCGGTATCAATCTGACTGGTGTATTCCTGGGGATGCGTGCGGTTATCAAGGTGATGGCCGGTTCGGGAGGTGGGTCGATCATCAATATCTCGTCTATTGACGGTCTCAACGGCAGCCCGGGTGCTGCTGGGTATGTGGCATCGAAGTGGGGGGTGCGAGGGTTGACCAAGTGCGCGGCACTGGAGTTGGCCTCGCGCAATATTCGGGTGAATTCGGTACACCCCGGACTGATCCGCACCCCGATGATCCATGGTTTCCCCGAGGATGTGTTCAACATCCCCATGGGCCGAGCCGGTGACCCGCTCGAGGTTTCCAAGATGGTCGCCTACCTGGCCAGTGATGATTCCGGGTACTCGACGGGCGCGGAGTTCGTGGTCGACGGCGGTGTAGCCGCCGGCTTGGCGCACCGCGATGATCTCTTCTCGATCGACTACGCAGGCGCCGAATAATCTGACGCCAATCAACCGGCATGAATTCCGCTGTGCACGCACCTGGGTCGGGTAGACAGGACAAGACAGAGGTGTTCGGCCAGTTCACGGGAGGGCGGTAATGGGTTTTCTCAAGCCCGAATTACCTCAGGTCGACTTCGACCAGTGGAGCAGGGGCACGCGCGCGGAGCGGATCGTTCCGATGGCGCGGCATTGGGCCGAAGTCGGGTTCGGCACACCTGTTGCACTGCATCTTTTCTATGTGGTCAAGATCGGGCTCTACATTCTTGGCGGATTGCTTATTGCACTGTCTACCAAAGGAATTGACGGACTTACCAACGTCGCCTCCTGGTATGCCGAACCAATCGTCTTCGAAAAGATCGTGCTGTACACGATGCTGTTCGAAGTCGTCGGGCTGGGCTGCGGGTTCGGCCCGCTGAACAACCGGTTCTTCCCTCCGCTAGGTTCGATTCTGTATTGGTTACGGCCCAACACGATTCGGCTACCGCCTTGGCCGAATCGGGTGCCGTTGACCAGAGGCACAGTGCGTACTCCGCTGGATGTGCTGCTCTACGCCGCGCTGTTGGTGATGCTGGTGGTGGCGTTGTTCTCCGACGGCAGCGGGCCGATCCCAGAGCTGGGCACGGCCGTAGGCCTGCTGCCCACGTGGCAGATCGCGACGATCCTTGGCTTGCTTGCGGTAGTGGGCCTGCGCGACAAGGTGATCTTCCTGGCGGCCCGCGGCGAGGTCTACGGCGCGCTGGCGGTCGCCTTCTTGTTCAGCGGTGTAGACGTTATCGTCGCCGCGAAGGTCGTGTTCCTGATCATCTGGCTCGGGGCGGCGATTTCTAAGGTAAACAAGCACTTTCCGTTCGTGGTGTCGATAATGATGTCGAACAATCCGGTGTTTCGGCCGCGGTTCATAAAGCGGATGTTCTTCGAGAGATTCCCGGACGATCTGAGGCCGGGTCGGCTGGCGCGAATCTTCGCCCATGGCGGCACGGTTGTGGAGATGGGTGTGCCGCTGGTTTTGTTCTTCTCCCGCGGTGGATGGATCACCGCAGTTGCGGCCGTAGTGATGATTGCCTTCCATTTGGCGATCCTGTCGGCCATCCCGATGGGTGTGCCGCTGGAGTGGAACGTCTTTATGATCTTCGGTGTACTGGCGCTGTTCGTCGCGCACGCCGATCTGGGGCTGGCCGATCTGAACAATCCGGTGCCAACGACCATCCTGTTCGTCGTGGTCGCGGGAACCGTCGTCATCGGAAACCTGTTCCCCCGCAGGGTCTCCTTCCTGCCGGGGATGCGCTACTACGCGGGCAACTGGGACACGACGCTATGGTGTGTCACCGAGTCGGCCCAGGAGAAGGTCAGCAAGGACATTGTGGCGATCGCGAGCATGCCTGCCGCACAAGTCGAGCGCTTCTACGGCAACAAGGAAGCGGCAGAGATTCTGGTCTATATGGGGTATGCGTTCCGCGCCTTCAACACTCACGGGCGCGCGTTGTTCACGCTGGTCCACCGCGCGATGTCGGGACGAAACGAGGACGAGTACACCCTTGTCGACGGCGAGCGGATCTGCTCGACAGTTGTCGGGTGGAACTTCGGTGACGGGCATATGCACAACGAACAGCTCATAGCTGCAATGCAGCAGCGCTGCCAATTCGAGCCAGGCGAAGTGCGCGTGGTGCTGCTCGACGCGCAGCCGATCCACCGCCAGACGCAGCAGTACCGGCTCGTCGACGCCGCTACCGGTGAATTCGAACGCGGATACGTCAACGTAGCCGACATGGTGACCCGCCAACCCTGGGACGACACCCTGCCGGTGCACGTCACATCAACGAAGTCACCGCCGCCCGCTGGGCCATAGTGTGCGCCGAGATCGCGCTCATACCCGCAGTGCCTCGCCGAAAAGGCATGTCAACCAGAGGAAGTGAGAGACGACCGTGGGTATTCACGAGCCTAGAGCACTAGACATCACGCTTCCCAACGTGCGCATGCACGCGCTTACCTGGGGTCCGTCAGATGGACGGCTTGCGTTGTGTCTGCATGGGTTTCCCGACAGCGCGCGGGGTTGGCGACTGCTAGGCCCGATGTTGGCCGAGCACGGTATGCGTGTTGTCGCCCCGTTTACCCGCGGGTATTGGCCGACGGAGCTTCCCAGTGACGGTGACTATCACATGGGTGCGCTGATGGCCGACACCCTGGCGCTGCATCAGCACCTCGACGGCGGTGATGACGCCATTCTGATCGGTCACGACTGGGGAGCCTGGACCACGAACGCTATCGCAGCGCTTCCGAGCTCGCCGTTCGCCGCTCATATCTCTCTTTCGCTGCCGCCGGTGCGCGCTATCGACAGGGCAGTCCACGGTCTGCGGCGCCAACTCGTCATGAGCGCAATCCAACTCCGGATGAGCTGGTACATCTTGTTCTTCCAGACCCCGGCCCTGCCGCAGCGAGTGCTGCACCATGTCATTCCGAAACTGTGGCAGGACTGGTCGCCGGCGAGCGCCGACGTGTCTACCGGTGTGACCGATGCGCTGAGCGCGCTGCCGACCACCGCGCACCGCGCCGCGGCAATCGCGTACTACCGGTCGATGTTTCGGCCCAGCCGACCCGCCCAAACCTACGCCGACTTGCACCGCTACCGATTCAACCTGCCCGCTGTTCCGATATTGGCGCTGCATGGCGAGCAGGACGGGGCGATGCAAGTGGGATACACGCTTAACCTGACTGACGCACTACCTGCAGGGAGCCGACTCGAAATCATCGAGGATGCAGGTCACTTCCTGCAGCTCGATCAGCCCGCCGCGGTCTGCGGGTCGATTCTGAAATACCTGGGGGAGGTTCACGCCACCGACACGCAGGCAGAGGCTCAGCCTGGGTGAATCCACCAGGCGAGCACCGGGTCTGTGAACCACTTGTAACATCACTGGGTCGAGAGCCTCAGCACCCTGCGGGCTACCGCCACCGGCACCCGCACGGGATGCATCCTGGGGCAACGCGGCGCTGTGCTACGGCGCGAGGAACGAAATCGGTTCTGCAGGAACCAAATCGGCATCGATATTGCCGATCAGGGAGTAGTTGTCCTCGACTGCGACTGCGACTGCGACCGCCCGGATACCGGAGCCTGGATCGAAATTCAGATCGTTGAGGTTGACCCAGACGATATTGGGGCTGAGGGTGGATTCGAAGTAGTACACCTTTGAGTCGTCCCGGCATGTCCGGAGACTCCCTACCTTGGGAGGATTTGAGATATGGGGCGTGCGAGCAAGTACCCCGATGAGCTTCGAGAGCGCGCGGTGCGCATGGTCGCTGAAGTGCGGCCGCAGTACTCTTCGCAGTGGGCGGCGATCACCGCGGTGGCAGGCATGTTGGGGATCGGAACCCCCGAGACGTTGCGGACCTGGATCCGCCGCTGTGAGGTCGACTCGGGCGTGAGACCGGGCGTGACCTCGCAGATGGCTGAGGAGAACAAGGTGCTGCGTAAGGAGATCGCCGAGCTGCGCCGGGCCAATGAGATATTGAAGGCAGCGGCGATTTTTTTCGGGGCCGAGCTCGACCGGCCCGGGAGACGGTGATTCGGTTCATCGCCAAGCACAAGGACAACCAGGTGCCCGGTCCCGATGGTGGGGCCGGGCTTGTCTGGGGTGTCGAGCCCATGTGCGCTGTGCTGTGCGAGCACGGTGTGCCGATCAGCTCGTCGACGTACTACGAGTGGATCAACAAGGCGCCTACGCGCCGGCAGGTGCAGGATGGCGAACTGGTGGCGATCATCACCGCCCAGCGCGAAGATAAGAAGACCGGCAAGTTCGTGTAGACCCTGGGGTCGCGCAAGTTGTGGATCAGACTGCGCGGCCAGTGCCACGACGTGGCCCGGTGCACCGTGGAGCGGATCATGGGTGAGCAGGGTTGGGAGGGTGCCCGTTACGGGTCCAAACACAAGACCACGATCGCCGATGACAGCCACCCACGCCACCCGGACCTCGTCGACCGCAACTTCTGTGCTCCGACGCCAAATCGCTCGTGAGGCCCTCGGCGATCTTCCCCCAGAATGCTCGCTCAAGATCCCTGCGTACCGGCGGTCGTCCCGGTGAGCGCATCACCGCCCGTCCCGTCAACGCCGCTGCCCATCCCGGTGGCCGTCCCATCGAAAACACCTCCATCGTCGAGGTGTTGCGTCCACCGGTTGAACCTGGTCAATACCCCTCGGTGGCGTTCACTCAGCGGCTCCTCGACGAAGGCGTCGATCCCTCGGTCGGGTCAGTCGGCGACGCACTCGACTGTGAGAATGGATTCCGTCGTCTGGTGGCCTGACTCTTGCATTCGACTGACCCCGAGGTTTGGGTGTCCTGGCTGTTGATCTGTCGTCCGCCAGGCGGCGCTCATCTGGTGCTGGCCGGGCGG
>Ga0114921_10001116_pt1 | contig 12075 bp, 8 predicted proteins | sample BentaG_FD_87016 | JGI IMG/M metagenome (GOLD analysis project Ga0114921, IMG submission 87016) | Deep subsurface microbial communities from South Atlantic Ocean to uncover new lineages of life (NeLLi) - Benguela_00093 metaG | ecosystem: Environmental > Aquatic > Marine > Oceanic > Sediment ...
CCGAAGGTCTCTGAGACGACTGCCTTAGGGGCGGCATACGCGGCTGGGTTAGCGATCGGTTTCTGGGAAAATAACAACGAGCTGCGTGCTAATTGGAGACAGGATAAGGCCTGGCATCCCCAAATTGACACCGAAATCAGTGAAGATTTATATGCTGGCTGGAAAAAAGCCGTTACTCGCACCTTCGATTGGGTTGATTAGCTAGTGGTGCTCAAATAGTAGATTGGGAATTTGAATGGATCGACAGGAAATCATAAATTTCTACCGCCACAATCCTCAGGTATCAGTTCTAATCATTGGAGCTGGGGTCAATGGCATCGGCACCTTCCGTGACTTAGCACTCCAAGGCGTAGATGTTCTTCTGGTGGATAAAGGCGATTTCTGCTCTGGTGCCAGTGCGGCTTCTTCGCACATGATCCATGGTGGCATACGCTACCTGGAGAATGGTGAATTTCGCCTGGTACGAGAAGCTGTTCAAGAACGCAATCGTCTAATTGAAAACGCTCCTCATCAGGTGAAACCACTCCCCACCATAATTCCGATATTTAAAATATTCTCCGGATTGTTGAATGCTCCCTTGAAATTCTTAGGATTATTGGATAAGCCTTCTGAACGAGGGGCTATTGTTATAAAAATCGGTTTACTTCTTTATGATTTTTTCACTCGCAAACAAAAGACCGTCCCCGTACACAATTTATTCTCCCGGCGAACCTGCATAAGTATGTTCCCCCAAATCAATCCTAAGGTATTATTCACTGCCCGGTATTACGATGGCGCTATGCACTCTCCCGAACGAATCTGCATCGAGATGGTGAAAGATGGCGAATCTGCCAATCCCAACACCAGGGCAATCAATTATTTGACAGTGAAGGGGGCTTCGGGAAAATTTATTAAATTATATGATCAGCTAACTGGCGATTCCTTAGAAGTGGAACCGAGAATCGTCATCAATGCTACCGGGCCGTGGATCGATTTTACCAATACCAAGATAGGTTTAGAAACCCATTTCATAGGTGGTACTAAGGGATCGCACCTGATTATCGATAATCCAGAGCTGCGAAGTGCAATTAGTGAGAATGAGTTTTTCTTTGAGAATGAAGATGGACGTATCGTACTGATTTACCCCTTTCTCGATAAAGTGATGATTGGAACATCTGATCTGCCCATCGACGATCCAGACCAAGCACGATGCAGTGATGAAGAGATTGCATATTTCATTGAAATGGTGAATATTGTCTTTCCCGATATAGCCATTAATCGCAAACAAATTGTCTTTCAATTCTCAGGAGTCCGCCCCCTCCCAGCCAGTGATACCGGAACCACAGGTCAGATCAGTCGCGATCATAGTATCGAAGAAATTCCCGTTGGAAATGGGATGGAATTCCCAATTTATAATCTCGTCGGTGGTAAATGGACCTCATTCAGGGCGTTTTCTGAAGAAGTCACTGATAAGACAGTATCTACCCTGAAACTAACTCGTAAAACTAGTACTCGGGATCTCCCTATTGGTGGTGGGCTTGATTACCCGAAGACTTCAGATGCTTATGATGCTTGGATATCCTCGCATGTTGAACGATCAGGTTTGCCTGCGGAGAGAATCCAAATTCTCTTCGAACGCTATGGTACTCATGCAACGGATTTCATAAAGTACATCACAAATGATTCAGATGCACCATTGATTCACCTGCCGGACTACACCCAAAGAGAAATTAAACACATCGCCAAGAACGAGAAAATCGTGCATTTGGATGATTTTCTCCTCCGGCGATCCATGCTCGCAAAGCTGGGATTATTATCTCTAGAGCTAATCAATGAGATTGCTAATGTTATCGGGAGTGGAGTAGGGTGGTCTACTGAGCGTAAAGATGAAGAGATCGAGCGATCTCTTGAGTTATTGAGAGAGCGGCATGGAGTGCACCTATAAATCTTTTGATGGTTTGAACACCAAAGCTGTATTCGGATTTTGTAGGAACCTCATCCGAGAGAAGATTATTGGGTGCTCAGCTTTTACAGAACAGATATTCTATAGTTTGGTATAATTTCATAGTAGCCAGACAAGAACCTTATGAATTCAAAACCGACAAAAAACCTTCGCTTCAATTTCACAGTTAATGTACTTGATGGTGGTTTTTTCGGTGCCGCCCTCGGATTTGCCTCCTTCATAACTATCATTCCGCTATTTGTCAGCAATCTTACCGATTCAGCAGTCTTGATAGGGCTTATTCCAGCTATTCACGCAGTGGGTTGGGAGTTACCCCAATTATTTACCGCCCCACGTGTTTCTAGGCTCAGTAAGTATAAACGCATGGTATTAATGATGTCACTTAATGAGCGTTTGCCTTTCGTCGGGTTGGCTATTGTTGCCTGGTATTCTCCTCAAATTGGCATAAAAATGTCGTTGATTTTGACATTCATTCTCCTGATTTGGCAAGGTTTTGGCGGTGGATTCACTGCAACAGCCTGGCAAAGTTTAATGGCTAAGATTATTCCTGTAAATTTTTATGGCACTTTCTTTGGGATTCAATCTTCTGCCGTGAACTTCCTCTCAGCCATAGCAGCCATCATAGCTGGTATTGTTTTATCAACTTATTGGTATCCACTTGATTTTACGCTCTGTTTCATCCTGGCAAGTATTGCTATGGCAATCTCGTTCGCTTTTATTGCGCTGACCAGAGAAGAAAGCAGAACTCCTGCCAGCTCTTCACACCCAGATGAGCAAAGTTTTCGGGACAAATTAATGGTTATCTTAAGAAAAGATAAAGACTTCCGTTGGTACCTGGTCGCCCGAACACTTACTCAATTTGCTACGATGGGATTTGCGTTCTACACGATTTACGCAGTTCGTGAATTTGGAATTGATGTGCGTCTCATAGGCTTTCTGACAGGATTGCTTTTGTTCACAGAGGTAATTGCAAACCCATTGATGGGTTGGTTGGGTGATCGTCGTGGGCATTTACTTACATTAAAAATTGGTACTGTCGCTGCTATCTTAAGTGCCTTTCTTGCATTTGGTGCACAAGGAGTCGCCTGGTTTTTCCCAATTTTTATCCTTACTGGAATTGCATATGTGGCTGCCTGGACTGTCCCAATATCGATGACCCTAGAATTTGGATCAGAATCCCAAAGACCAGCATATATCGGATTAGCAAATACATTAATCGCACCCAGTACATTCCTGGCCCCTATCCTTGCGGGTCTGCTTATAGATAACGTAAGTTACGAATTAGCATTTTTAGCTACCGCGATTGCTGGGATAGCGACACTCATGGTCCTTCTAATAGCGGTCAAAGATCCCCGCAAGAGATTGGAATCCCAGGTAATTACATCCACCATCGAGTAATCACCGGAGGAACAGGTGGTTGATACCATTAAGTTATACATATCCGCCGCGGATGATTTACAAATCGAAAGAGATTTTTTGAGCCGGATGGTCACAGAGATCCCGGTGACCTTGGGCTGGCGTATTATTCTCTCCCCTCTCAAAGGTAAAAAGATCGATGAAATATTTATAGAAGGAGCGGATATACACATTCTTGTATTAGGAACGGATATTCGCGCCCCCATTGGTTTTGAATGGTTCCTTTCGCGGCGTGCTGGAAAAACGCCAATATTATTCTTTAAGAAAAATGTGCGTCAAACATATGCCGCCCGAGACTTTATCCGCACTCTCTCTCATCATGGTAGCTGGCTCACATATGATAGCCTCGCAGGATTACGCATCCAATCCTTACATCGAATCGGCAATCTTCTCCTCAAAAATGCTGATTACTTTGATTTGCGACCAGCTGAAATGGAAAAATTATCATCATTTTTGAAAGATAATGAAAGGATCGAATCAAACCAAGTCGAAGTATTGGATGGCGGAGCAGGTGATAATAGTGTCATCATTTCACCAGAGCGCTACATTCCTAAAGACGGTGTATTGATTAGAGTAAAACGTGATGATGCTGATAGTGTGGACAAATAATATCTGGGATATTCGATGAAAAGATGGAATGGTTGGGGGGATGAGCAAACAATCTATCCACTGCCCGAGCTGGTGTTGGAATACCTGTCAGAATATCTCGGCCCAGGAGATAAGCACGCAGATGCAACGCTTGAACAAGTAATTAAGTCTGTCCCAACTGCGAGTCTACCAAAATTTACCTCTCTCTCAATTGATCGAGAAGATCGCTTACGCCATGCCTGCGGACAAAGTTTACCGGATTGGATCAACTTACGCTCAGGACGTATCCCCAGTTTTCCTGATGGGGTAATATATCCAAATTCAGATCAAGAAATCCTTGATGCAATTGAATATGCGAGCTCTAATGATTTTGTCCTGATCCCTTATGGCGGTGGAACAAGTGTAGTCAGGCATATCAATCCTCCACTAGGCGATTCACCAGTGATAACAATCGATCTATCAAATTTAAACCAATTGATCGATTTGAATGAAATCAGCCAATTAGCCACTTTTGGAGCAGGAGCAAAAGGTCCTGAGATAGAACAACAACTAATAAAATTTGGTTACACTTTAGGGCACTTTCCACAATCATTTGAATTCTCTAGCTTAGGTGGTTGGATTGCCACTCGATCGAGTGGTCAACAATCATATTATTATGGACGGATTGAGGAATTGTTCAGAGGAGGGCATGTCGAAACACCCCGGGGTCCGATGGATTTACCACCTTTTCCAGCCAGCGCTGCAGGACCTGATTTGAGACATTTAATCCTAGGATCAGAAGGACGTTACGGCATCATATCAAACGCCACTGTAGCCATCAAACCTGTTCCAGAATTCGAAGCCTTTTATGGGATTTTCTTCAAAGATTGGGAGAGTGGCGTAACTGCGGCGAGAGATTTAGCTCAGAAAAACATTCAACTCTCCATGATACGCTTGAGCGATGTACAAGAAACCGATACCACAATGGTTCTTTCTGGTAAAAGAAACTTGATTAATGCAGCAGGATTTGGATTAGACAAATTAGGTTATCGCAAACAACGCTGTCTCCTGATTATAGGTGTCACGGGTGAGAGAGGAAAAGCGATTCGAGGACGGATGCAATCAAAATATGTCGCCGATTTGGCGGTTTGTATACTGGCGAATTCATCGGTAAAGCCTGGCAAATATCCAGGTTTCTGGCCCCCTATCTGAGAAACGCTCTGTGGGATGAGGGCTATGCCCTGGACACGCTTGAGACAGCTGTTTCATGGGATCTCGTGAATTTGGTCAAAGATAAAACGATCGAAGCTATGAACAATGCAAGCCAAGTCTGGAATGAAACGATCCTGGTTTTTGGGCATTTATCTCATGTCTATCATACTGGCGCCAGCATCTATATTACCTACCTTTTCAAACGATCATCTGATCCAGACGAAAATCTGCAACGCTGGAAGGATATTAATAGTGCTGCCAGTGCGGCTATCATTCATCATGGCGGGACTATCAGTCACCAACATGGCGTCGGTCACGACCACGCTCCCTATTTGGCAGCAGAGAAAGGGAAGCTTGGATTGGATTTGCTTTCGAGCATAGGTCAATTATGTGATCCTGACGGGTTGATGAATCCGGGAGTGATGTTCAATTCGGATGACAAAAATTAGGTATTATCTAAAAAAAATTTACGTTCAAGTAAAAAAATCTTAAAATCGCTAATTCTTGATAATTCTTATGTGGAAAACTGGTTGGCGCAATAGAATTTGGTCTTCTCTCGACCTCCCCTTTGATTTAATCGTTATTGGCGGTGGGATCACTGGAGGCGGCATCTTTCTGGAGGCCACTCGTTCAGGCTTGAATACGTTGCTACTTGAAGCCCATGATTTTGCCTCAGGGACATCAAACCGCTCCTCAAAGCTTGTCCATGGGGGATTTCGCTACTTGAAAAATGGACCGTTCAAGATGACATTCGATTCGGTCAGAGAGCGTGAGCGTTTATTACGTGAAGCCCGGGGATTAATTAATCAGATCGGTTTCTTGATAGCCAGCTATAAAGGAGACCGAGTCCCTACCTGGGCTCTTGGTCTCGGTTTGAGCTTTTATGATTTCATGGCATTGAAGTGGGGACACCAATTTTATCCTGCGGACGGTCTTCTAGATATTTGTCCTCAATTGAACTCACAGGATCTATTAGGAGGTTACCGGTATTTCGATGCTCTCACAGATGATGCTCGACTAGTTTTACGTATTATTCAGGAAGGAGTACAGCGTGGAGGCATAGCGTTGAACTACGCCCGGGCAGAGAACATCTTGCGTTCGCGTTCCGGTATGGTATCAGGTGTCCAAATTCGGGATATGGACCCTGAGGAAAATGACCGCACTGCGGAAATAAATTCCATTGCGGTTATCAACGCTACAGGAGCCTGGGCTGATGATGTTCGCTCTATGGACATCGATCCAAAACACATGAATCAAGATAAAAAACTAAGGATACGTAGATTACGCGGCAGTCACTTGGTTTTCCCATCACAGAATCTTCCCTTGACACGTGCTGTCAGTATTTGGCACCCAAGAGATAAGCGTCCTGTATTCACAATCCCTTGGGAAGGCGTCACCATTATAGGCACAACAGATGTTGACCATACTTCAGCCATGGATTCCAATCCATGCATCAACCAAGCTGAGGCAGAGTATTTATTGGAGGCGATTAATTTTTCTTTCCCCACACTCAAGTTAACTTTTGATGATGTCCAAGCTACTTTTTCTGGAATTCGTGCAGTCATAGATTCTGGAAAAACTGATCCCTCAAAAGAATCCAGAGAACATTTACTCATTAATGAGGATGGGTTGTTAACTGTAACCGGAGGTAAGTTAACCACCTTCCGTTTGATGGCTCATGAGGCATTAAATCACCTCCGAAAGAGTATCCCCAAATTGGGATCACTTCACTCTGGAGATCCAATGCTTGAATCTCCGAATTTGGATCTGATCCATGACACTGGTCTTGACAAACGCGAAATAATCCGCTTATTCGGTAGGTTTGGTAAAGATGCAGAAGCTCTAATTACAATGGCTGATCAAACAGATTTTAATCATATTGAATCCTCTCCAAATCTCTGGGCAGAGATACGTTGGGCAGCGCGAAGGGAGGGAATTGTACACCTGGAAGATCTTTTACTTAGACGGGTGCGATTAGGTATTTTGCTCCCCAGCCGAGGTTTTTCTGTGCTTGATCGCATAAAGAATATCCTTCAGGAGGAAATCGGGTGGAGTGACAAACGATGGGGTGAAGAAACTCGAAATTATAAAATTCTCTTGGATGAGAGTTTCTCATTAAAATCTCTAACTCTCTAGAAAATCAGCTTAATTAATCATAATAATGAAACTCAATCAACTTTTAAGCCACTGGCGTGCTGAACCCACGATTTACGAAAATATATCCGCATGGCGGAATATTCAACCTAGATCGGCTCAATTAAAGCCAATGCCAACCGATATCCATCCTGGATTATCCCAGGTCTTAAACAACCACTGGATCAATGATCTTTATATTCACCAAAGCTTAACCTGGGATTTAGCAAGTAGTGGTCGCAATGTGATTATTGTTACTGGTACTGCGAGTGGGAAATCTCTGGCCTACAATATTCCAGTTCTTGATACCTTACTGCGAGAAGAGACAGGACGCGCATTATACATTTTTCCAACTAAAGCCTTGGGTCATGATCAATTTGATGAGCTTAAAGGTTTAACGAATGATTTGATTGCCTATGATAACCAGTTGTCGAGTGAGACAAAAGAAAAACAAGATTTTCGGAATTTTCCAATACCTGTAGCGGTCTACGATGGAGACACGAAACCAAACGATCGAGCAGCAATAAGAAAAAATGCTCGCATTATTATCACAAATCCAGATATGCTTCACATGGGAATCCTGCCTCATCACACCCGTTGGGCTGATTTCTTCAGTCATTTACGTTATATTGTCATCGACGAAATTCATGTTTATCGAGGAGTATTCGGCTCCCATGTAGCCAATGTCATTCGGCGAGCAAAAAGGATCACAAAATTCTATGGTGCAAGACCTCAATTTTTCCTTACTTCAGCAACCATAGCTAATCCCGTTGATTTAGGACAAAAGTTGGTAGAAGAGCCTGTTGAGTTAGTCGATCAGGATGGCTCCTCCCAAGGACAACGAAATTTCCTCATATATAATCCCCCGATTGTGAACCAAGATCTTGGTCTCCGAAGAAGCTCTCTTCTGGAGTGTGTGCGACTTGCTGAAGATTTACTCCATTATGATTTACAGACTATCATCTTCGGCAGGTCTAGACGCAGCGTCGAATTGATACTGACATACCTAAAACAAAACATCAGTATTTATAATCCAGCATCTACCATCCAAGGAGATCAAGTAAATAATAAAGGAATAATCAGAGGCTACAGAAGTGGTTATTTGCCCGCTGAGAGGAGAGCAATAGAATTAGGATTACGAACTGGGAAGGTACGCGCTGTCGTTGCAACGAATGCGCTGGAATTAGGTATCGACATTGGTGCCATGAGTGCATCTGTTCTGACTGATTATCCGGGCTCTATTGCCTCCACTTGGCAGCAAGCAGGGAGAGCAGGTCGTGGTGAGAATCCATCTTTAGTAATTCTGATCGCAACAGCCAGCCCACTCGATCAATTTTTAGCCCATAATCCGGAATATTTCTTTGGTCGCACCCCTGAAAAAGCGTTAATCAATCCAGATAATTTATTGATCTTATTAGCTCACCTTCGCTGTGCACTTTTTGAATTACCGTTTCAGATAGGAGACACCTACGGAGGTTTACAAATTGAAGAGCTTAATGAATTCCTTGAACTCTTGCTTAAAGAAGGCATAATCCATAAATCTGGGGGAAAGTTTTTTTGGATGGCGGACCAATACCCAGCTGATGCCATCTCCCTGCGGGTAGCTTCACCAAGTAGAATTTTACTTAAAGTCCCTCAAGACGAAAATTGGATCACCATTGGTGAAGTCGATTTCGAGAGTGGTCCATGGTTTGTCCATCCAAAGGCGATATACCTTCAAGAATCTCAGATGTATCACGTAGATGATCTCGATCTAGAGCAAGGATTCGCTCGGTTGCGACCATTATCGACAGATTACTATACAGTTCCCAAGATTAATACGAATATTGAAGTGATTGATCAGATTGACAGTACTAAAGTTTCCGGTGGGGTAAAAGCGTACGGAGAGATCCTGGTTATTTCACAAGTTACTGGTTTTCGCCAGGTGAAATGGTTTACCCATGAACAACTCGGATCTGAAGAACTTGATTTACCCGCAAGCGAGCTGAACACAATGGGCTATTGGGTATCTATTAGTCCTGAAACTGTTGAGAATCTGCGTCAGAATGGCTTGTGGAGCAATGATCCGAATCGATATGGCAAATCTTGGATTAAACAAAGAGATCGCGCTCGTTCTAGAGACAATTATCAATGTCAGGTATGTCGTGCAGAGGAACGCGATCGAGCTCATCATGTTCACCACGTAACTCCATTCCGCCAATTTTCTTCAGCGGAATTAGCTAACCAACTGGAGAATCTCGTCACTCTCTGCCCTTCATGCCATCAGCGCGTTGAAACTTCGGTTCGGCTTCGCAGTGGTTTATCTGGCTTGGCCTATATCTTGAATAATATTGCACCTATTTACCTGATGTGTGATAGCAATGATATTGGAGTATACTCAGATCCCCAATCTACTTTAGCAGCAGGGAATCCAATAGTTGTCCTTTACGAACGAATCCCGGCCGGGATTGGATTCAGCCAGCGTCTGTATGAGATTCATGACTCTCTCCTCAGGAACGCTAAAGATCTTGTTGATAAATGCCTCTGTAATGAAGGTTGTCCTTCTTGTATAGGTCCAGCAGGTGAGAACGGGTATGGAGGAAAGCAGGAAACGATGGCTCTCATTTCTCTGCTTTTAGATAAAAATATTGGTGAGGTAGGTAGTGAGCCGACCTGATTATCTTCTTTATGAATCTTAATATTCTTGAGTAATTAACTTAGACGAATGCCATCTCTCTCTGAAAAGCTCAAAGCCTTGGGTGTAAATATTGGTGCGGATGAATTAAGAACATCCACAAGACCTCTAAAATACCCAATTGAAACTGTTATCGATGGACGTGAAGTTGATACTCCTCTTGGACAAACCTTTGTCGTCGAAAAAACATACCCATTCGATCCTCGTCAGGAGGACATCCCCCTAAAATTCACTGCTTCTCTCCCTACCATATCTGCCTGGATCCAGAATCCTGATATCGCCAGTTACGAACCAAAATCATTTATTTTCTTAGACACCGAGACCTCTGGTCTTGCAGGGGGTACAGGTACTTATGCGTTCCTGATTGGTATAGGGAAATTCATTTCAGATGGATTTCATTTGTCGCAATACTTCATGCGGGATCCAATTGAAGAACCTGCTCAGCTAGCATCTGTCTTAGGTGTACTTGAGGAATGTAAAGTGTTGGTAACTTATAACGGGAAATCTTTTGATGTCCCTTTAGTAAATTCACGCTACATCTCCAATGGAGAGCCTGCTCCTCTGAATTCCTATGCTCACATAGATTTATTACATTTAGCACGCCGTCTTTGGCGAGACCGTTTAGCTAGTCGAACTCTTGGTTCTATAGAAGAGAACATTCTTAATGCTCTGCGAACCGAGGAGGACATCCCCGGTTGGATGGTCCCATCTATTTATTTTGACTACCTCAAATCAGGGGATGCGCGGCCCCTCAGTAATGTCTTTTACCACAACGCGATGGATATTCTTTCCTTAGCCACCTTACTAAATCACATTTCTACAATTTTGGATGATCCACATGGAGGGATAGTTGAACATGGTGTCGATCTTATTGCGATGGGCAGAATTTTTGAGGATATGAGAGAATTCGATTCAGCTGCCCAATGTTTCGCTCATGGATTGGAATTCAATATCCCCGAAAACATACGCGGTAAGGCTATCCAAAGGTGGTCATTTATGGAAAAACGCCGAAATAATATTGAAATATCAATTCAATTATGGGAAAATGCTGCTGAATACGAAGAGATTTATGCGCATGTAGAACTCGCCAAGGTATTTGAACACAGAATGCGAGATTACGTTCAAGCAATAGATTGGACCGAACAAGCATTAACAATCATTCAGTCTCCTCATTTCCCCGAACTTGATCGGAGAATTTGGGAATCCGAGTTAGAGCACCGGTTAACTAGACTCGTGAGGAAATTTGAACAGTCGAAAAAGACGTAAATATTTGTTTAGCCCTCATTTCTCCTTCAAAATCCCCTTCGTCTTAATATTTACTTATGGTACTTTTCAAAGAATTTAGATAGAATTACTGACCCAATCTATATACTGTTTCATTAACATCTTTCAAAATGAGAACAAAGGCATTCTAACTAACAAAGGATATGAACTTCATGGGGTGGAACTTCGACCCAAACCAAATCAAAATTACTGATATTCCAATTGAGCTTCCGGGATTATCACCAGATTTCGACCAGTACAAGATTGTACAGATTAGCGATTTCCATTTAGGATCATGGTTGGATGCCGCCGATCTTGTTCGTATCGTAGATATTGTCAATCAACAGGAACCTACACTGATCGCTGTAACAGGTGATTTCGTGAGTTTCAATCCGAAAAAATTTGCGTCTGATCTTATTCGAGCCTTATCAAAATTACAGGCTCATGATGCAGTTATCGCAGTACTTGGAAACCATGATCACTATACTGAACCCGGTGTAATCAGAGATGTGCTTAAGGAAAGCAATATCATTGAATTAAGTAATGATGTATTTCCTATCCAGCGAAACTCTTCATCCCTATATTTTGCCGGAATTGACGATCATCTAGCCAAGAAAGATGATCTCCAGAAAGTAATCGCACAAATCCCCGCCGGCAATCCCGCAATCCTATTGGCACATGAGCCTGATTTTGCTGATATCAGCTCCCAGAGTGAGAAGTTTGGTTTGCAATTGTCAGGTCATTCCCATGGGGGTCAAATCTGTATACCGGGTCTTGGTTCCCTTTATCTGCCTCCATTTGGGCGTAAGTACCCCTCTGGAATTTATCAAATCAATGGCATGAACTTATATACCAATAGGGGTTTAGG
>Ga0114921_10001117_pt1 | contig 12071 bp, 10 predicted proteins | sample BentaG_FD_87016 | JGI IMG/M metagenome (GOLD analysis project Ga0114921, IMG submission 87016) | Deep subsurface microbial communities from South Atlantic Ocean to uncover new lineages of life (NeLLi) - Benguela_00093 metaG | ecosystem: Environmental > Aquatic > Marine > Oceanic > Sediment ...
ACTCAAGCGATGGACTGGCCATAAGTCTCCATCAACTCAGCTCAACGAGTAATGTGGGTTTTATTGTAACAGATCTACCCATTTCCCCGGAGGTTGAAAGATTTGCAAACATTCACGGACTGGACCCAAAGGAACTTGCACTTTATGGAGGAGAGGAGTACGAACTGGTCGTGACCATTAAACCTAGTCTGTGGGAGAAAGCGCGTAGGATCGTAGAGAGAGTGGGTGGCACCCTGATAAAGATAGGAAAAGTAACAAAGGAGAGGAAAATTATTCTAAAAATGAAGGGAGAAGAGGAAGAGCCTATACCGTTCCGTGGGTGGGAGCACTTCAGGAAATAGGCTTAAAAATTGAGTGGTGGGCCCGCGGGGATTTGAACCCCGGACCCCCGGCTTAGAAGGCCGATGCCCTATCCGCACTAGGCCACGGGCCCTTTGAATATGCAGGTAGAGAACTATGGTATTACTAACCTTTTTGGTAGCTTAATGATTTTTTCTGGTGAAAGTGTTTTTATAAGTTCGCCGGCTAAGTCGACGATTTTTTCACTCTTCTCTATGATCACGGCGTCGCTGCTTGAAACGATTTCACCGTATTTAAGAGTCCCCTTATCTGCTTGTTTAACGGCTTTAGCGTCTCCATTTAACCTACCTTCCTTCAACATTCTTCTCGTTAGTGAAGCGGTCTCCCCGCTTAGACTAACTTGTGAGTCGTAAAAGAAAACCACTTCCTGAGGATTAAATCCCTTCAGAAAGTTAATGAGTATTCCTAAGGCCTTCTCTGTGGTTTCTGTTGGTTTATGTTTGCCGTGGACAGCCGAGATGTCCCTCATAAAGCCATCGTCGCATAGGATCAGTTTTTTATTTTTCAGCATGGTTTCGACAGTTAAGATGACGTTGTATCCATCAACAGCCACCTTTTTCCCCGAAATAGCCTTGGCAGCCATTTTTTTCCTAGCGTGTTCATTCGCTTTTTTTGAATCGTAAACGGCTCTATACAAGATGAGCCTCTCTTTCTTGTCAAGCTGGTATTTATCCCCTACAAAAGCCACGGACCCTTCTCTGTTGTATCCGCGGCCAAGGAGAAATCTTAAGTCTATTATCGCTTCTTTAAGCTCCTTCCTTAACATGTCCTTTTCCTCCTTAACGGTTACTCAACAAATATTGCTGGCCTGTAAGGCTCAGCCAGTTTTGCGCGATCCTTAGGATCGTAGCGTTTAGGTTCATCCTCCCTGTAAACTTCAACATTAGCCTTAAACTCGCGTTCATAAAAGTTGAGAGCACCACGCATAACTTCGTATTCGTTGATTATTCCTACTGCTAGTCGTCTTTTAAGAACTTCTTTGTGTAAACAGCTGATTTGTTTGACCACTTTCTGAGCGTAGACAGACACTTTCTTAGCATTAATCTTCAGGTCTTTATCAGCCATAAGTGTCTTTATCAGTTGACCGACCTCAATCTTCCCATCCTCAGATAACTCTAACGCCTTCTTGTAGACTTTCCACTTCAATCCTGAGGCGGTGTAGTAGACAACCCTGCGGGGTTTAATACCAGTCACTTTAAGAATGTCCATAGTATCCTCTAAAACACTTCTCACTAGGCTCTCGGTTTCCTCAGACTTCACATCGATTTTATTCTCGTCGTAGGCTGGCCAAACCGTGTTTGAAACAAACCCTTTTTCACCAATCTCGCGCCATATTTGCTCGCAGATGTGCGGGGCGAAGGGGGCCATCAGCCTCACCCACATTCTTAGCGCCTCTTTTAACACCACAGCGTTTGGCTCACTTGCCCTCCGCATATACCATTTGAAGTCGTTCCATGTCTCAAACAAAGCGTTTTCAAGGGCCGTCCTGGTTTTTAAGTTCTCGATACCTTCTGAGACATCTTTTACTCTATTTTGTAAAACACTGAGAAGCCAGCGTTCTGGACTCCCAGTCTCGCCTCCCTTCATTCCAGAGAATTTTTTGGAGAAGTTATAAAATGACTCAAGCTTAGACTTAATGTCTTTGACGTTTTCTGACCTCCAGTCTGGATCTTCCATCTTCTCTGCAGAGAGGAGTAGGGAGCATCTTGTTGGATCGGCTCCATAACTTTCAATGGCGCTTTTTAACGTGACAAAGTTCCCCTTAGATTTTGACATCTTCTTTCCTTCGATCGTCAGCACGCCGTTGGCTCCAATAGCCTTTGGCCAGTGCTGCGGTGGGAAAAGCGCCACGTGATGGAATATGAAGAATGTTAAATGATTTGGCACCAACTCCTTAGCGGAGTTCCTTAAGTCCACAGGATACCAGTATAAGAATTCGTTACGCATCGCCATCAGAACTTTTGAGTCGATTCCAGAGCTGTCAGATATCGCCTTGGGATCTCCTTTACCATAATAGATATAATCGAAGACTTTCTCCGTGAGCTTCTCCGGTTCTATCTTGAGTTCATTGATGTACTTGCTGATTGTGTAGTATGCCATGTAAATTGTTGAATCGCTCAGCGTTTCAACTATCCATCCAGGGGTCCATGGCAAGGGTGTTCCCAACCCCGTTCTCCTCGCGCAAGCCTTCTCCCTCAGCCAACTAATGATATCCTCAAACCATTTGCGCACATTCTTCGGATAGAGTTTCATTCTAGAAAGGCAATCGCGCGCTTTCTCCTTCCATTTCTCGTCTGAGTACCTCAAGAACCATTGATCAGCTAAAACTTTGACGGTGCAGGATGTAGTACACCTGCATACGATTGGTTCCGGCAGGTCATACATGACGTCTGCTATGCCTCTCTTTCTAAAGTCTTGAATCAGTTGTTCCTTAACCTCTGAAACCCTTCTTCCAGCGTATTTTCCACATATCTCCTTTAGCACTCCCGTGTGAAACTCCTTTTTGTATATGATCTCCGTCGCTTCCTCAGCTTTCGGATCGTTCTGATCAACGATCTTCATCTCATCAACGATCTCTAAGGCTGGGAATTCACCAAAACCCTCCAACCGAATCATCGAAATCGGTTTAATTTCATCTATGATCGCCGGATCTATTCCAAACTTTCTCAGCTCCACCGGTTTTTCCTTCAAATCCCTAAGGGCGAGCCAGTCATATGGGGCATGGGCAGGAACGCTGTACACAACACCAGTAGCATTTTCTGGTTTAACAAACCACCCTGGCAAAATTGGTATGCTTTTACCACTGATGGGGTCCTCACAGAGCTTACCAACAACCTCTTGACCCTTGAACCTTCTAACAATCTTTACTCTCCTCAGCTGTTCCCCTAGCTTTTTTGCAGCTTCTTCGCTGATCACCCATTTTTCCCCATCTATGTATGCTTCAACATATGTTGAGTCTGGGTTCACCCACAGGTTTGTGACGCCGTAGACTGTTTCGGGCCTAAAGGTGGCTCCTGGAAGAAGTGAGTCTCCAAGTCTAAACCTGATTAGAATATGCTCTTCTGGAGTGACCTCCTCCCCAACTAAGCGGTCTGCTTGACCAGTTGGGCTTTTACATTTTGGACACCACACCACAGGGTGTGTCCCTTTGGTTACATAACCACCCTTTCTCAGTCTTTCGTACTGCCACTCAATGAAGCGGCTGAAAGCTGGGTCGTGAGATGTTGTGTGAAACTCTCTACGCCAATCAACCGAAAAACCAATCCTTTTTACAACATTCCTGCTTTCCTTCGTGTAATAACGCGCCATATAAGCGGGGTCAACAAACTTTTTGATCTCTTCCTCTGGAACATTGTCGACCTCTTTGAAAGCGTGAATTAATTCTTGATCATTCAGCCTGAGCCTCTCAGAGGCGCCAGCTATCGTTCCACCCGTCCAGTGCCAGGCCCAAGGGAAGAGCACATTGAAGCCGTTCATCCTTTTGAATCGTGCATAAACGTCTATCCTTAAGGCGGTGAACGCATGGCCAACATGTAATGGACCGTTCATGTATGGAAAGGGGAACGTTACAAAGATCTTCTCTCTTTCAGGGTCTGGGTCAGCCTCAAACAGCCTCGCCTCCCTCCAGGCTTTCTGCCACCGTTCTTCAACGGCTTTCCAGTTTACTCTCCCCACAGATTTCAACCTTCAAGCCTCCTCTTCAAGGCCTCATAAACTTTTTTCAATGCGTCTGAGGTCTTTTCAACATCTACCCCGCCGCCTTGTCCAAAAGAGGCGTCGCCACTTCCGGCGCCTCCCAGTTCCTTAGCTACTTTATCCGCGATTTCACCAGCATTGACTCCTCTTTTCACAGCTTCTTCGCCCGCCATTACTACAACTCTAGCCGTCTTGTTTATTCCACATAACACCGCTATCGCATCTGGGCTTCTATCGACTAATTCGTTCGCAATCATTATCAAGAATTCAGCGTCCACATTTTTGGCGACGTGTGTTATCAATCTCAAGCCTTGGATCGTATGCGATTTTTCCAACAGTTTTTCCACTTCATGCTCTGCGATCATCTTCTTTAATCTATCGATTTCGCGCCTCCTTTCTCTCAACTCATCGAACATCGCCTTTGTTTCTTCCGCAACTCTTTCTACTGGAATGTTAAGTGTTTCAGCGATTTTCCTTACCTTTGCCGTCTCATCTTGAATGAACTTTAGGGCAGGTGTTCCAGCGGAGAAAACAATCCTTTCGATGCCGTCTTGGACCCTTTCTGTGTGAACTATTTTTATGACCCCGACTTCACCAGTGGACTTCGGGTAGAGACCTCCGCACGCTTCAACATCCCAATCACCAACAGATGCCACACGTATCTCTCGTCCAGGGACAACGCCGCCTTGGTATAGTAAGTATCCGTGTCTTTTTTCAGCTTCTTCCCTCGGCATCCAAACAGCTTTAATGGGAATGTTTTCCATCACAACAGAGTTGGCAAGCTCCTCAATCTTGTCTACCTGCTCTGGTGTAATCCTCGCCCAGTGTGAAATATCCAGCCTGCTTCTGTCTACCCCTTTTTGAGCCCCCGCCTGCCAAGCATGCTTGCCAAGAACCCTTCTGGCAGCGCCAGTTATTATGTGTGTTGCACCGTGATGGCGCATCAGGCTTATGCGTCGATCCCAGTCTATTCTTCCGAGCACAACCTCGCCTGAACTTGGAAGTTTACCTTTTACAACGTGCACTATAACGTTTCTAACCTTCTGTACATCTACGACCTCAGCCTCACCACCCTTTGATTTTAAGACCCCGTTGTCAGCGGGCTGACCCCCACCCTCAGGATAGAATGCTGTTTTATCCAAGACAACATACTTCTGTTCAATGACCTTCTGAACCCTTGCCTCAAACGTCTTCAGATAAGGATCCTCGTAGTATAGGAGCACGGTTTCTGGAAGGTCCGAAACATCGTCTTTCAATTTCTTTACAAAAGTTGGCTCTTCCTTCGGGGGGGCTGAGACGTGTCGTTCGGCTACCATTGTATAAAAGTTTGGAGGGATGGAAACGCTTATCCCCACGGGTTTGATTTCGTCCTTAAGCATCTCCGGTGGAATGCCATGTGAGTCATAGAGTTCAATGAGCGTCTCTTCAGGGATAGTCGACAACCCCTTACTCTTAAGATCAGCAACCATTCGCTTAGAGAGCCCAATTCCCTTCTCTATCGTTTTTCTGTATTTCTCTTCCTCAATAGATAAAGCCTCTAGAATCTCCTCCCTCATCTCCTTCAGATGAGGATAGTCTAATGACCAGTATTGTATCTGTGTTTCAACAACGTTAGAAAATTTGTCTTCTATCCCCAGCCTTCTCAGTAAACGGAAGGCTCTTCGGATCAGAAGCCTTGCCAGGTAGCCTACTTTGACATTAGACGGCACCACCCCTTCCGCCAACATAAAAGTTAACGCCCTCGTGTGGTCTGTTATCGTATACACGCTCTCTATGGGCGTAATCATCCGATCCAGTTCCACAGGATCCATATTCAACCGTTCGGCGGCTGTCTTTCTTAACGCCTTCTTGTAGGCTGCTTTTTCAACATTTATAACAGCCGAAAGCTTTGTGTTCTCGGCTAAAATCTTTTCATCTATCTTAGTTAAACCAGCCATGCGCATTATCTTCTCAAGAATATTTCCGTACACTGCGTGAAAGCCGCTTAAGGCTCCTTGAGAGAGCCAGGTGTACCTCTCCATACCATAGCCTGTGTGAACAACTTTGAGCGGCATATCGATAAGCTTTCCATCAATGACCTTGTACTGCATAAAAACTAATGTGCTTACTTCCAGTCCGTCTGCGCTTCCCTCGAGGTCTGGTCCGGCGTTCCCACCTCCAGACCACATTCCCTCCTTGTATGTTACGGAATCGGATTTCACGCCCAGCTCTTCGGTCATAAACTTGTGGTGAAGCCTGACGGTCTCGTCTTTCCAGTAAATTTGTTTGTCTGGATAGTTAAACGCGTGGTGTCCACCCATTTCAAACATTGTTAGATGGCGACCCGCCGTTGGCCCAACTTTGTCTATGTCTGTAAACCTTAAACATGGTTGGCTGATAACCAGTGGATTTGCTGGAGGAGGGATGACGCCATCTGTGACGAAGGGCTGGAAATCAGCTATGCTGGCTATTGTGACGTATAGGTCGTCTCTCCAGCGTGCGATGACTGGGTAGGGCCTTATCCTTGAATGCCCATTCCTTTCGAAGAAAGAGAGGAAAGACTCCCTCATCTCACTTAACGTATATCGTCTTCGAGTTGGGGGCTTTCCAATAAACGTGTACTCTTGGCATGGAGCATCCCCACAATCTTTCTTATCCGGGTCCTGAGTCCAGAAGAATTCCCCACATGAGATGCACTTTTTTCTAACAAACTCTTCTTCGGCGAAGAATGGGAGTTTAAACTCGCTTTCATTAACCTTCAATCATCTTACCTCGAAAACTGATCAAGTAATAACTTTGATAGATCAGTCTTTTTTCAAATAGAATCTCTGGAGAAGGTAAATAAATGTTCATGAAGACGGCTTGAGAGGGTCGTAAAAGGATTTGCAATTAAGGGGAGGGTGAGATAGCATTAGGAAGCGAGACTATTTGAAGAGCGCCCCAAGACCTTCAATGGCCTCTTCCTCTTTCTTCTCCTTCTTCTTTTCCTCTTTCTCCTTAGGTGCGGGGGCTGTTTCTGGGGCTTGGGCTACAGCTAGGGTAGGAGCCAACTTTATGGCTTCGTCGATGTCCACCTCAGATAGACTGGCGACTAAGGCTTTCACCCTGGCTTTGTCAACTTTCGCTCCAGCGGCCTGAAGGACACCCTTAACAGACCCATCATTAATCTTTTTGCCCATAGCATGCAACAGAAGGGCAGCATAGATGTATTCCATTTAGTATACTCCTCCAATTCTATAGCAGAGCATTAATATTGTTTTTCACTCCTTAATATTCTTAACTTTTCTTTTTAAGTGGCTGGGTCTCCCCTAGTCTTGGTGGAATGGCTTTTTCGTTTATTTGACCAAGCTTTTTCACTAAACTTAACATTTGAGTGTGAGCTCTCCTTAATATTTCAGGCGCTGTTTCTGGGGATGTGAAAGCCGCTTGGACCGCCAACTCCCTGGCCTCCCGACTCGCCTTTTGTAGCAAGGGTAATATGGTCTCGCGTGTTGTGTAATGTGCACTGAAAGCTAGGTTAAAGGCGTTGTTCCACGCCCTTTTCAATTGATTTTTCTTTTCGTCAAGATTTATGTTTAATTCATCGCCATGGATGATTACCCCCTTGTCATAAGCAGCTATCAGGCTTAAACTAGCTTCTAATGGTTTAATATTCAGTTTTGAGAGGACGCTCGCTAGGTTGGGTGATATGGTCTGGCCTGCCTTAGCTACAATTGTATCCTCGCTTACGAAGACGCTACCTGCCTCGATCCTTGTTGGTATGCCAACTTCACGTAGTTCGGTTATCGCAGGGCCTGCAGGCAATCCGGTATTTCCTGCATGAACGACCACGTCATTTTTAACTACGTCCCCTGCTTTAGCCACGATTTTAATCTTGTTTTTATTGAGAAGGATCGATAGCTTAAATGGGTTTAAGTCCGTAAATAGCAGAGCACTAGAACCCGTCAAAAAATTCGAAAGCTCTGCTATCTTGGGTTTCCTGCACTTTTTTATTGCACGCCTTATCCGTGTGTTTTTTGCCACCCTTATAAAGACATCAGATTTAAATGTCTTCCTCAATTTTTGAAGCTGCATGGCTCTAACTTTGAAGAGGTCGGCGAGAGTAATCACGCTGTATTTATCCAGTAGCTGAGCTAGGCTGTCGACCTCAGCTGTCTTCCATTCAGCCACCTCTTTTGAATTCATCCCCCTCACCCCAAATGTTTGTTCCTGGGCCTTTGACTAAACGCTGTTTACTTGCTATTTTAGTATTTACAATCCCCCTGATGAATATAAATGTCGATTATTCATCAATCACCAAAAAGCCTACCGAGGACTTAGAGCTTTATCTCGACTGGTTTGCCCATCGTGAGTTTTACCTTAGCCGAGCGTATGTTTTTGATGCCCCTCTTGAGTTTTTCCTCCAATTTTGTTATGACTGAAATTATGTTTTCCGCGATCTTTTCACTTGGCATATCCTCGGTTCCGACGCTATGCTGAAAGTTTGGTTGGTTCCACACCCTTATTCGAATCATTTTCCTGTATTTTTCTATCATTTTGCCGATTGGTGCCCTAGGAGGAAGAGGCGTTGGCATTTTGCCAGCTGGCCCTAAGGCTGCTCCTAGCGTTTTTCCTATTAGTGGCATCATTGGAGCCTCTGCGACGAAAAAGGCAAATTCGTCGACTAACTTTTTGGCTGTTTTCTTATCCTTTGAAAAGGCCTCCAGATTTTCTTTTCTTATAACTCTGTCTGCTCCAGCCTTCTCGGCTTTTAGGGCTAACTCGCCTGTTGCTATCACGCAAACTCTCTGTTTCTTACCGAAGGTGTTTGGGATTTCTACGAGTTCATTTATTCTGTTTTCAGGTTTTTTTACGTTCACATCGCGTAAGGATAAAATTAAGTCCACTGACTGTTTGAACTTCCTCTTTTTTGAAACACCCTTTGCTTTGTCTACAGCCTCCATTATGGCTTCTTTACTAACCGACATCCGTCTTCCCCTTCAACTATTTATACCACGGTCTCAATCGAAAAAGACTTCTATTTCAATTTTTCATCGTACAGCCCCTGGTCGACTTCTTTTTGAACATCCCTTGGATCCTTTCCCTCAACAGTAATTCCCACGCTGACACAGGATCCGAGTACTTCTTTTAAAGCCGACTTTAGCGTATTGGACAGCATTTCTTCACGCTTCGTTTTTGCGATCTTTATTGCCTGATCTATTTTCATATCGCCCACCTTCTCTGTACTGGGCGTCCCGGACCCTTTCCCGGCTCCAACCTCCTTAATAATCAAGGCGGCCGTTGTTGGCGTTCTAACCCTAACCTCGAAAGTCTTATCTTCCAAGTCGACGATGACCTCGACTGGAACCTTCATACCAGCATAGTCCTTTGTTAGCTCATTGATCTTTGTTACCACTGCCAACACGTTCAAACCTAACGGCCCGAGGGATGGTCCCAACGGTGGACCCGCTGTGGTCTCTCCACCACTAATCAACGCCTGAATCGTTCTCTTCTCACCCATCCTAGATTTTCTCCTCTTCGCTTTTGAATTTTTCCAATAATTTTACGTAGTCCGCGTGGACTGTGATTGGTAAGGTGAACGAAGCCTCCAGCAATTCTATAGTCACTTCCTCTTTCACTTTATCAATTCTCACTATTTTCGCCTTCATGTCCCTAAACGGACCGCCTGTGATCTCAACGGTGTCTCCAATGCTTAGCTCCTCAATGACTGGTTTTGTTATCAGAAATTTCTCCACATCGGAAATGCCAACTACTCCTGGCACATGGGATTTGGCGTGTTTTATCCCTGCTATAGCTTCGTCAACAGTATGAGAACCTAAAGCTTCTATGAAAACGTAGCCCCGGAGTGTCTCTGGTGCCAAGATACTGTAGATCGGTAGTCCCTTCGCATTAACTCTTGATTCTATGGACTCGGCCACGTTTCTTTCCTGACCCGCAGTTGTTCTTACAACAAATATAGTGGCTGCTTCTTTTCTCTCTTTTTCCACCATGCTCTATCCACATCTAAGCTCTTGGAATAAATCCCATAAACATCGATGAGATAAGCCTGATAACGAAACCGGTGATTCCGATGACCGATAAACCTATCAGGAGGATTTTTATGAAAAGCCAGATCTCCTTGCGCGTGGGCTTCTTCGAAAGTGTTAGGAGTCTCTTACACTGAGAGAGGAATGATCTTAAACTCAAGTTGAACACGCACCTTTGACTATAGGCAAAACACGCCCTTATATTTAATGTATTAGTTTAGTTGTTGTGAGGCAGAATTTATGCCATAATTTTTTCGTACGCGCGAAGCTGTATGGAATATTAAAAAAAGAATGGAAATGATTTTTTTTATTTCTTCTTAAGCATTTCTTTGGCTTTCTTTGCTACAGTGTCTTTTAGTCCCCAGCCGAGAGCTATTCCTAATCCAGCTCCTATTCCAAGAGCGGCTCCCCAAGCCATGGCGTTTGCGAAGATGTAAAGGATTGTCACATCTATCTTCATCATTGATAGCCCAATGGTAATGACTATGAAGTACAGGAAGAATCTCAATCCAACTACAATCGTCTCTGCGTATTCAGCACTAGCCGTCTCTACAAAGCTTTTTGTCATGTCGCTGAAGAAGTCTGTGAGTATTATGCCCGCGATGATTACGACAAATCCGGCTAGTAGACTGGGAATATATTCGACTATGCGATTCATGAAGTTGCTTAATACCTCTATGTTCAGGATGTCGGTTGCTGCCAATATAGCAATCAGATACACAAACCATCTGACTATTAGATCAAATAGCCTTACAACTGTTATACCTGATTTTTCTATCGCTTTACCAAAAATTGTCTTTCTGAGGGCGTCATCGACACCTATCTTGTCAAGGACCTTTGAGACGCTTTTTCCTAGGACCCTTCCGACGATCCAACCAATAACAAGAACAACGAGAACTCCGAACATAATTGGAACATAGTCAACGAATTTTGTCCACAGCTCAGATAGAAAGTTCAGTATCATTTCCTGCCATGTCAACTCTCAAAACCTCTTTTTTATTTAACATAATGTTTCCATGATATAAAAAGGGATGTCGACCGCGATCAAAAAATTGCGCATGAAAGAGCAACATAGCTAGCTAGCGCGTCCTTACCCTGTTTTGTGTGAAGCCCGTGTATTACTCTTTCTCGAACTTCAAGATCGACCGATGGTAAATTAGATTGTTAAGCTAGTGTATTTTTTAAGCTTCCCTTACTCATCTTAATAATGGTCTAATTTGGCAAAGAAATATCAGTTTGTATCTACGGTTATGTGTAGACTTCGTCTGATTCATCAGGGTGTATAAAATCGTCTGATATTAAAAAATAGGAGTGATGTATTACATTTTTCACTCAGAAAATTAGACTGGTTCATTTCTCTCATACATTATAAGATAAGTTCTACATGTTTCTGAATTATTCAGATTGAAAGTAACATCCATTTTAACGTCAAGAATTTTTGCACCGTTTTCTTGGAGCATTTTTAAAGCTGGATTTAACCTATCAGTCTCATGGACTCCTTCTCTACTAAGACCTATACTGGAAAATTGAAGAATATATACAAATGTTGCCATGATAACACCATAAAAACAGTAGTGATATTAGAGCTAAAAGGTTTTGGTTCTGTCAAGTTGTCGGTTGATCGCACAAATTAAGTTACTTTGATTCCTCGTCAAAAATCTTATGTGGTTATATGAATAGATCGATGAGCTAACAGAAAAATATAAACCAACGGTCAACCTTTTTCTGGAACAAAGAACAGTCACATTCTGCCCTTTTTCAGGCAAAGAAGCCAGAAAAAAGGTTATTTAGCCTCAGTGTAACTCTGATCGATCATTAAATCACTTCATCCGATCACATCATCGGCCAATTAAATACATGAGATCAATTTAAAGATAAACCTTCTGTTCAAGGTAGTTTTGTGAAAATGTTCTTTTAATAAACTTTTTGTGTAGTGTTTTTCTATAAACTTCTTAGGGTGGTTAGCAAGCTGAGTTCACTGAATGTCGCGCTGGTTTCTTACTCTGAGAT
>Ga0114921_10001118_pt1 | contig 12070 bp, 9 predicted proteins | sample BentaG_FD_87016 | JGI IMG/M metagenome (GOLD analysis project Ga0114921, IMG submission 87016) | Deep subsurface microbial communities from South Atlantic Ocean to uncover new lineages of life (NeLLi) - Benguela_00093 metaG | ecosystem: Environmental > Aquatic > Marine > Oceanic > Sediment ...
ATATCTTTTCTTGTTGGACTAGATTCTCAATATTATCAGAAAAAAGGTAAAATGAGACCTAATTGCTAAAAAGAAAAAAGGGAGAGTTTGCGTAGAATATATTACCAGAATTTAAGTAGAACATAAGTAGTATCATCTGGCAACGTATCTTTTGTAATCTGCGTAGAAGGACCATCGATTCTCTTAGTATTTGCTTTTCCTTCTATAAAATCCTCTACTGGGTGCAAATTGAGAAAGATTCCCCCCATCATTGGTGCTCTGTAATGCATCGGAAAGACAATTTTTGGATTTAATTTAGATACAATTGATGTTGCTGCGGTGGGTCCAATTGTGAAATGGCCACCAACCGGAATGAATAAAACATCCACCTTGCCAATTGAATTTACCTCTTCGCTGCTTAAATCATGTCCTAAGTCACCTAGATGGCAAAATGTTACACCCTCAAAAGTATATACATACACACTGTTTTTCCCCCTAGCGCCACCCTTTTCATCGTCGTGATATGTCCCAACTCCTTTAATTTCTATTCCTTTGAGAATTTTTGATCCTACGAATTCTTCCAAGACTTCTGCACCATTCTTCTTAACAGCGTCAGCATTATTATGGTCAAAATGTGAGTGGGAACAAAGTACTATGTCAGCTTCAGCTTTCGGATCTGTAAGTTCTGGAATACCTTTAAAGGGATCATTAACAATTGTAAGTTCATCGCTTCTTAATTCAAAGCAGGCATGTCCTTTCCAAATTACCTCTACCAATTTTAATTTTCCCCCACTTATTGCTGCATGTATTTATTGACAGAATAATAGTTTATTCACAAAGGCAGCAAATAATCATTAGTAAGGATTCTATAAATACGCTCCGTTTCATATTTCCTTTATTTGCTATCTGTTCGATTCTGTTTTTTAAAAAAAGTTTTAGATTTCAGACTGCTTTTGTAAAATCAAGAAAATATTGTGAAAATAGTGTAAGATTCGAAGCGTTTTATAACTCTATTGTCGTTAATTGCATTATTCTAGTTTTAATAGTGCCCGAATAAGTGCTGTAAATCCGTTTGCTTTAACTATATCTACGTAACCATATCTATAGGCTAGAATTCCGAGTAAGATGACTCCCATTGCTTCACAAGAAAGTACATAAGGAGAAGATAATGCTCTTAGTGGATCAAAAGTGTAAATAGGAAAGCTGTATTGGATAACAGGATAAAACAGAGGGAGAAATCCGCCTGAATCTTCAACTAAGTGGGCTGTCCATCCAGCTAGCAACGATGGGGCTAATCGGTTGTCTTTTCCTAGAAAATACAGTAGAATGCCTGCTGAGAAGCAAATTATAAAACCGATGACAAAGCTGTGACCTACAAACCGACCATGCTTAAAAATAAATTGTCCATAGCTCTTATCAATGAGATCAGGAAGAAGTGTACCAAATACTAGAGCATAAGTACTGATCTTCTCACGCATAGTTGTTGAGGAATGAAAAAATGCCAACGTGAACCCGAGATGTCCGAATGGATACATTGCGTTAGTACCTTCACCTAATTTTTAGCGCTCAATCACATCATATATTTTTTTAAATCTTTTTATGCTTATGTTCGCGGTACTCATGATTTTTGAATCAGCTGAATTCTATTGCTGAAAAGATTAGTTTCTGGTAGAGTTTCACAAAAGTTATTGTAAAGAAAAAAATGCGTGTAGGCTATGTGGCGCACATATTATAGATATCTGTTTGGTCTGTTCTATCTTATACAAGGCTATATCATGACAATACTGTTTTCCTTTTTGCCTATTTATCTGATAAATGTATTTGCTCTTGATCCCGTTACAGCAGGGTCGATTTATGGCTTAATATTTCTGCCATGGTATCTCAAATTTGTCTATGGAGGAATTAGTGATAGATTACCAATAGGTAGATTCGGGCGTAGGCGACCCTACATCTTTTTCTCTGTCTGTTTAGGATTGCTTGGATGGTATTTTGCACCGCTAATATCGAACATTAACATTATCTTCATATCAGTAGGATTACTTACAGTCTTCTCAACTGCATGTGCCGACGCAAATATCGATGGACTTGCTATAGATGTGACACCTATTAACGAAAGAGGATTTTTACAGGGAATGATGTGGGGATGTAGAGGACTTGGAGCATCTTTTTCTGGATATGTGAGTGGTGTAATCATAGCTAATTACGGTTGGCATATGTTGTTTTGGATGGCAGGCATACTTTCAGTAGTTATGATTCTCAGCACTTTTTTTATTCTGGAGCCCTCAGGTTCTCCTATAAAGCACTCTTTGTCCTCTCTAAAGGGTCTTATAAAACAAAAAAATCTCTGGTTAGGCGTGATTTACTTCCCTTTAGTAAATATTGGGACAGGACTGTGCTTCGTGTTCTTTTCCCCATTCTTGGTCAATGAGATAATGTTACCAATCGATCGCGTTGGATTGTGCATAAGTCTTTTTTATGCTGGGAGCATTTTCAGTCCATTTATTGCAGGTAAGATGTCTGATTCGATAGGCAGTCTAAAGACAACTTGTATATTTAGTGTGTTATGGGCGGTGGCGATGGTTTTGATGTTAACTATCAGGCCTGGAGCAATTCTATGGCCCACTGTTTATTCATTACTTGTTGGGGGTGCATGGGGGGCATTAATTACGATACTCCTCCGAATTGCTATGGATATTTCGCATCCAGAATTTGCAGGATTAATGTTTGCAGTATTCACTTCTCTCATGAATTTTGGTGCATTATGGATTGGAGCATCACTTGGTGGTCTTATTATTATTAGTTGGGGATATTATGCTCTTTTCTTGGTTTCTGGCGTCTTTCCTCTAGCTGCCCTTATATTCATGTATCTTATGAAATCCTAGTTGTTGTTAAGTACGGAAGAATAAGTGAAACATGTTTATAAGGTTTGAAAAAGCGAATAAGGTAAAAACTAGCTAAGTTATTAACTTTAAAATAGAAATCAGTTGTTTTGCTTTTTCGAGCCCCATTCAAATACAATAAGAATCAGAAATTTTCGTTTGAAAGAAAAAGATAGATTTTAGCAAGTTAAAGATCATAGAGTAGTCTGTAGATGTTTTTGTATTTCATCTGATTTAGTAAACGTAATACCTTCTGTCGTCATTTTTTCCAATGCACTGGAAACAATACCTTCAGGTGATCCAACTGGCTTTGTGAGATCTATGACATATACTACATCAAAGTCTAGATTGTGACCGTCCAATGCTGTATAGAAGACACAGTAGTCTAAAGCGAGGCCACATACGAATATTCTTTCGATACCTTGGGCGCGTAAAAATCCTGAAAGACCCGTTTCAGTTTTTTTATCGTTTTCCATAAAACCTGAATAGCTGTCGATCAGTGGATTATAGCCTTTACGGATAATAGCTTTTGCAAATACGGTTTTTAAATCGGAATGAAAATCTGCTCCACTTGTACCTTGAACACAATGATCTGGCCAGAGAATTGGACCGATTCCCTCAGTCGAAAAAGGTTCATAACGTTCTTTTCCTTCATGGGCACTTGCAAAAGAATTATGGTTAGGAGGATGCCAATCTTGAGTGAGAACGATGCTGTTTCCAGCTTTGTAGAATTTTTCAGCTAGTTGATTAATACCCTGTACAATTAGATCTCCTTCTGCAACAGGTAGCGCACCAGAAGGCATAAAATCGTTTTGCATATCGACTATGATTAAAACATCGTTTGGTTGAATTTCTATATCCATCTTTATCTTCACATCTGCAATCTCCATGAGTAAACTCTCCCATATCTTTTGTTATGCATTTATTCTTTCGGTATTTTATGTTTTCGGTGTTTTTCTAACGAGACTTGGAAAACCTAAATTCAATTGTAAAATGTAAAAACATAGTTCAATAAATCTTGTCTGTGGAGAAAACTAAATACTAAAAATAAAAAAGGTAGGATTAAATTATTTTGCGTATTTTTTGATGACATAATGAAGAAAGAGTGGTCACTTGGAGCTTCAAGGCATCCTACACCTTCTCTGTAGCAGCGTATAATAATTCCGGGGCTTTCATCCCAGACTCTAAGGAAGGAAACTTCCCGTCGCAAAAGTCTAACAACTTCCTCTTAAAATAAGAAACTTCTGTTCTCGCGGAAGATTTTCAGACAAATCTTATAAATAGCTGTTAAAAGAAGAATATTGAAATACAGCATAACCTAAAGTAACAGGTCAAGTAAAGCAGGCAACTAACCCGTCCTAAAGAACAGGGCTTTTAAAAACTCTTTAGGTGATTAGGGGGCATTTCTTAAAAGTTGCAGCAGTTATTCGGTTATGATCACTTGGGATGATTTTGTTGATCCGAGAATAATCGGTGCACTCTGTATTCTATAGTTCTTAAATTTTCGAAAAGGGGTCGCGTTTATGGTGCAACAAATCGCAATATTTAGAGAAGGAGGTCTATGTGCATTTTATCGATCTTATTGGAATTTAGATACTAATCCTGAACTTCTAGGTGGATTTATTTCAGCTCTTTCAGAGTTTGTTCGAAGTTTTTTTGGATTTGAGCTTGATGAATTCAAATGCCAAGACTATCGAACATTCTTTCGTCGCTTTGAGAACAATCATGTAGTTTTAATTACTGTTGACGATCGAAACGAACCCTATGAAAGTTTATTGTCCAAAATAAGCCTCTTAACTCAGCAAATATGGGAAAAATTCACTTCTAGATTTAGCGAAAATGAAAGTCGTGACGTTTACGAAATGCCGCTTATAGAGCAAATAAGTGCTGAAATTGATAAGATAGTAGGTATGGACGGCGCTACATTAGAGTCATTTAGTGATAAGCTCTTTGAAGGGAAGTTAGATGCCTCTGCTGTTATTACAAAATTACTTCAAGAATTTTCAAAGACACGTGAAGAAACATAATTTACGGTAAAAAGCGCTTCTTTATCACTAAAAACACTTTTTCAAAAACAAATAGATGCCACTTGCTGTGTATGATGCGAGAAAAAATCCTTAAGAAAGATTCTCTCACGGAGATTTCTAAAAACGAAATAACGACACATTACGCCTTTTTGTATATTATACGGTTTATTTCTCTTAAACTATAAATTAAAATTAGTGTCGTGGTTTTTTTGAATTGTAAAGGGTTCATAATGAATAATAACATTCTTAATGGGTATATCAATTTAAAAAGATAAATATAGGGTTCTGTCAGATATATTCTGATTGTAGTAAATGTACAAGGATTCATAAGTATGTGCAGATTCTTGATGAGATCTAAGGTGTGTGTGAAATGACAGAAAGCCATATGTTGAAAGAAGGGTTCAGAGTGTACCTCCCCGAGGAGGAAACAATTACAGATGACATTACTATTATAGGTCTCGATGAAGTGCAGAAACAACTCATAAGCATCACCAAAACTCTTCAAAAAGAAAATATAGAACAACTACAGGAATGGGAGATAAAGGCTGGAGGAACTGTATTAATCGTCGGGTTGTTTGGTATGGGCAAAACTTCGCTAGTAAGAGCGATTGCAAAAAAGGAACAACTCCCTCTTGTCGAGATAAACGTAGCTGATTTATTCGTTACTTTTCCAAATCCGACTGATCTTAAACTGATTATAGAAAGAATCCATACTGTTGTAAAAGAAATCGGTCCATGTATTATACTTCTCGACGATTTTGAACCGATTGGTTTGTTTACTAGGGATGATTTCGAAAGCATCCGAAGAATCATTTACAAATTCATAAAAGAATTTAACACGCTTCACAAAAATGACCCTAGACTTTTAATTGCAGTAACGAGTTATCCGATCAAAGATAAAAGTCTTCTGAATTTTTTTGATCACCAGATTGTAATTTATGAGTTAGAGGAAAAAACCCGATATGCAATATTAAAGAAATACCTTGAAAAAACGAATATTGATCCCTCAATTAATTTTGAAGATCTTCTTGGGTATTATGCTTCTGAAGAAGTAACTGGTGGCTTTTCTGGAGAAGATCTCAAAAAATTGGTGCAAGTGGCTGCATATAAGGCGCTAGAGTCCGAAGACAGGCAAATATCAAGAATGGATCTTGAAATGTCATATCAACAACTCAAAAAGACGCGCCATAGCGGGTTACAAGCATATCCTACTGAAATGAACAGAAAAATCGGCAGAGAAGAAGGTTATGATGTTAATCCGAAATTAGAAAAACTTGAAATAGAAGTTACTCGTTTAAAATGGATGATTAATGCAACTAGTCAAATGATTACTCATGCGTTAAGACTTGCATTTTCTTACAATCGTGAGTTTATCATCCGCTTCTTTGAACGTTTTGAAAAAGATCGTCGCCCACACGCTCTGAATGAGATTGCACATATTACTGGAATAGATGAAGATGCAGTAAAAAAGGTGTTAGCAAAGCCTTTTTTTAAAATACTTTTCCCAAAACTAGGAAAGAAGGGAAGAGTTGCAGCGTTTGATCGGGAGTTATTAGAAAAAGTTGCTGATGAATTCACGTTTATGAATACTAAATCGTAAATCTGACAATAAAAAAAGAGGGCATACTGTGGTCTATTTAAAAAGTATGATATTTACGAATTACAAGTCCTTCTATGGCTCACGAGAGATCAAATTTACAAAAGGCTTCACACTAATCCAAGGGGCTAATGGATCTGGGAAATCAAATATTTTAGATGGCTTTTCATTTGTTTTAGGTGGACGCGACGAGAGAACCGATAAAGTTCTGGAAGTTATTACACGTCGAGCTGGAAAATATTTGACTAATTCTGCAGAAGTGAAAATAACTTTTGATAACAGCGACAGAAAGATCCCCTTTGATAATGATGAGGTTACAGTTACTCGACAGATTCGATTGACCCCTAAGGGGTCGCACTATAGTGTCTATAGGCTTAATAGTGATACTACATCTCTTACGGAGATTTTAGAGAACCTTATTAAAGCAGGAGTAACAGCAGAAGGATACAATATTATAAAACAAGGAAAAATTGTAGAAAGAGCTACAGAAGATCCAGAAAGTCGAAGACAGTTACTTGAAAGCATTGCAGGCACCGCAAGATTCAATGCTGAGATAATTGAAATTGAAGCCCGAATTCTCAGTATTGATGACAAATTAAAACAATTGGAACTTTATCTAGGAGATTCATATAGAATTCTTGATGGCTTAGAAAAAGAAAAGAACAGAACATTGGAATTTGAGAAATTTGATAAAAGATTAAGAAAAAATAAAGTATTACGATTTGGACATATGAAAAGGCATCATGAAAACGAACGTGATAAACTCAACAAAATAATAGAAGAACTAGAAGTGAAGAAAGAGACCTTATCTAAAGAAATTGAAAAATATACAGAAAGTATGCACATTCTACAAACGCAAAAAGCAGCCCTTGAATCAGAAGAAAGGAGAATTGAAAAAAATAAAGCAAAAACAGCAGGAATAATAGAAGGCTTTAAATCTGAACTGCATAGACTAAAAAATGAATCTAAACTTCTTGTTCTTAGAACTTCACAGATAACGACCCAAAATGAGCAGTTAAACTCAGAGATTGAAGTGCTTAATAAAGAAAAAGAAAAGTTACGTAAGCGTTTCGAAAAGAAAAATGCGCAAAAGAAAGATTCAGATTTGCAACTTAATTCTTTGATCGAAAAAGCGAAAGAACTCGAAGATATGTTTGAGACAGCGAAGAAAGAAAATGAGACACTTGTTCAAAACCAACAGGAGATACAGAAAAAGAAAGATGCCCTAAATTATTCAATTAAAATCCTACACAACGAACTAGGAAATTTTGCTAAAATAAAAGATGAAAAGATACGTCAAAAGAAAAAAAACTCTAAGACACTAAACAATAAGAAACTAGAATTAGAAAAGAGTAAACAAGAAATTATTACGCTTGAAGAACGATTTGATACTGAATCTAAAGAACTAAAACAAATCAGCGAAAAAATAGAGCCTTTAAATCAAGAAGTTGAAAATATTCAGGTAGAAATCGCAACAATTCAAACAAAATACAATGAACTCAAGGAAGAACGGAATGTACTACAGAAGTTGATTAAAGAAGGAAAAATCAAATATGATAAGGCGGTAGAAGCAGTTCTACAAGCAAGAAATTCAGGTCAAATACGGGGAGTTCTCGGTACCCTCATAGAATTAATTGAAGAAGTTGATACTCAATTCGTAGATATTATTGAGAGTGCGATTGGTCCAGATAAATTGCAAGCGCTAATAGTAGAGGATGAAAATCTCCCTGATATTATTGATTTTTTACACAGGGAAAATATTCCTAGAGTAGTATTATTTCCACTCCGAAACTTAAATGGGAATAAACGTAATCAATCGATTCCAGAAGAAGCAAAAGATTATCAAAAGATAAAGGATTTAGTTACCTTTAAACCTGGATACGAGCATTTAAAAGAAAATGTCTTAGGTGACATTTTAATAATCGAAGACTTACCTACGGCATTACGTTTTAGTGATTTTGGGGCAGTAACGTTAAAAAAAGATTTAATCTTAAATGGTGCAATTATCAGTGGCAATATGGACTCACGGTTTCTTACAACAAAGTATAATAAAGAAAAGTTAGAGAAATTAAAACAAGAACTTTTAGAAATAGAAGCAAAACTTGAGGAGATTAAAACTAAGTTAAAGACTAAGAAAAAGACTTTTAATGATTTTGAAAAAAAGAAAAGTATCCTACAGGGCAATCTAGGATCAATAAAAGGAAAGATCTCAACATTAACAAAAATCCAAAGCCAAATATTACACGAAATTGATAATCTTAATGAAGAAATAGAAATTATGAACAAAGAAATCGAAATCATTCAGAAAGAAAAAGATGAAAAGGATATTGAACTAAAGAACGTTGAAAATAACTTAGAAATGATTGAAGAGGCAGCACAAGTTATAGAAGAAGAAATCAGAAAAACACAATTCCAAGAACTTAAGGAATCTCTTGAGAACATTAGAAAAGAAATTTTGAATATGGAACGTAGTATTCTAAAAATTGAAAAAGAAATTGCAAAACTTGAAAATAAGTAAGAAAATGCAAAAATGACGAAAGAAACGAAGGAGTTCCAAATAAAAGACAATAGCGAAAAGATAAATGATGCGAAAAATGATCAAAATCAATTATTAGATAAAATTAATGAAGTAAAAGAGCAGATACTGAAACATGAGGAAGAAATATCCCTTTTAGAAGATGAAAGGCTTGAATTAAAGACCAAGTTAAACAAATTAGTGGGGCAAATAAAAACTGAAGAAAAAACTGAAGAACAACTGGTTCATGAAAGAACTGAACTAGACAAGAAACTCTATCAGTTTCGAGTAGATGATGAGAAAACTCAACAAGAAATAAATCGTATCGATGAGGAGATTGAAAAACTCAATGTCAAGGTCCCTGAAGATGATATTCAAACTCTTGAGGATGTGTTAAAGACTATAGAAGAACTTGAAAAAGAGATAGGCAAACTTGGACCTGTGGATCCAAATGCTATTGAGAAATACAATATGGAAGCCAAAAGACGTAAAGATCTATTTCAAGAAAAGAAACAAGTAGAAAAAGAAAAGAAAGAGATAATTAAATCGCTTGAAGAGATTCAAAATCAAAAGAAAATCTTATTTTTGAATATATTTGAAAAAATTAACCGCTCATTCGGGGAGATTTTCAAGGTACTTCACGGAGGAGGATCGGCAAAACTTGTTCTCCTAAATAAGAAAGATCCTTTAGCAGGCGGAGTAAATATCGAGATTGATGTAGGAGCAGGAAAAATAAGTAAACTTATTCAACTTAGTGGAGGCGAAAAATCAGCCACAGTTATCGCCTTGATATTAGCTATCCAAGCCTATGAGCCTGCACCATTATATTTCCTTGATGAAATTGATATGCATCTCGACGACGTTCACAGTGAGAATCTCGGAAAACTTTTAGCTGGATATTCCGACAACGCACAATATCTGGTTATTACACCGAGAAATGAATATTTACGCACCCATGCAGACAGAGTATATAGTCTATGGAAAGAAAAAGGTGTGACTCAAGTAGTTTGTCGTAAAATTGACGATTACAGCTTCCTAGAGGCATCTGTATAGTGGCGAGAATCATGGGAGATTCTGAAATAATAGAAAAAGGCAAAGACGATGATATTACAAGTATAATTGCCCAGGTAGATTTTGCCATTTCTTCTGGAAGAAAAAAACCAAAAGAGATCGACTTAGCAGAATATATTTTGAAATTACGCGAAAAAATTCGCTCAGGTAAACTTAATGATGAAATAATAAGCGCATTATCTACGCTCTCGAAGATTTTAGAGACAAAAATAGATATTTTACTTAAAGAACTCTTAGGCAAGAAAGTTATTTTGCTAGATCTTGCATTTTTGCTGGATGTTGCAGCCCTTTTAAGAAGGGATGAAATCGAATCCAAACTAACAAATATTCTGAGTGTTTTACATCCTATTGGCAGCCTGTATCTTCCTATACAAGAAAATGAAATTATCGATGCATATCTAGAGTTAATGATGAAAAGAAATCCAACAAAATATGGAAGTGGTAGTGCAAAAGCGAAACCATTAGAGTTGGATCTAGTAGACTTTGAGCCTAGGAGTATTGAAAAAGATAAAAAGAATCTATTCGAAAAACTGGATAAGTATACCTTAGAAAAAATTCCGTTTGGCAAAATATTATCAAAATATCCTTCCTGGCGCGAAGTCCTTAACAAGTTAACAGTGCTCACTTATCTTGCTCACGAAGGATCCATAGCAATGTGGCAAAAGGATTTTCCAGATGGAGAGATTTTTCTAGAAACGAAGAAAATAATTAAGAAAGATAAGAGGTATGCTGAAGATGAGCCATCTTGAAATGCTAGAGACTTTGTTATTCCTTCGAGGGATCGAAGGGATTTCTGTCAGGGACATTATGGCTCTTACTGGAATAAGTGATTTCGAGTATGCCTTATTTCTTCTTTCACAGATTGAAGAACCAACAAAAGGTCTCCCGCTTAGACTTCATTATAATCCCATTACTAAGCGATTTATGCTAATGATTTCAGACGAAAAAGTCGCACAACTTCAGGAAAAAGAACTGGTAAAATCGTTTTTGCCTAAATCTGTTCGCGCAACGTTAGCTCTAATCGTTTTGCATGCCATTCGAAAAGAACAACTTACACCTCAGCTTTTACGAGAGGAACGAGGTGAAAAAGTTGATATAATGACTCATTTAAGCATGCTAGCAAAGAATGATCTAATTGAACTTAAAGAAAAAGATGGTTTATCCATAATTGCGCTCACTAACAGATTTTTAGAGAGAATAGACACCGAAAAAATCGTCGAAAAGTTGACAAAACTTGTCAGAGGAGATAAGACAGAAAAACTTTAAGTGCATCTTACGTAAGGAGAAGATATTTTCATACTGATAAGTATTTAATAAAATCTTTCTTAAATTCCTTCTCAGAGATCGTCTCGATAACAGTAACATTTGGTAGTTCTTTTTTTGCTTTTCGCAATTCAGTAACCGTCATTCCTCTGGTAAGTTCACCTTTTGTCTCAATATAAACGTTATATTTCTCTTTCTTGCATGCTGACGGATTTATTAGCGAATAGACAGTTAAGGGGTCATACATAAAAGCTGCCTCTATCTCTAATTCTTCGAAAGTCTTTTGTATATATGTCTGCATCATAGAAATAATCGAATCTCGTAGCAATGGATTCTTGATTCTCTCAAAATCTGACAAACTCATTTTCACATGATTACATGCATCCAACGGGACTAGCGTTTTCTTTAGAGGAAATTTGAAAACAATATCTGCAGCCTCAGGATCTACAAAGATATTGAATTCAGCAACTCGATTTGCATTTCCAGGAACTTTTATTGCCCCTCCCATGATTAAAATTTCCTTCAATTTGGACATTATCCCAGAGTTCTTCATTATTGCTTTTGCAACATTTGTTAGTGGTCCTAATGTCACAAGAGTGATTTCATGGGGATTGTTTTCTATTATCGACAATGTTTTCTCAATTGCATCATGCGTTAAATTCGCTTCATTTTGAGGGGTTAAATCTCCAAGTCCGCTTTCTCCATGCACTATGGATTGAATTAAATCTCTTTCAAGTGG
>Ga0114921_10001119_pt1 | contig 12070 bp, 14 predicted proteins | sample BentaG_FD_87016 | JGI IMG/M metagenome (GOLD analysis project Ga0114921, IMG submission 87016) | Deep subsurface microbial communities from South Atlantic Ocean to uncover new lineages of life (NeLLi) - Benguela_00093 metaG | ecosystem: Environmental > Aquatic > Marine > Oceanic > Sediment ...
CTACCCCGACTGCAACTCCTCCGACCTTTCTAAGCTTTTTTATATTGAACTTCAATCCGATGGAAAACATCAGCAGAATAATCCCCAGCTCTGCGAATATGTGGATGGTATCGAGGTCTGAAACGAGTTTCAAAAAGTAGGGCCCTATTAGGCTACCTGCTACCAAGTACCCTAAAACCACTGGTTGTTTTACTCTAGAGAATATGACTGTTATAACAAAGGCAAATACCAGTACCACAGCGAAATCCTGTATAAAACTTTCTCCCACTGTCATAATTATTATTCATCCTTTACTTTTAAATATCTACCATGATATGTAAAACCATGATAGAAAAATTCCTCAGGAAGGGCATAAAAGACATTCCACCTTACATTCCGGGTAAGTCAAAAAAGGAGATAGCAAGGGAGTACGGGCTAAATGAGGACAGTATAATAAAGCTCGGATCCAATGAGAATCCACTCGGACCTTCAAAAAAGGTCGTCGATATAATCGCAAAGCACGCGGACAAAGTCTCGATTTATCCTGAAGACGTATGCAGCGAACTGCACCGCAAAATCGCCAAATATGTCGGAGTTGAGGAGAGCCAGGTTATCGCCGGGAACGGCTCTGACGAAATCCTCGATATGGCTGTAAAGATGTTTATAGAAAAAGATGATGAGGCTGTTATTCCGGTACCCACTTTTTCCATGTACCAAAAACTTGTTGAGCTGTACTCTGGCAAATGCGTTTATGCCCCCCTAGGAGAGGGTTTTGCATTCGATGTAGACAAAATCACAGAGAAGATTACAGGGAAGACAAAGCTTGTGTTCGTCTGCTCCCCGAACAATCCAACAGGGGGCACTATCTCAGAAGAGGGCCTAAAGGAGATTTTGGACAGAGGCGTGGTAGTCATACTCGACGAGGCCTACGCAGAGTTCTCTTCTGGGTCCTTTGTAAAACTCGTAAAAGAATATAAAAATCTGATGGTTTTGCGGACGTTCTCGAAGGCCTTCGGTCTTGCAGGTCTGAGAGCAGGCTATGGAATCGCAGATAGTGAGATAATCGGATACATGCTTAGGATTAAAATCCCGTTCAGTGTAAATATTCTTGCACAAAAGGCAGCGATTGCAGCCCTCGAGGATAGAGAACACCTGAAAAAGAGCGTGGAGTTGGTCAAGGCGGGAAGGGCGTTTATTTTGGAAGAGCTTTCGAAAATCGAGGGAGTTAGACCCTATCCCTCACAGGCGAATTTTGTTTTTATTGAACTTGAGTCAAAGGCAGAAGATGTCGTAAAGGCGCTTTTTAAAAGGGGTATAATTGTACGTGACTGCAGTTTTGCAGGGCTTGGAACTTATATCAGGGTAAGCATTGGCACTATGGAAGAGAACACAAAATTTCTGGAAAAGCTCAAGGAAGTCCTTTGAGATGTTTCCTCACAGAAGGCCAAGCCTGAAAGCTAGAAAAGCCATGAGCGAAGCAGCACTGAGCCTTGGTGAGGAGGGGGGCCACAATGAGGTAGATAGGTGCACAAGAAGCATTGGAGAGGTGGTGGGGCAAAAATTCGTGAAACTGGTCTCAACCGGGAACTGCGCAATTCTATCGGTAGTGAGCGCCATCGGTGGCAAGGTGATGATACCTGACCAGGGGGGATGGAGGGGCTTTAAGGACTATCCGGATCTTATGGGCAGAGACGTATGTACCCTCAGGACCGACCTCGGGGTGGTAAGTCCGGAGACCCTTGACAGCGAATTGCGAAAGCAGAAGCCGCGAGTGCTGTTTTTGACCTCTTTTGCCGGCTACCTCGCAGAGCAGAGAATAAAAGAAATAGCCAAAATCTGCAGGGAAAACTCGGTATATCTCGTGGAGGATGCAAGCGGGGCCATAGGAGACGGAATACTCGCGAGAGGCGATGCCGATATCACTATCTGCTCTACCGGGGCCCCAAAGATAGTGAATGTATTCTCGGGGGGTTTCGTATCCACAAACCGCAGAGAAATACTCGATACGTCTCTGGGCGTGATGTCGGCATGCAGGATTAGCCCCGTGACATGCGCTGGCATAATCGAAGAGCTGAAAAATGCGCCAGAGGTCGTTGAAACGCTTGTGAAATATTCTGCCCTCCTGAAAGAAGAGCTCGGAGATGTTGTACACAGAGATCACAGGAGCATCTGCGTCGGCTTTGAGACCGATGACCCGAAAAAGTTTGTGAAAAGGGCAGGGGAGAACGGTCTTGTGACAGACCTGAACCAGGGGCTTTTGACAGCCTGCCCGAGATACGAGAGATTTTTGAAAAAAGGGGTTGTCGTAGAGCTCAAAAAATTGGATATACTCCAAGTAACAGAGGAAGATATCGCGAGGATAGTAGAAATCCTTAAAATGTAGATGAATTGAATTATAACAAGATGCATACAGAAACGATGGTAAAAGCTGCTGCGAGGATAGCAAAAAAGGTAAAAGCGTCAGCAATACTGATTTTGACAGAGACCGGGGAAAGTTACGACTTTATAGTTGACACCGGGGTAAAGATTCCCGTAATTGCTGCCACAGCAAATGATGAAACTTTCAAAAAAATTAATTCCAAAAAAAAGAAGGTTGGAACACACACAATAAAGCTCCTGACAAGGGAGATGTCCAGGAATGCCCAGATAGAGGATGCGATTGTCCTTGCAATGCAAAAGGGCATGTTAAGTGACGGAGATGTAATAGTCACTGTGGGGTCAACGCTTGCAGGAGAGGCCGATTCCCTGTCTGTATACAAAATTGATAAAGAAAAGCTGGATTTCACGATATATGACCTGATAAGGACGACTGACATTAGAGGGGAGGCCTTCGAAGCTGTGGTGAATATCGCACTTGGAATAGGCAAGGAGGGCAGAGAAGGCAGATTGATAGGTACCGCATTTTTAATAGGAGACAGCGAACAGGTGCTAAAGAATTCCACCCAGCTAATACTAAATCCGTTTGAAGGTCATGCGACCGGAGACAGGAACATTGCAAGCCCCGAGATAAGTGAAACCGTGAAGGAGCTCGCACAGCTTGAGGGAGTCTTCGTGATTTCTAAAGACGGCGTAATCGAAGCTGCCGGAAGATACCTGAATATAGACACAAATCAAGTGGACATTCCAAGAGGGCTCGGGACGAGACACGCGGCGGTAGCCGCAATGACTGTGGCATCGAATGCAATAGGCGTTACTGTATCCCAGAGCGGGGGCGTTGTCAGAATATTTAAAAATGGTGGAGTTACTATGAGAATAGAGCCACAAAGAAAAATATCCCTAAAAACTGATATCCTGAAACAAAAATGGTAAAACGTAACATATTTGTCGAAAAAATCGTCAGCACGCCCATTGAAGAGCAGAGAATAGAGGTAGTCGAGAGAAAAGGTGTCGGACATCCAGACAGCCTTGCAGACGGCATAGCTGATTCGGTCTCAAGGGCACTCTGCAGGAACTACCAGGATATATTTGGCACGTCGATGCATCACAATACAGACCAGGTAGAGGTTGTAGGAGGACAGGCGACCCCGGAGTTCGGAGGGGGTAAAGTAATAGAGCCCATATACATCCTGCTGTCTGGCAGGGCAACTACTACTGCCGGTGACAAAGTTGTACCGGTGCACAAGATCGCAATAGAAGCCGCAAAGGGGTATCTGTCGAAGACGGTACGGAATCTCGACGTAGAGAATCACGTAGTTATAGATTCCAAAATTAGCCAGGGTTCAGTCGATTTACGGGACGTGTTCAATAGGGCAGCAGAGGTACCGAGTGCAAACGACACTTCCTTCGGCGTCGGTCACGCACCCCTATCTGATGTGGAAGGTCTGTGCCTTGATATAGAAAGAACCATGAACTCCGACAAATTCAAGAAGAAGTTCCCTGGAAGTGGCGAGGACATAAAGGTAATGGGACTTAGAGAGGATGACAGGATAACCTTTACAATATCCAATGCAATGGTTTCGAAATATATTCCTGACCTGGATCACTACATAAGCCTGAAAGAGGATATGACCTCTGCAATCAAAGACCTTGCATCCAGGACTACAGACAGGCCGGTGGAAGTACACATAAACACGGCAGACGACTATGACAGAGGGTTGGTGTATTTGACAGTCACCGGGACTTCTGCAGAAATGGGGGACGACGGCTCTGTTGGCAGGGGCAACAGGGTGAACGGTCTTATTACTCCAAACAGGGCGATGTCCATGGAAGCTGCAGCTGGTAAAAATCCGGTAAACCACGTGGGGAAGATGTACAACCTGGTCTCAACACGTATGGCCAAGGACATAGCAAAGGACGTCGATGGAATAAAAGAGGTGTGCGTAAGGATTTTAAGTGAGATAGGCTCGCCTGTAGACCAGCCGCGGACTGCTAGCATTCAGCTAATTCTGGAAGACGGCAGCAATTTCGACAGCATAAGGCCCAAGGTCGAAGATATTGTAGATAGACATCTCGACGACATAAAGAGAATAACAGAACTGGTGATTAAAGGAGAACTTTGCACCTTTTAAACTTACTTCTTTTCTAGTAGCACTATGGCCTCTGCCAGATCTCCGTCCGTCTTCTCCAGTGCCTTTTTTGCTTCTTCTTCAGAAACGTTTGCCTGCAAGGCGACCAGCTTTATGTCGTCTTCCGGTATTGCGCTCTTTGCCTTTTCCTCCCCTGTGATCTGGTAGGTCTTCTGTCCCATTGCAGTAATGACGGTTACTCCTGGATTCTCTATTACTATCTCCCCGTCACGAAGCTTGATTACCACTTCCTCGGCATCCAGCTCCTCAGACTCCATGCCCATCTTTCGCATCATCTTTTTCATTTGTCGAGGATTTACTTTGGGCATCATCTCTTAACCTTCCTACATTCGATTAAAAAAGGTTTTCTATCTTTTAAGTGAAAAAGGCATTCGGCGATAACCGAACGATTTCGCTTACTTTATATTATCCTGCATCAATAAGTTATCAGGAGTGATGAAAATGAGGGCTTCGATGTTTTTGATAGGACTTTTTTTAACGGCTATGTTAACTGGATGTGTAGGAACAACAAGTGAGATAAGCTACTCTCCGCCTTCTGAAATGGCTGCCATGGAAACAGAAAAAGGTGGAGGATTCCAGAGCGCTATCAGTGAACCGACACCGTCCTCGACAGCAGATATATCGATTGAGAGAAAGATCATCAAGACGGCCAGCCTCGACGTAGAGGTGCAGGATTTCGATGTCGCTGCGGGAGAAGTGAAGCGGCTGGCACAGGCTTCTGGAGGCTTCGTGTCCAACTCCAGATTTTATGTCACAGATACAGGCCACAAGCGCGGTACAATTACTATCAGGGTCCCCGAAGAAGGGTTCTTAAGTGTCCTGGAAGAGGTCAAAAAGCTGGGAGAAGTAAAATCCACATCCTCATCCGGACAGGACGTGACAGAGGAGTACATAGACCTGGATGCCCGGCTCAGGAACCTGGAGAGACAGGAGGAAAGGCTCCTTGAGATACTCGAGAACGCGAGTACCGTGGAAGACCTCCTCAAGGTGGAGAAAGAACTTGGTCGCATAAGGGGTGAGATCGAGCGCATCACCGGCAGGCTTCGTTACCTAGACGAGAGGATTTCCCTGGCCACGATAACCGTCGAGCTTTCGGAGCCCGAGCCCATAACCCACAGCTGGGGCCTGAGAGGGGCACTCAGCAGTTCTGTAGAAGGGTTCATAGGTACCGCCATGGGGCTCATAGTATTCACAGGAAGTATCCTGCCTGTGGTTATCTTCCTGGCACTGCTCTTCGGCGTCTACAAGCTTGTAAGAAGGAAGAAGAAAGTCAAAGAGTGATACCTGTGGGTTAGTCCTGTGCCAGATGAAATAAAGATGGACAAAAAGGTCTTCGAGGCCCTGGCTTCCGAGACCAGAATAAACATATTGAAGAAGCTCGACTGCAGGCAGATGACCATCACAGAAATGTCGCGTGAGATGGATATGGCCAAGTCGTCCATCCACGAGCACCTGGCAAAGATGACAGGCAGCGGCCTGGTGGAGAAGGTCGAAGATGGGCACAAGTGGACTTATTACTACCTCACCAGGAAAGGCAGAAACATCCTCCACCCGCACGAGACGGCAAAAATACTGGTGCTTTTGGGGTTGTCTATTCTTGCACTGGCAGGTGGCATAACAAGGATTCTGAGCATGCTGACTCGAAGTGCTGGAGAAGCACTCGATACGGCCATGATGGAAGCAGCACCAGCGCCAGCCGCGGCACCCCGGCTCCCCTCTGAACCAGAGGCCGAAGCCCTGAGTGAGGGCATCAAAGCGGCTGAAGCCGCCTCCGGTTCCGAGCCCGCGTTGACCCTGGGCATCGTGCTAATCCTGACCGGCATAGTCCTTGGATTTTTTGCCTACAGAATGTGGAGGAGATCGGTGTCAAAGATATGTAAATAGATTTGCTTATAAAAGTAGCGCCGGAATCCCATGGAATTTTTTAATGTGCACTTTTGTTGGTATCCTGTTGTGGCTCCTCTGTAGACCTCTTAACACGCTCTTTATTCTTCCCAGTGATCATTGAAATGACCACATCAAAGATTATCACTGCATAGACATGCATCAGCATAACCATCAGAAAGAGGTACATGCCAATCCTGTGTATCATGCTGAGCAGCGTATCGCCGTCGCTCACGCCAAGCAGTGGTGCAATTGCATCGGCAATTCCAATAATCGGAGAGAGTAAGCTGGGGTAGTAGAGTGTAAAACCTGTCACTGCCATTAAAGCTGCAAGCCCAAGGTACATCCACAAAACAGTGACTTCTGTTGGAACGAGCTTTTCAACGTATTCTTTTTTCTCTGGGTCATACCCTCTCGGGTCTTCGATATGGGGTCCCAAATGGGTCCATGCAAGGACCTCTTGGATGAAGAACTTCGTCGCATATGGAAACCTGGTGGGTGAAAACCATTCCCACTCATGTAAAATCACGAATGCGAACAACGCTATCCAGAATGTACTGAAGATGAATCCGAGGTAGAGATGGATGTCGAGTGCAAGGTTCAGGTCATTTGGGAATGTGACACCATAAAGGCTGCCTATCCTCCATCCCAAGAATCCCATTACCATAAATGTGGATACTATCCCCCAGTGACATACCCTGTAAAACAAAGGCTGTCTATAAACCTCTATCTTTTCTACTTCTTTTTCTTCGTGGGTCATCCTATCCATCTCCTCAACATAATCCTTCTCACCATCAGGTGTACGAATATACCGAAGAGTACACCGATTAGGAGGTATGTGCCCATCTCGGTTATGTCAAACCCTTGCACCTCCACGTAAGGTGGCGCAAGTGAAAGTGAAGCTTCTGGCGGCAGCATTCCGCCATCAAAACCTAAATAGAATACTTCCTCAAACCTATCGTGGCACTCAGTGCAATCTCTCCCCGTCTCTGAGATCGTGTGCGGAAATGTAACACGGAGATAGGATTTAGTGCCACTGGGGTTCATCTCACATGCTGGATACAGTTTATCCTTATAGTTAAGAAGGTGGAATTCACAGATCTCGGGCGTTATCTTTCCTGTATCCATATTGAAATTGTAAGTATAATACCACCTCACATGGCATGCAACGCAAGATACATCGTTCTCATGCATTTTGTGTGCAGCAATTGTCGGATCATACGTTGGGTCTGGCCCTCCAGGAGTGTGGCAGTCTGTGCATTTTGCCTTCCCAGCCTGAGCTGCGTAATCTCCATGTATCTCCTTGCTATGACAGTCTATGCAGGTCAATCCCTGCTCATAGTGCACGTTAGCCTTGAGTACATATCCTGTACCCGGACTCGTGTGGCACTCGATGCACTTCCCCATGCTGGGTATGTATTTATGGTATATGTGGCAGGCCGTACAGTTCTCAGTATAGTGTGGTGATTTGGTAAAACTCTCGGCTACGTCGGAATGGCAAAAATCACAGTTCGTTTCGTCAGCAGACACGGAGGGTAGCACCAAGAGAAGAACCACTGTAAGAATCGCTATAAGCCCAACTGATCTAAACTTTCTTATCCCATGACTCATGAACTAGCTCCTTCGTCTGCTGCCATGTGAATCTCATCTATTTTGTCAGTGTGACACACTGTACACGGCTTCCCACGAGATATGTGTATATTTACAAGATTGCTCTCTGGCTTTAATGGGTCGACTGGATTGTGACAAAGCCCGCACGGCGTGTATCCTTCCTCAGCCTCCGGAACTGTTAACGCCTCTATGCTACCATGGCAAGCCGCACAGTCCAAGCCTATCGAATCTTTTCCAGTGTGAATTTTGTGAGGATCTCCACCGTGGCAGGTAGAACAGTGTTTTCCCCCTTCCACGTGATCCACGTATTTAAGTACCTTCATATGGCACGCTGAGCAATCTATAGTCGGAAATACTACCCCTTCCGCTGGCGTTGTCTCTTTAAATGCCTCTATTTCAACTGAGGGTGTTAGGTAGCCAGTCTTCTCGTCGGGCAACTCATACTCTGCGGCCTCTCCTATACAGCCAGCAAGCAGCCCTGCCACAAGTAACACAAGTAAATACCCAAACCTTCCGACTACCATCCTCAAACCTCTACAATGCATATAGCATTTTCTTGCCCTTAATCTATAGTTACCCTATATAGACTTTTCGGCAACTGGGGCATCGAAAAATTAGTTTAGATGCTATAAAAATTTAGAAAAAGCGTTGCCGGAGAGCCTTTTTCTCGCTTCGCTCCAAAAACCCTCGGGAAAAATTCAGTTTGCATAAGCGAATTTCGAACGTCGAAAAATTCCGCTTCCAGCGGAATTTTAGGCGTTCAAAAAAGGGTGAAGACGTCTCCTGAGCATAGCGTAAGCGCATGCGAAGGAGACGGATTCAAATGGGCCCGGAGGGATTCGGACCCTCGACCTTCCGGTTATCAGCCGAACGCGCTAGCCAAACTGCGCCACGGGCCCATTGGGATTAAATTCCGTCAGATATTATTTAATACTTTAGTTAATTATCTATCTAAAAAAATGAGGGCTCGTAGCTCAGCTGGAAGATCGCCGCCTTCGCAAGGCGGAGGCCCCGGGTTCAAATCCCGGCGAGTCCATTTCAATCCACTCAAAATCAAGCGTTTTCGTTAGCCTTTATGAATGATTTTTCGCGGATTAACTTTTTGTTCGCTTCGCTCACAGGTTAATATGAATGCCCCATCCACGCGCCTGTCTCGATTAGCCCCTTTGCAAACCCGTAGCCGAAGTCGGCAAATGCGGTGCCTACGAACTCTTCAAAAAAACCGGTCTTTTTATATTCGACAACCTTTGGCTCGCCTTTAATCTTGCCCATGTGTGCCGCAATTTCTATGGCCTTCTCCCTCCCGCCGACTTGATCAACCAGCTTTAATTCCTTTGCCTTGGTACCTGTGTATACCTTCCCGTCGGCAACAGACTTGACATAGCTCTTTGAGAGGTTCCGATTATCCGCGACGACTGTCAGGAACTGGTCATATATGTCCTCCACTATATCCTCCATCATTGCCTTCTCTTCATCCGTCAGCGGCCTGAAGCCCGTTGAGAAGTCCTTGAACTCACCGCCTTTTATGACCGTCATGTTCACCCCTATCTTTTCCAGTAAGCGCGAGTACTCGGGGAAGATGGATATGACACCTATGCTCCCGACAATGCCTGCCCTGTCCGCAACGATGTAATCACACGAAGATGCAACGTAGTACGCACCCGACGCCCCCATCTCGCTCACCCACGCCACGGTAGGTTTTTCAAACTCCTCTATTGCCATTGCAATTTCGTCCGAGGCGACTACCGAGCCCCCCGGGCTATTTATGTCCACGACCACCGCCTTTATTGAGCCGTCCCTCCCCGCCCTTTCTAGCATGTCTTTGAAATTCTGTGGAGTTGTGCTTTGCTCCGCCAACATCCCTGTACCCTGCGAGAGCGAAATGGTGCCATGAAGCGGTATAACTGCCACCTTGTCGCCGAATCCGACGCTATCGTGTTTCGTGATCATATATGCCCCAATCAGAGAAACCACAAACAATCCGGCAAGTGAAACCAGTACAATTATTAGTTTTTTCATTTGAGAAGATATAAATACGAATACGATTTAAGTCTTTCCGTAAAGGTGAGATTTTGAGTGTAAAGCAGAAGTATATAAAAAGAACGGCTCTGGAGATCCTGAAACAGCACGGTAACGAGGTTACAGATGATTTCAAAAAGAACAGGGAACTCCTGAAAGACGTTGTAAACATTCAGGGGACCTTCGTAAAAAATCAGATAGCAGGCTACATGGTCCGGCTAAAAAAGAGACAAGCAGCGAAATGATATTTGAGGGATGTTTTACTGCAATAGTTACCCCATTTGCAGGCACGGGACCTAAACCTCCCGTAGATTGGAGAGGTTATAAGAGACTTGTGGAATTCCAGAACGAAAATGGTATCGATGGAATAGTAGCATGCGGCACTACGGGAGAATCTCCCACACTGTCGCACAAAGAGCACAGCAGGGTGATCGAGACAACCGTGGAAAACTCCGGATGTATCGTGATAGCAGGTACCGGATCGAACTGTACATGGGAAGCCATGGAGATGACAGAGCACGCGGCAGATGTGGGTGCAGACGCCTCTCTGCAGGTTGCGCCTTACTATAACAAGCCAAGTCAGGAGGGGCTATTCAAGCACTTCGGGGCAATAGCAGAGGCCGTCGATATTCCCATGATACTGTACAATGTCCCAGGCAGGACCAGCAAAGAGATAGCACCCGAGACCATGGCCCGGCTTGCTGATGAATACTCGAACGTCGTGGGGGTTAAAGAAGCATCCGGCAGGGAAGAGGTCTGGAAGGGGATTCGGGAAGTGTGCGACAGCGATTTTCAAATCATTTCCGGAAATGACGGAGATACGTTTCCTCTGATGAAGAGATATAAAGCAGGAGGTGTTGTATCTGTCGCGTCAAATGTAATTCCAAAAAGGATGGCGGAATTTGCAAAACTTGGCCTCGGTAAAGACTTTATAGATATGGAGGCAGAACACAACACCTTATCCGAGTTTTTCGACGTGCTTTTCATAGACTCCAACCCCATACCTGTGAAAGAGGCGCTGAACATTCTCGGCCTGCCCGGCGGAGGATACCGCTTTCCGCTCTGCAAGACCGGTGCAGAAAACAAAAAACGTATATCCGATGTTTTAAAGAATTTGGGTGCGTCAAATTGATAAAGGTGGCAGTGGCCGGGGCCCTCGGGAGGATGGGAAGCAGCATTATCAGGACAGTTGCTGGACAGGAGGACATGCAGCTTGTTGCCGCAGTAGAGGCAGCCGGTGCCCCCGATAGCGGGAAAGACGTCGGCGAACTTCTAGGACTTGGACGTCTTGATGTAAGGATTACCACCAGTGACGCTCTTGACGGGACTTTGAAAGAGACAGCGCCAGATGTGCTGGTGGACTTTACGGTAGCGGATGCTGCAGTGGACACCGCCAGAGTCGCCTCGAAAAACGGGGTGAACCTCGTAGTGGGCACCACCGGATTCGAAAGCTCCCAGCTCGGGGAGGTGGAAAGTCTGGTAAAAGAAAACGGTGTTTCAGCGGTTATATCCCCCAACATGGCTACGGGCGTGAATATCTTCTTCAAGGTTGTCAGGGATGTGGCAGGCATCTTCGAAAACTGTGACATTGAAGTGATAGAGGCGCACCACAGGCACAAAAAAGATGTACCGTCAGGGACTGCACTTCGTGCAGGGAAACTGATGGCAGAGGCGACAGGCAAGGACCTGGATAAAGACGGACTGTTTGGAAGAGGTAGAGGTGTAATTGGAGAGAGGGGAAGTGAAATAGGATTTCATGCCATAAGAGCTGGGGACATAACAGGAGAGCATACAGTGCTCTTTGCCGGGGATGGGGAAAGGATAGAGATTACCCACAGGGCCCACTCACGGCAGGCATTTGTAAACGGGACAATTAAAGCGATAAGATATGTATATGAGAACAGGGACGCGGGGAAGGTGTTTTCTACTTTTGATGTCCTGAAGATTTAAGCTAGGCATTTTTCTCTAAAATACCTGCCCTGGCTCTGCCCCTGGGCGTTATCCTGAACCTCTCTACTATTTCCGTCTCATTTTCTTTTTCGAATGTCCTC
>Ga0114921_10001120_pt1 | contig 12066 bp, 14 predicted proteins | sample BentaG_FD_87016 | JGI IMG/M metagenome (GOLD analysis project Ga0114921, IMG submission 87016) | Deep subsurface microbial communities from South Atlantic Ocean to uncover new lineages of life (NeLLi) - Benguela_00093 metaG | ecosystem: Environmental > Aquatic > Marine > Oceanic > Sediment ...
CCATTATATTCGTTATGCTGTGCTCCTATGAATAATTTTACATTTTTAATCTGATTTATATCTAAATTTTTAGTGATTGTTAAAACGGGGATTATACCATCAGAAATTTCATATTCATTATATTGAACATGTTCTAAATTATTAAAACTCTGCAATTTTTTTAAGATTTCATCATATAATGTTTTTCTATCAGAGATATTCAATAACTTTTTTAAAGTTTCAAGATTCATATCATTTCAGTCAAGTAATTTATCCCAATCTGAAAAATTAATAATTTTTTTATAATTTTCAGCAATACTTTTGAAAAGAACACATCCTATACAAAACATATTAACAAAATCATCAACAGTTAAGTTTAAAAGTTTACCATCTTGTTTTGAGATAGCTCGTCCACGTTCAACTTCTATTTGCCCATTATACCCAGATAGATTTACAACGAATTCTTGCTTATTTAAACTTCCACTATATACTCCTCGAGCAATTCTAGCCAAACCACCAATAGGAATTATTTTTCCCATTTTCTGAGCTAAATAAATTCTCATATCAAATGTATGTTTACCATTTTTCCATTGAATTAAACTGAAATCTGCCATTTCTTGAATAGTATAAGGATAAGGATTTCTACTTTTCATGAATTTAGCAAAAAACTCTTTTTCACTCTCTTTAATGATATTTTTTATATTCGCCGGATCTTCATCTTTCGATATTGGCATAACTCCAGCTCCTCCCGAACCACCACTAGGTTTAATGATAAAAGACTTTTTATATCTTCTTATGGCATATACCAGCTTATTTATTAAATCTTCTTCATTATATGCTTTAGTAAATAAGAGGTATCTTAGATTATATTTTTCGAGGATATCTTTACTAAAATAACTTGCTAAATATGTTAGAGATTTATCGTCAGTAACTTCAAAAATTGGATTTACAATTATAGTATTTATTTTATGAAAATCTTCCTTAATTAATCTAATAAACTCTTCATTATTAAGGCGCCGAGCAATTCCATCCCCTATTAAAACACTTGCATTTTCATCTTGGTATTTAACCCAATTATCAGAAAATGTTAAATGAGTAGAAAGTAGTTTATAATCAGCTATTAAGAACACAATATCTGCTTTAAAATCCTTATTATAGTTAGCTGTATTAAAGATTTTAACTGAATATCCTTGCTCTTTTACTTTTCTTCTAAAATATTCCACCATTATAACTTTTTCATGAATTAAAGCATCATTAATTGGTACTCCAATTAAAATTAAGGCTTTATTATCATTTCTCTTATTTAATTTTCTTGCTTGAATAATAGCTTCATAGTATCCATCATACAAAATAGCTTGTTGCTTTTTTGTAATAATTGAGAGTCCTCTATGAGATCCTCCATTGGTTTCTAGTAAAAAAAACTTTTTTCCTTCAGGTTCGTCCGAAACCATAAAATCAATGCTTCCTGCATAAAAAGAGTCTTTTTCAGATAAATAATTATCTTTATCTTTTTCCATTTTATCTAAAGCTTTTTTTCTTACTATATCTGCAAATCTATCCTCCTGTGAAGCTCTTAATTCTGCAAATGAAATCAAGTCTAATCCAAGGGATCTCCCTAAGTTTATTAATTCTAAATCCGAATTAGTAATGCTTTTCGACATTAATTTTAAAAATTTAGTTAGTGGATCCGTCTCCATAAAGATTCCTTATTAGTAATTAAGTTATATAATATTATAATTATACAACAATTCTTTTTTTATTTTATATATTTATATGGGTAAAAGAAATTATTCAAGGTATTGTCGATAAACTATTATCTCATTATAGATAAAGATATCCTTGATGATTACCTTTAGTACTAAGTCTAAGACTTCCTAAAAATATTTTCTTTATATCGAGTTGTTGCTTATAGGTTAAGTCGGAAAATAATAATATATAATTTTTCTCAACATTGATAGTAAAAAGAAGTCCTATTTCTATCAACTCAGAGTTTTCAGTACATAATGCTATAATAACATAATGGTATGGGAGATTAATTAAATCATTAACTTTAATTTTTATCTCGACAATTCTCTCGTTATCTTTATCATAATCGGTTTTTATCAATTTCATATCATTTAAAGGGATTGACATTTTTCTAAAATTCTCAAATATCTTAGAAAATTGACTTTGCCTCAAAAATCTTCTTTCTTCTTTACTTTTTTCATAAAAATATTTGTTTTTTTCCTTGATAAGATATATTTTCCTATCTTTTCTTTGACTTGATGTTATTTTTTCAATCTTCTTTAGTTCTTCGATAGTTTCATCATGAAATACGATTAATACATCAGGATCAACAGTCTTAATAAAAAAATTCTTATAAATAATCCCTGCTTCTGTTTTTATCCATCCATCTGTATCAATTAATAAAAAATCTGTGTTTTTATTATTTACTAAATAATTGTTAATTAATTCTCTGCAGAATACGGAAACGATAAATTTGTAATTTCCTTTAGGGAAAGTACTTCCTATAAATGCAGTGTTCTCAGAATCGATATTATTACTTGATATAATATAATCATCTAATTTGCCAATGTTAATAGTAGTTGGAAGATATATAATTTGTTGTCCTAGATCAGAATCAAGATATCCTCCTTTCAATCCTTCCTTAAGAAAATTGTTTGCTAGATATTTAATGAGTGTTGTTTTACCACTACTAATCCCTAACACCATTATTTTTAAGGGTGATTCTCTATTATTTTTTTTCAATTCATCTAGAATTGAATCTTTGACTTCTTTCCATTTATTACTTATTGAATTTTCTTCTATTAATTCAAGATTTTCTTCTAAATTAGTAAATATTTCTAATTTTGAATTCTCTAATGCATAAAGAGGATAATTATGGGCACTGGGTACTATTAAGACATCTTGACTTTCACTAAATGACACATTTTTACCAGAAACTTCTTTTATTGGTAGAAAAATCTTTCCAAAAACATCTATTTTACCCTCTAATAGGGTAACTCTTGTAGGTCCTTTTACTAATAACGTGTGCCCTTTATTTATCTTTTTAATCATAAGTTAATCATCTTATGTTTTAAATAATTTAAAAATATTGTTTTATCATTATAGTCTTTATTGAATTAGGATTTAACTTCATTCTCTTTAATATCCATTATATAATTAATTCATAAAAGCGTAAGATTTCTTGAAAACCCAATTTTGTAAATAACAAATTGGCAGCTTCATCTAAATTTGGTTTTAATGCTAATCTAATTGATTGAATATGATTCCTTCGAAAATAATCAATCATATGTCTTATTAATTTTTCGCCAATACCTGTTCTTCTTTTCTCTTCTTTTACAATTAAATTAGAAATATATCCGAATCTGCCATTGTTTGAAGTTTTAATAGAGCAATGTCCCATTCCAATAACTTGATTTGTAATTTTTTCAAATGCAACAATTACTTCTGAATTTAAAACTTCTTTCATTTTTAATTCCAAGTCGCTTCTCCATGCTTCTTCGTCAAATTCTTGATTCCTTAAAGAGCAAAGATATTTCATCAAAGCTGTAATTTCATCAATATCTTGTTCAGTAAATTCTCTAATTATCATATTCATGGTGTTTTTAAAAATGAAAGTATCTTAAATATAATATTCTAATAATTAAAACAATAATTTATATTTTAAGGGCAAATCTCATTAATGAATTTTAGAAGTTCCGAAACAATTATGTGATGATCTATACTATCTAATATTGAATGTGCGTTATATTCAAGCCAAATTTTTTTCTTATTCTTGGATTTAATGTTCTCATAAATATAATCCATACTATCTTTTTTTATCTCAGAATCTAACCTACCTTGAAATAATATAGTAGGACAATTAATCCTAAATAGATTCACATTCATCTCCTTCATCAATTTTTTTATCTTTGTCGCAATATTAATTGGAATTTTATCATAACCCACCCAATGATTATTTGTTTCCTCTCGAAATTTATCAGATGCTATGGAATGATATTTCATGAATAACTTGGCAAGGGGTACAAGTTTAAATCCAAATCTTTGAATACCCGTTGGGGCACAAATTGTGAAGATTCCATCAAAATCGTGATAAGCCGCCATAATTAATGTGAGGATCCCGCCCATGCTATGACCACCAACGATTATATTTCCGCATTTCTCTTTAATTTTATTTATTTCTTTTTCTAATGCAGTCTTCCATGCGCGTATTGAGGTCTTTCTTAATTCTTCTGGTGAGGTTCCAAATCCGGGTAATAAAGGAATATGAATCGTGTACCCTTTTGATTTATTCAAGTCTTCTGCTAATGGTTTCAAATCGGCACATGTTCCTCCACCTCCACCATGTATCATTAAAATCCCTATTTTATTTCCATCAAAATAAAAAGGTCCAGCACCAGGTAAGATTTTTGAATTAATTTTTTCCAAATTACTTCACAACAAGAAGGATTATTCTAAATTTAATACTTATTGAGGAAAGATATCATTTAAGATTATTAGCAAAATTCCAAAGATCATTTAACGTATTTTAGCTTATTATTCTGAACGAAGTTTCTTATAACATGGAACACATATATCGCTATTGTTATAAAACATAAGGCGTGATGACATTGTTAGTTCTCCACAGATCTCGCAGGGCGATGAATCTTCCGATTCTGCCATTCCAGGAGGATTAAATTCAATGTCATATATATTAAAAATATCTTCAGGTTTTGAATTCATCAAAATTTGAATTTTCTCGTCTCTAGTTAACTTTTTATTTTTAAAAATACTCGCTTTTAGTGCTAATTTTACAGCTTTTTTGTTATTTCGATCGTAGAAGTTATAATTATTTTTTCCATAATCATTATGAATAAGATTACCCTTGCCATAAGTAGTTCCTAAAATAACTTGGAGTGCATCAACACTACAATTATCATTTTCAACTACAACAACTAATTCTTCATCATGCGAATATTTAAAACCATGTTCTAAAACATACTTAGCCGCTAAAACACCCATTGCTAAACCAGGACAGATGTGCCCATGAAACCGGACGGCTTTTTCCATTAGGTCTTTAGTTTCCATTTGTACTCAAATTATAAGTTTTAGAAAAATAAAAATTTCAATTATATAATTTAAATGATGATTTAATTATATAATTTATAGAATGATTTAAGTGATATTTATTATCATATTTTACTAATATGAAATTTTTAACCGATGGAATGTTAGGCAAATTAACTCGATTTCTTAGAATTTTTGGTTATGATACTATCTATGCGAATGATTTAGAAGAATTTTTTGATGTTAATCCCGTACCCGATGAAAAATTAATAGACTATGCTAAGAAAAATGATAGGATTATTCTTACAAAAGATTACCCATTGTATAAGAGTTTCTTTGAAAAAAGTATATATTTAGAAGGAGAAGGAGTATACAATTATTTAATCCAACTTAAAGAAAAGCTAAGTTTGGATTTTAAGTTTAATGTTGAAAAAGCTAGATGTTCTATATGTAATTCACGATTAAAAAAAATTGAAGAAAAAGAATTAATTAAGGAATTAGTATTAAAAAATACATTTAATCATTATGATGAATTTTTTCAGTGTATAAATTTACAATGCAAGAAAATTTATTGGTATGGGACTCATATTATAGATATTATATCAAGATTAAAGAAGAAGTTAGACTTTGATTAAAATGTTTATTCATTATTCTTTTTTAAAATATTTTTCTTTAATCTCCATAAATCTTTGTTTAGTTTTTTCAGCAAGTTCAGTATAAAATCCCTTTATATACATACTATATGCTTGATTCAACAATTCAAGGCACTTGCGATATTCTATATTCTTAAAATGATTTTCTGAGAGTGATACAAGATAATCTCCCTTCTTTTTATAGAATTCTATGAATTGGTCACTTGTATCAATCTTTCTCTCCATAATTTTTCGCAATTTTAATTTTAATTATAAAGAATTTAATTAACTTTACTATAATAAAATTATCTAAAAATTTTAAAATTAATACTTTCATCATTTTTGATGAAATAAAAATCGTAAGTTTAAACGATGAATATTAAGAATTTTTGAAAAATTTATAATATTTCAGCTTGCTTTCGAAATTTTTTCATATCAATTATACTATTATTCAAGCGAGACTTATGTGCAGCAAAAGCCATTAAATGACTCTCGAGAGAAGCCTTAGCATTTGTTAAAGGTTCAGCCATTTCTTTACTAATAAGTGATTTAATAAATGCCTCTACTAATTCAAAATCTCCTTGGTCGTATTCTCTAGCTTTCATTCTAAGTTTTTTCTTATAAATAAGTTTTTCTTTTCCAGAGAAGTGATCATAAAAAATAATTTTCTCACCACTTAGATGATACTCACCTATAATAGTTGCCCTTGTTCCATCAATTCTTAATGTGCGACCTTCTCGTTCACTAAAACCATGCATTGTTAAACTAGCTGTAACTCCATTTTCAAACTCAATATTTACTACTTGATGATCAACTACATCATTATCACAGTGATAGACACATCGACCATAAGGACTTTTTTTTAAAATCTTAGCTTTCGTTTCGTCAGAATAATCTTCCTTCTGACCTGTATATAAATAATATATAGGGAAATCTTTATAATACCTCAGTTCTTTAAAAGGAGTAAATATTTTAGAAATGTGTGTTAGAAAGGACACATGATTTTTTCTTAATCTACTTAATATTTTTAAAAATTTATTTTCACTTTTTTCCATAATTTGAATCATAGGGATAATATCAATATAAATCCGTGGGGCATAATATAAACATGTATCTTTTACTGGACATCCATCTAAGCAATAATTAGGTGCTCCTTCTGGAGCATTTTCGGGTTTGAAGTGTATTAAACCTCCGAAAGAACTAATCTTTTTAGGAAGTGAGCCAACCATCCAATAAAGTAAATCAAGATCATGACAACACTTTGCTAAAATCATTGGTGAAGATTTTTCTACATTTGCCCATGGTCCTCTAATAAAACTATGAGCATAATGATACCACATAACATTTTCTCTATGACTAATGTTAATAATATCTCCAATGAGACCTTTTTGGATTATCTTATATATCTTTGAAAAAAAATCAGTGTATCGCAAAATGTGTCCAACACCTAAAATTTTTCCAGTTTCTTCCACTTTTTTAACTATTTTAATGCAATCCTTTAAATTATGAGCCATTGGTTTCTCTAAAAGCACATGATAACCTTTTTCTAACGCTAATATTGTTGGTTCTGTATGCATTTGATCTTGAGTACAAACAAAAGCGATATCAGCCAGTTTACTATCATCAAGTAAATCTTCCCAGCTTTTATAACATCTATCAGAAGGAATACTATGTAATTTTGCAAATTTTTCACGCCTTGCTTGAATAGGTTCAGCTACAGCCACAAATTTTAATTGTTTTTTATTTTTTAGAGCACAATTTCCATAAGATTGTATGCCTCGCCTACCTGCTCCTAATAATACTGCTGTAATAGGTTTTTCCATAATAAACTCCTAATTAAACTAATTAATTTTTAATTAAGTTGATAAATATTAAAAAGTCAAAATATTTTTTGGATATCAACCTTCAATTTTGAATTAAAAAAAGACCTTATTATTATACTATTATTCATTACTATTTTCTTGTTGTTCTCTATAATTAAAGACAGCTTTAACAACCTCTCCTAAATAAATAATGGGATTCATTGATTTTCCACATTTATTACATCTAAAGTCAAACATATCCTCTATTGAAACCATTGTTCCATCATCGCAAAAGGCACATTGTTCGAATGACCATCTATCAATGATTTTAATAATTTCTTCTATAAATTTTTCTTTAGATGACATGGCATACATAGTTTTCAAAATGCATTTTTCAATGTTAATTAATAGTACTTATTATTTGTATTTAAATAAATATATGAAATTATAAATAAATCGTTATTAACTAGTGCTTTAAAATACCTTAAGGCTTAAATACAGTAGGAATTACTCCTTCAATTAACAAAAAATCAATAAGAACAATAGCAGCCATAGCTTCAACTACTGAGACTACTCTTGGTACAATACAAGGATCATGCCTTCCATGAAATTCAATCTCTACACTCTTCATCTTTTCTATATTTACTGTTTTTTGAGGAAGACCTATTGTAGCAGTAGGTTTAACTGCAACTGTAAATTCAATTGGCATCCCAGTGGAGATTCCACCAATAATTCCACCAGAATCATTTTTTTCTGTTTGTATTTTACCTTCCTTTATTATCCAAGGATCATTATGCTCAGATCCTTTCATTTTCGTGGCTCTAAACCCTGCTCCAAATTCTATACCTTTTATTGCTGGAATTGAAAAGATTGCATGGCTTATCTTTGATTCAATACTATTAAATATGGGGGCACCTATCCCTGCTGGAAAATTATTTACAACACATTTTATACTTCCCCCTATAGAATTTTTTTGAGTTTTAACTTTTTTTATTAATTCCTCCATTAGTTTTGCTTTTTCGGTATGAATTGCTCTCACAAGTGTTTTTTCTCTTAAGTTAATGAATTTTTCATAATTATCTATATCATAATTCTCTCCATCAACAACATTTCCTATACTTTTTGTATATGCATAAACAGAAATATCGTACTTTCTTAAAATTTGTTTAGCTATCGCACCCGCCATTACGAATCCAGCTGTAATTCTACCAGAAAATCGTCCAGAACCTCTATAATCTGCATAGCCACCATACTTTTTTAAAATAGTAAAATCTACTTGAGATGGTCTTAAAATACTTTTATAATTTATATATTTAGACGAATTTTTATCTTTATTTTCAATTATCAAACAAATTGGGGCTCCAGTTGTTTTGTTATCAAAAATACCTGATAATACTATCACTTTATCTAGTTCCATACGAGATGTTGTTAGGGTAGAATGTCCTGGTTTTCTCATGTCCAATTCATGTTGTATAAAATTTGTATCAAAATCTAAACCTGCTGGTACCCCATCTACAATAATCCCTACTAAATCTCCATGACTCTCTCCAAATGATGTTATTTTAAAACGTTCACCAAAAGTATTTTCTCCCACTTTACATCTTTCCAAAATAATTATTCAATAATTCTACAATATTATTAATTAATATTATATCTATACCTTTCTATTTATCATTTAATGGATGTAACAATAAATCCAATAAAAACTGGTTTACAGGGTGAAATTATAGCACCAGGTTCAAAAAGCTACTCTCACAGAGCATTTATAGCAGCTAGTCTTGCTGACGGGATCTCAATTATCAAAAAACCCCTGATAACTGGAGATGTCGAAATTACAATGAATGTTTTAAAATCTTTAGGTGTAAAAATCCTAAAAGTAAATGGTAACTCTTATGCTGTTAAAAAAATCAACGAATCTTTCAAATCTATTGAGGAATCTATAGATTGTAAGAATTCAGGAACTTCCATAAGAATCTTCAGCGCTTTAGGATTAATAATAGAGGGAGGGCTTTCATTAAAAGGAGAATTTTTGAAGCGTAAGCGCCCAATTCTTCCACTTCTCAATGCTTTAAAATATTTAGGAGGAAATTTTAAAATATTAGACGATCAAATTCAGATAAAACGAGAAAACCAAACATGTCAATCAATAAAAATTCGCGGAGATATAAGTTCACAGTTTATTACAGCTTTATTAATTGTATGTCCTTTATTAAATTGTGAAAAAGGGAATCATATTGATATAGAACTAACTACTCCTATAATTTCTTATCCTTATGTTAAGATTACTCTTGATGTTTTAAATGCATTCGGAATTAATATTCAAGAAGATATCAAGAATAGAAAATTTACTGTATTATGTGGACAAAAATATAGATCTCAGGCATATGAAATTCCAGGGGATTTTTCTTCAGCAGCATTCATTATGGCAGCAGCTATAATATCTCGCAAATCTTCACATGTAATAATTAATAACTTAAATGTTCATAATTCTCAAGGAGATAAAAAGATTATTGAGATTTTAAAAGAAATGGGTGCAAATATTGAATATAATGAAGAAAACAGTCAAATCATCATTAATGGGAATCTTAATAAATACCCGTTAAAAGGTATAGAAGTAGATTGTCAAGAAATACCCGATTTATTCCCCGTTTTATCTGTTCTTGGAGCTTTTGCTAAAGGAAAAACAGTACTTTATAATGCTTCAAATATACGTTTGAAGGAAAGTAATAGGATGTCTGCAATTGCCAGAGAATTAAGTAAGATGGGTGTACAAGTTGCTGAAGAAGAAGATAAATTAATAGTTCATCATTGTGATAATTTAAAAGGAACACTTATAGATCATGAAAATGATCATAGAATAGCAATGGCATGTGTTATTGCTGCTTTATATGCTGATTCAATATCAAAAGTTAAAAATATTGAGATAGTTAGAGATTCTTATCCTCATTTTATTGATGATTTGAAAAAGTTAGGGGTTAATTTTGACTAAAATAGGACTATAATAGGCTTTATTATCTGAAACTTTTTTGCCTTCTCGCTCTAGCTTTTTTCCCTCCAAATTTTTTTGGCTCCGTCCTTCTTGAATCGCCACTCAATAATGAATCATCATATTCTCTAAATATTCGTTCTATAGTCTTAGTTCCAATGAATTTTTTAATGGCTTTTGCAATTGCTATGCGTACAGCATCGGTTTGACTCATTTTACCACCACCCTTTACTTTTATATTAATATCACACTTGTTTAATTTTGGATGACTAGCAATCTCTAATACTTCTTGAATTCTTAATCTTGCTATCTCTGGGTCATATAAATCTAATGGAACATTATTAATTTTAATTTGTCCTTTTGCTGGATGTGATAGAACAGCTCTTGCTATTGCAGTTTTTCTTTTTCCTGATGATTGAATTACTTTCATTGACATGTTAATTAAACCTCTATAGCATGTTTTTTCCAACCGATTCGTTGGCATAAGGTGTCTAGTGTTATATATTTATTATAATATGACAAGCGTTTTCTATCTGCGTGAGCTACATCAATAGGAGTTAGTTTTTGATATTGTTTCTTAAAACGTTCAGGAATATCTGAGATATAAACATGAACTCTTTTTAGAGCTTCCTTGCCACGTATTTTCTTTCTAGGGAGCATCTTTTTAATGACATTTCTCATAAAATTATCTGGTCTTCTTGGCCAAAAAGGACCTCTCCTTGGATTCGTAGCTGTACTAATATTAAGCTTAGCTAAATATTTTTCTTGAATATCTCTTTTATTTCCGCTTATAATGGCGTCTTTAGCATTAATAATTACTATATATTCACCTAATAACGCTTTTTTGGCAACTTGACTGCAAAATCTCCCTAAAATCTTATTCTTAGCATCTAATAATCGATATTCAATAACCATAGATTTAACACTTTATCTAGTTGATTTCTCTCTTGTTAATAAAAAACTTTTACACCTGTCCCTTTTGGATTTTGTTCTAATAATTCTTCAATCAACATCAGCTTGCTTCCCGAAGCTTCTATTTTCTTTTTAGCGGATTTCGAATATTCTAAACAAGCAATTGTTAAATTATGATCCAAATCCCCAATCCCTAAAACTTTTCCTGGAATTACTATAATATCATTCTTTCTAGTCTTTTTATTAATACGATATAAATTTGCTTTAACCCTATTTTTTCTTGGACCACTTAATTTTTTCGAGATTGTTCTCCAAATTTTAATGTGTGTCTTCCATAGATCTCTTATTAATTTCCTATGATAATAATTTGAAGGACCTGTAATACGATGACTCATTTTTACTTTTTTTTTAATTCTTTACCCAATAAATCATTGATATTTTAATAATTTTTTATATATTACGATTCTATTTCAATATCTCCAAGCATTTCAGTAAACTCATCAATTTTATCTAAAAAGATTTCAAAAACTTTCTTAATAAGTATGTTAAAAGGCAAAACACCATCTGATTCTATTGAAAAAATATAAGTATCGTCTTTCCAATTTACTTTTATGGCTCCTTCTGGACAAACTTGTTGACAAGAATTACATAATGTACATGTTTTCCAATAATCATCTATTAATTTAGGTGTTTTTTTGTCTGAGAA
>Ga0114921_10001121_pt1 | contig 12064 bp, 11 predicted proteins | sample BentaG_FD_87016 | JGI IMG/M metagenome (GOLD analysis project Ga0114921, IMG submission 87016) | Deep subsurface microbial communities from South Atlantic Ocean to uncover new lineages of life (NeLLi) - Benguela_00093 metaG | ecosystem: Environmental > Aquatic > Marine > Oceanic > Sediment ...
AATATACATCGGTAAGTGATGAGGATATTCAGGCTGCTGTTATTGATTACTCGGAGGCATACCCCCAGCAGAAACCGGATATCCTAGCTGAGGTAAGTTATGCCGAGCTTAAGAGCGGCAAGGTTAAAATTCAAGATAAAGAAATACCCACCGCCTCCCTATCCAGCTACCCCCGGGCAGTGGAAATTGCCACCACCTTAAAGGAATGGATACTGCGGGGGAAGTTCCTGCTAACCCAACCCGTAGCCCCCCTGCCTGGTGTAGAGTCAGGGGACGTTTTTAAACCACTTAAAGAGCGCCCGCTTGAGGAGTAAAAAGCCAACTTAGAGAAAGGTATTAAAAAATGGCGGTTTCTAAAAGAATAGTCCTGCATTTCCCCAAGCGTCTGGTAGACCGGCCGATAGTATACCACTTAATCAAGGACTATAATCTAGAATTCAATATTCTTAAGGCTTCGGTTACCCCGGAAGAAGAAGGGGTGATGGTCCTGGAGCTTAAAGGGGAACAGCAAGATTATGATCAAGGCATCAGGTATTTAACCGAGGCCGGGGTCAAAATCCAGTCACTTAGCCAGGATGTTATCCGCAATGAGGAGCGCTGCACCCATTGTGGTGCCTGCTTAACTATCTGCCCCACCGCTGCCTTTGAGCTTGACCTTAAAACTAGACAGGTTAATTTTGATGATGAAAAATGCATTGCCTGTGGACTATGTATCAAAGCCTGCCCTCCGCGAGCCATGGAGGTACACTTTTAGTCAATGTATCAGCCTAGAACCTATCGCCACTGGATTAAAGATAGTGACCTGGTCCCGTTTAATGTAGTCGTCAAGGAGACAGATTTATATATTGGCGCCAAAAAAGACCTCAAAAGAAAAGCCCTCAAGCTGGTATTAAAATACCGTAATATCTTAGAAGAATACATTGCAAAACACCCTGCTTTTCTGACCTCACTTGAGCCATTCCCCTTAACTCCCGAGGCGCCACTCATGGTAAAGGCAATGGTAGAGTCAACGACCAAAGTTGGCATCGGTCCCATGGCTTCGGTAGCTGGGGCAATAGCCGAGTTTGTCGCTCAGGAACTACTGGAGTTTTCACCCGAGGTAATTGTTGAAAACGGGGGCGATATTTACCTTAAAAGCCTCAAAAAAAGGCTGATCGGCATTTATGCCGGCTCGTCCCCCCTAAGTGGCAAAATTGGGCTGGAAATTAACCCCAAAGATACCCCCTTAGGCATCTGCACCTCTTCGGGAACAGTAGGCCACTCACTAAGTTACGGGAAGGCTGACGCGGTGATAGCGCTTTCAAAATCGGCTACTCTAGCTGACGCTGCCGCCACCGCCATCGGAAACTTAATTAAAGAGCCTTCTGACATCCAGAGTGGTATTGAGTTTGCCCAAGAAATTCGGGGACTAAAGGGTGCAGTAATTATCATTGCTGACAAGATGGGACTCTGGGGAGAGGTAAAAATCTGCCAGATTTCAGCCAAAGGCTAGCCACCTTGATTGATGTTTTGGAGGAGGTTAGGAGTGAAAACAAGGATAACCGAGCTATTGGGCATAAAATACCCCATCATTCTGGCGGGGATGAGCTATGTCACCACACCCGAGCTTGCAGCCGCCGTCTCCAATGCCGGTGGACTCGGCATCCTGGGTGGCTCCCCCTATACCGCCGAGGGACTCGAAGCAGCCATTAAAGAAGTTAGGTCACTTACTGACAAACCCTTCGGGGTGAATATAACCCTCTTAATCCCCGGTGCCACAGACTTAGTAGATACCATACTTGAAGCAAAAGTCCCGGTAGTAAATTACGCCCTGGGCAAGGCTACCGAGATTATCAAAGCCGTCCACCAGTATGGCGGCAAGGTTATCGCTACGGTAGCACTGGAGAGGCATGCCAAGCGTTCTGAACAAGATGGTGCTGACGCCATTATTGTTACCGGCTATGAAGCTGCCGCCCACGCCGGTAACGTCAGTTCACTGGTACTTTTACCTGCCATCTCAAGCCAGGTAAAAGTCCCCATTATTGGAGCCGGTGGCTTCTGCGATGGCAGGACTCTGGCTGCTGCCCTGATACTTGGTGCTGACGGCATCTCCATGGGCACCAGATTTGCTTTAACTAAAGAGTGCATCCTTCATCAAAACTACAAACAGCTCCTACTTAGGGCAGGTGTAGAAGATACCATATTCTCCGACCGCTTTGATGGGCTTCTTTCCCGGGCACTAAAAACCAAAAAAACCGAAAGTGTCGTCCAACGAAGGTTGCCGCTGATAGAATCGCTGTCCAATGCCTTGAGGCTCAAACGAGAACTAAAGCTTTCACTATGGGAGCTGGTACGCGGTGTCTTTAGAATGGGTAAAACCCAGAAGCTCGGCTTAAGCGGACTTGCCTTAATCCCAGTTGGAATGGTTGAGTTCAGGCGGGCAATAATTAGTGGTGACGAGGACGGGATTATGCTTGCCGGGCAGGACTGCGGCCGGATAGATGACATACCCACCTGCGCTGAATTAATTGAGCGTATCGTTGCTGAAGCTGAAGAGGTACTTAAAGGGGTAAGGGTAAAGACAATCCGTAATGAGCAAGCCAAGGCATAAGAAGCTACTCTTTATCCTTTAAACGGCGCGACTTTAGCCACTTATGCTTCTGCTCAAGCCTTATCTCTTCGTCGGTAGTCCTATAGTTTAGCCGGAAACTATCTTTAAAAGAGTTAAAAGTACCATTAAGGATGGCAGTTCTGGATTTGCTTACTAGGCTGCCAATGAAATTTAGATTATGAATCGTAGCTAACCTGTAGGCTAAGAGTTCATTTGAGTTAAACAGGTGGTGCAGATAAGCCGCCGAGAAGGTGTGGCAGGTATAGCAACTGCAATCAGCCTCGATTGGCCCCTTTGCCTGCTTGAAGGCACTATGATGAATATTGCGCCGACCCTTTAAGGTAAAGAGGGCACCGTTTCGGGCAACACGAGTCGGCAGAGCACTGTCAAACATGTCACACCCCCTGGCGATACCCTCTAATAAATCCTCCGGGGAACCAACCCCCATCAGGTAGCGTGGCTTATCCTGCGGCAAAAAAGTTACCGTTTCCTCAATCATGGCTAAGGTCACCTTTTTGGCTTCCCCCAGACTCAAGCCGCCAATAGCATAGCCAGCAAAGCCCAAAGAGGTAAGGTATTCAGCCGATTTTCGCCGCAGCTGAGGGAAAAGCCCGCCCTGCACAATGGCGTATAGCATCTGGTCACCACGCTGATGAGCCCGCTTACACCTCTCTGCCCAGCGCTGCGTCCTCTCCATTGCCTGTTGCACCTTTTCTAAGCTATCATCATGGGCTGGGACCTCATCCAGGGTCATAATGATATCGGTGCCAATAGCCTGCTGAAACTTAATCGCCAGCTCTGGGGTAAAGATATGCTGGCTACCGTCAATATGGGAACGGAAGGTAACCCCCTCATCACTGACCTTACGTAGTGGTGCCAGGCTAAATATCTGATAGCCACCACTATCGCTGAGAATTGCCCCATCCCAGCCCATAAACTGATGTAACCCCCCCATCCTTTCAATTACCTCAATACCCGGCCTTAAATAGAGATGATAGGTATTAGCCAGTATCATCCCTATACCTAAAGCCTTAAGCTCCTGGGGGGTGAGTGCCTTGACTGCCCCCTGGCTTCCTACCGGCACAAATACCGGTGTCTCAACCGAGCCATGCGGTGTCTTGAGCTCCCCGGCGCGGGCTAAACTATCAGAGCAGGTTTTTATTAAATGGAAGTGGTTCATCATAAAAAGCCTTCGGCATCACCGACAGAATACTATCACAAAAGCCAGATATCCAGACACAGGAAAAGAAAAAGCAGACCCAAATAGGGGAAGGCAGATAGCTTATAGAGCCTCCAGGCATCCCGAGAGGCACTGGATAGAACTAAGCGCAAGCTGGCATAGACCATGGTAATACCGAGTAAATTGGCTGCTATCAGGTAAAGCCAGGAAAAGCCGCCCACAAAATAGAGGGCAATGGAGGTAATATAAAGCCCTACCGAGAATACCGGAAACACCCTGACTGATTTTTTTACCTCCCAGTTTACCGGGAAGTAACTAATCCCGGCATTAAGGTAATCCTGGCGGTTTGCCACCATGATGCTCCAGACATGAAGCGGCAGCCACAAGGCGATAAGAAGGCAGAGGAGCACTATTTCCCAGCTAAAAGTAGCCTCAAATGAAAGCCACCCCATTAGAACCGGGGTACAGCTGGAAATAGCCCCTTGCGGGAAAACACAGGTTGCCCTTTTTCTGAAAACTACAGCCGCTATGGTACCAATAAGGTCGACCACAAAGACAAGCGGATGAAGATGCCAGGCTAGGCCCAGGCCGATAATGACCAGAGCTACCATCAAAGGCAATACCTTCTCTGGTGGTCTTATTCGCCCTGATGGTAGAGCACGGTGTTTTGTCCGCTCCATCCGGGCATCAATATCACGGTCTAAATAATTGGTCAGTCCGTTAGCCCCAGCACTGGCAAGCAAAATCGTTACCAGTACCAGAAAGAGCCTACTTAAAGAGGGGTATCCACCTGAAGCTACAATAGCTGCACCCACACCAATAAAGGTCAAAAGACCGCTTGGGCGGGGGTTTAATACCTCAATATAGTTCCTAACTGTCTGATAAATTTAACCAGTCCTCCTTTGAGGCAGGCTTAAATTAGACCAAGTCTCTTAAATAACCTCTAAGTAACCTAAAGAATCAGCTAACCACGTCAAATGCCTTGACAAACTAGAGGTCTAGCAGAAGGTTTAAGACAACCCCATCTAGCGCTCTTCATCCAAATAGCTTTGCAGAATAAGCGCTGCTGCTATGGCATCATCTTGAACTTTTCGCTTAGCCCTTCTGCCAGTTTCCCGAATCAGGTACTTTGCTAATATTGTTGTCAGGCGCTCGTCCCTGAATTCCACCGGAATGTGCGTATGACCAGATAATTTCTCGGTGAAGGCTTTTACCTTTTCCGCCTGCTTACCCAGGCTACCATCCATAGAGCGCGGTAGCCCAACGATAACTTGCTTAACCTGGTGCTGGCTAATAATACCCGCAATAGCCTCTATATCCAGGCTCTCATCCTGGCGGTTAATGATAGTAAAGGGGCTAGCCAGTATTCCATCAGGGTCGCTTAAAGCGACCCCAATCCTCTTATCACCAACATCAAGACCCAAACTACGCGTCTTTAAGCCTCCCCGACTCAATAAGATTCTTCGCTCTCTTTAGGGCTTCATCAAGCTTGTCCTTATATTTACCACCAGCCTGAGCCAGGCCTGGTTTACCGCCGCCACCACCCCCGGTAACATTTGCCACCTGCCTTATGATTTCCCCGGCATGGTAACCTTTAGCTACCAAATCCGGGGTCACCGCAGCAATAAAAGCGGGTTTATCTTCATAAATTGTGCCCAGGACTATCACTGCACTTTTAAGTTTATCCCTGAGTAGGTCAGACATCTCACGCAAAATCTGCATCCGAGAAGACGCCACCTTAGCCACCAATATCCTCACTCCATTAACTACCTCTGTCTGAGTTAAAAGCGACTCGACTTCCCTCTTAGCCAGTTCTCTCTCCAGAGCTAGAGTCTGCTGGCGCTCCTTATCAAGTTCAGCGACGACGTCACTGAGCTTATCTTGAACTTCTTCGGTAGTAGTTCCCAAAGACCGGGCAATAGCCTCCAAACTCAAAAGACGCTCTTTAAGCCATTCCTCAGCCCCCCTACCGGAAATCGCCTCAATGCGGCGCAACCCGGCACCAATGCTCATCTCAGCGGTAATCTGGAAGAGACCCACCTCACCGGTAGCCCTAACATGGGTGCCACCACATAGCTCCAAGCTTATAGGAGGTCTTCCTATCTTAAGCACCCGAACCACATCGCCATACTTCTCATCAAACAGGGCAATCGCCCCTTCCTCAATCGCCTTTTTATACGGAAGCTCTTCATCATATACCGGCAGGTTCTGGCGGATTTTCTCGTTGACAAGGCGCTGCACCCGCTCCATTTCCTCAGCCTCCAGTGCCTCAAGGTGAGAAAAGTCAAACCGAAAGCGGTCCGGGGCTACCAGTGAGCCCCGCTGCTCAACATGCTTACCTAGAACCTGGCGCAGGGCGAACTGAAGCAAATGGGTAGCGGTGTGATTTCTGGCAATATCAAGCCGCCTCTCTTCATCCACCGCAGCCTCAACCTTATCACCTAAAGCCAGACCGCCTTGGCTCATATAACCCTGATGAACTGTAATATTAGGTGGAACACGAACTGCATTGGTCACTGAAAAGCGCCCGCTCCTGCCCCGTATCTGGCCAGTGTCTCCCACCTGTCCTCCCATTTCCCCATAGAAAGGAGTGGTTTCTAAAACGAGACTCGCCTCCTGCCCCTCTTTTATTTCTTCTACGGACTTACTATCAACTAAGATATCAAGAATAGTGGATTTATGTTTGAGAGTCTCATACCCGATAAAGGGTGTTATATGAGCCTTACGCACTGCGCTTGCAGTAGCCTTAACGCCAATCTTGACTTTAGCCTTTCTAACGAAGTGTATAGGACCGCGGGCTTTCTTGGTAGACCCGCAATTTGGACATTTTTTATCACTTTCCTTCAATCTTGTGCCACACTCCGCACACCTTACCTGGGTTGCGCGGGCTCTCTCACGCTGTTTCTCCATTTCCTGGTTAAAGCCATCTAGGTCTACAGAAAAACCGCGTCCAGTAGCAATCTCCTTGGTTAGCTCTACTGGAAATCCAAAGGTATCGTAGAGCTTAAATGCCTCTTTACCGGAAATTACCCCCTTCTTTTTACTGGCTACCTCTTCCATCGTCCTATCCAGTAATTCAAGGCCAACACTCAGCGTCTCCCCAAATCTTTCCTCTTCAAGTTCAACCACCTTGGTGATGAAATCCTGCCTCTCTACTATCTCAGGGTAAATATGCCCCATAAGCTTGATAGTAACCTTAGCCATTTCAGCAAGATATGGCTGAGCCATGCCCAATCTTCTGCCGAAAAGTGCGGTTCGTCTCAGTAGCCGACGCAGCACATAGCCCCGGCCCTCGTTTGAGGGGATTACCCCATCAGCGATGAGGAAGGTAATCCCCCGGGCATGCTCAACAACAATCCGCATCGCATTATCAGTTTCCTCACCGGAGCCGTATTTCTTCCTGGATAGCTCGGTTATCCGCTTAATTAGTGGCACAAAGAGGTCAGTCTCATAAAGCGAGGTCTTACCCTGCACCACCGCCGCTGTCCTTTCCAGCCCCATACCGGTATCAATGTTAGGGCTGGGCAGAAAGGTGCGATTCCCTTGTTCGTCTTGATTGTACTGGGTAAATACCAGGTTCCAAATCTCGGAAAAGCGACCGCAATCACAATTCGGACCGCAGGAAGCCCTCATGCAGCCAACCCCTTCCCCGAAGTCATAGTGAATTTCACTACATGGTCCACAGGGTCCAGAACTTCCGGCTGGTCCCCAGAAGTTGTCCTCCTCACCAGACCTGAGTATTTTCTGTTCCGAAATGCCCAGTTCCCGCCAGAAGTTAAAAGCCTCCTCATCGTCAACAAAGATAGTTATCCACAAACGCTGCGGGGGCAGTTTTAAGCGCCGGGTAACAAACTCCCATGCCCACGCAATAGCCTCTTGCTTAAAGTAATCACCAACACTAAAGTTACCCAGCATCTCAAAGAAGGTAAGATGGGTAGCATTACCTACCGATTCAATATCAGTGGTGCGGAAACACTTCTGACAAGACGCCAGGCGCGGCGCCGGCGGTACTGCCTCTTTTAAGAAGTAAGGCTTAATCTGTACCATTCCGGCAGTAGTCAGGAGCAATGTGGGGTCACCCTGGGGTATGAGTGAAGAGCTGGGAATAATCTTGTGTCCCTTCTCTTTAAAGAAATCTAAAAATGAGGCTCGAAGTTCATCACTGGTCACTAAAGCTACCCTCCAATAGTTAGGAATAAAGAAAGATAGTTATATACGATTTTAGTTTAAGACCTAAAGGCTGTCAATGAAAAGTTATGTCAAGTTTGAAACTCAGGGTAGTTACTGCAGATAATCTGAAAGCTCTAGCTTACTCTTACGGTCTTTGAGGGCAAAGACAGCCGCCCCAATTACCCCAGCATCGTCCCCAAGCTGTGATGGGACGATACTCACCGCCTGAGCCGGTAGCCTAAAAGCCCGCTTAAGCACTACCTCTCTTGCTGGCTTAAGCAGTAGCTCCCCCGTCTTGGCCATCCCGCCACCGATAATAATCATTTCTGGATTAAAGATATTAACCAGATTTGCCAGCCCCACCCCCAGATAATAGGCTACTTCAGAGATAGCCTCCAGTGCTAGAGGGTCCCCACCCTGAGCAGCCACTGACACCTTCTCAGCAGTGATATTCTCCAGCTTACCCCGAACCATCTCGGTTAGAGAAGAAACCTCCCCCTGCCTGATACGCCTTACTGCTTCCCGAGCCAAAGCAGTGCCTGAAGCCAGTTGCTCCCAGCAACCCTTACTGCCACAGCTGCAGCCCGGGCCATTAACCTCAATGGTCATGTGCCCTACCTCTCCGGCGGTACCAGATAGGCCAAGGTATAACTTTCTATCAATGATAATGCCACCGCCAATGCCAGTGCTCACCGTAAGGTAAATGAGGTTTTTTACCCCCTTCCCGGCCCCAAATCTATGTTCTCCCAGGGCAGCGGCACTAGCATCGTTGAGGAGGAAGGTATTAACTCCACATTTCTCCTTAACAATATCCCTCAAGGGAACATCATCAAAACCGGGCAGGTGTGGTGAAGAGGTTACCAGCCCCCTACTTGAATCTACAGCCCCGGCGGCGGCAATGCTGATACTACTTATTTGAGATAGCTCGACGTTGTTTTTACCGAGGAGCTGGTCTATGCAAGCAATTACCCGGTCAATTACCGCTTGCGGTCCCTTGGAAGCTAAAGTTAAGTGATAGTCTCTGGCTAGAATCTCAACGTTACTTGAGATAATGGCAGCAATTATCTTGGTTCCGCCCAGGTCTATGGCTAAAACCGGAAGGTCTGGCTTGTCAACCTTGCCCATTCTAAAATACCACTTTAACCTATCTTAATTTATTTGTCGAGCCTGAGGTTGACGAAGAGGAGGCTAGCTGCTAGATTACTTAAGCGGTGGTATACGCTTTTGGTAAGTTGGATTTAATTAGAGAAGTCCTGAAAAAGCCCCGCTTTGGACTTATCACTGATGTTGATGGCACCATAAGCAGGACAACTTCTAGTCCTGAGGAGGCTACTGTTTCCCCGAAGTGCCGTCATTATCTTACTATCCTCTGCCGCAAGCTAACCTTGATAGCTGCTATCTCAGGCCGGCCGGCAACTCAAATAAAAGAGATGATAGGAATTGACGGCATGGTCTACCTTGGTAATCACGGTCTAGAACGATTGGGTGAAGGGGACTACGAACTTGCCCAAAATACCAAGGACTATTCTCAAGTTATCAAAACCGCTCTCAAAGAGCTAACCCCAAGCCTCTCGGATGAGGGGATTATTATTGAGGACAAGGGAATCACAGCTTCCATTCACTACCGCCTTTGCCTAGAACCCGAGTCAGTGATGAAGAGAATCCTAACCGCAGTGAAGAGCTTACCTCAGGCAAGAAGCTTGCGGATTATGGAAGGTAAGATGGTAATAAACCTTCTACCCGATATAGGGGTAAACAAGGGTACGGCCACACTCAAGCTGATAAAAAGCTATAACCTGGAGGGTGGTATTTACATAGGGGATGACCACACTGATATTGACGCCTTCAAAGCTATCCACACCCCGCAAAGTGATTTTCAGGGTTTGGCTATAGGCGTCATCAGCAAGGAAATGCCTCAAGACCTAACCAAAGAAGCAGATCTAACCTTAAATGGAGTAGCTGATGTTGAGCGCTTCCTCGGCTGGATGTCGGAAGAACTCTCTTAAATCAAGCTAGCAATATCCTCGAGTAAATGCAGTAGCCAAGCCGTAATATCCTCTTTTTCAATAGACTCCTTTAGCGCCCGGGCCCGCCTCTTTCGTTCTTCAGCCGGCATGGTTAGGGCAGTATGCAGTGCTCGAGTTGTCCCCTCAAGGTCAGCCGGCGCCACCGTCAAGGCATTTTCCCCCAACTGCTCACAGGCACCCACCGTTTCCGACAGTATCAGCACGCCGTCACGCTCATTAACCGTAGGTCCCTCCTTGGCTACCAAGTTCATGCCATCAATTACCGCGTTTACCAGCAGCACATCATAAAGGCGCATGCTGGCTATCGCCTGAGGGTAATTGTTTTCATAGAAATAATCAATAGGATGCCAGTCTTCTGTCCCGTATTTAGTATTTATAGCTTCTATTTGCTGAGCCACATCCTGAGTATAGCGTTGATACTGCTTCAAGTGAGTTCTGGTCGGGACAATGAAAGCCATAAATTTGACTTTGCCTAAAAACTCAGGGTATCGCTCCAGAAATATGTCAAAGGCCCTAAAGCCACGAAGAATATTCTTACTCGGTTCAGCCCGGTCAACACGGATAATAGTCTTCTCTCCACAAAGTGGTTTTAATTTAGCTTCATATTCCTTTACTGCTGCTGACGAAGCCAATTTCTTAAGAGCAGCAACATCAACAGATACCGGGTAGGCTTTAACCTTGGTAGTGCGCCCACTAAGAGCAACAATTTGCTCACGGTAGTCTACCTCAGCCCCATCAATAAGCGTCTCACAACAGAAAAGGAAATTACTCACATCCCGCAAAGTCTGAAGGCCAACAATATCAGCAGCACACAAACTCCGGATAATTGGCTGCCACATAAAATTTGGTAGTAGCCGCCAATAGCTCGGTGCCGGCCAGGGGATATGAATAAAGTGCTGAATCAGTAAATCTGGCATTTCCTCTCGAATAAAACCAGCAACTAAATAAAGGTGGTAGTCATTTAGCATAACTAGGGGTGGTGGTTCATCCCGTTTTGCCGCCGTAATAACTGCCCTGGCAAAGGCCTGATTTACCAGAACATAGCCGTTCTCCCAGGCATCATAAGTGATACGATCGATATTAGGTGTTCTGGGAGAGTTCCACATGTAGTGCTGCAAAAACCAGAGCAGGGGATTGCAAATGATGTTATAGAACTTATGATACACACTTCGGGGGCTGACTATAAATTGAAGATAAAGGTTTTCATGACCTTCGGGACCCCTAAAACGCCTCCCCTGTGCTCTCCGCACTGCCTCCCTGTCCCCCTCCCTCATGGCATTGGCAATCCATTCAAGCTCCAGATAGTCACTAATACTGTTAAGAGCAGTAACCATGCCACCACTGCCACGACATGCCTCAAGTTCCCCACTCTCAGCAAGATGATACTCAATTGGGCCGCGGTTGCTGACCAGAATCAGCCACCGCGATGAGAGCCTCTGGCTACATAACTCCTTGAGGCGGCTAGCATTACTTTTTAGGCTTGGCGCCACTTTATCTCCCCCCTCCGCTCTAACCTTAAACAGAGTGGATACTAATCTAAATGACCGCCGTTTACCTGCATACCTACCATTCTAGCTATTTTTATATAACTCTGGCGCAATTCCGGCTCGCGCCTCATTCTATAGTTTCTGGGTAATTTGGAACCAGAGTTCTCAAGATACCTTAGCCCCAGCATCAAATCCTCTAGTTTTGAGGTCGGTGTCGTGAAAACCAATTCGTCGTCTCCAGCTATCGCCTGATAGCGGTCGCCACGACATGGTATGGCAACCCGGCACTCCCCAGTCTGTATTACCGGAACCACCGAATAAACACAAGCAGCGTGGCTTGAAAGGCTACATTTAAGGTCATGCCCATCCTTGTACTCTCTGGCTAAAAGCAGCAGACTCAACTGAGCTGAATCAGAGTAAAAGATGACCACATCGGGCTCAAAATCGGTTTTCCTCAAGGGAACTGACATTACGCCTAGCCATTAACAGGCTCCTAAACAGGAAAAATCGCGGGTGAAATTTTTCCCCGCTTGTAGGGCCTAACAACCTTCGGGGAAACGGTTATACCCTTGCAGAAAGTACTGTGGGGCTTCGGCAAGTCCGTAACCTA
>Ga0114921_10001122_pt1 | contig 12062 bp, 12 predicted proteins | sample BentaG_FD_87016 | JGI IMG/M metagenome (GOLD analysis project Ga0114921, IMG submission 87016) | Deep subsurface microbial communities from South Atlantic Ocean to uncover new lineages of life (NeLLi) - Benguela_00093 metaG | ecosystem: Environmental > Aquatic > Marine > Oceanic > Sediment ...
CCGTGGTTGAGACCGAGGGTGCTACCGTCAGTTTATCGGCTCGCATGATAAGGGAGCGTGCCGAGGAGATATACGATGGGGTTATCCGGCTCTAGGATAGGCGGCGTTTGACGAGGAAGTACACCCCGAGGGCGACGAGCAGGTTGACAAGCCATAGGCCCAGGAGGGAGGCACCATCCCAGAGGTTGAACCCCGAGGGAAGCGGAGGCGGTTTTTCTCCCGCAAACGTATCGAGCTCTCCGCTCGCGAGGCCTTTGGCTTCTTCGGGGACCGCTTGTACCGGCTGGGATCGTTCTCTGACGGCGACGATCTGGTCTGGAACGGCCGAGATGAGGACGTAGCCCAGGGCCACCGCGAGGACGGCGTAAACGGCCGTCTTAGACCCCATCATCATATCATTACTTCCCCGAGGAGGTTCTTAATACTACATTTTAGAACAGCCGAGCGCCGGGGAAATCCGCCCCGTTCAGGTATTAGACCTTTCAACATGGCCGTGCTCCTTACCCCGGTTTCTCCCTCCATACCTTGAGGGTCTCATACCATAGGACGACGGCGGGCACGGCGCCCATGAGGAGGGTGGTGACGTTCCGCCGGGTTAGAGCCATGGGGAACTGGAGGATGTAGGTGGCGAGCATGGTGGTGACGAGGACGGCGTAGAAGAGGAGGCGGGGGAGCATGAAGCCACCGAGGGTGACGAACTGGCGGAGCACCCCTATCTTGACCTCTCGGACGAGCCTGTAGTCGCCGCGCTCGCTCTCCACCAGACCCAGGTCCCGCAGCTTGTTGAGGTGGTAGGCGGCGACGCTGGGGCTGCTGAAGCTGAGGGCCCGTTGCACCGCTCGGACGCCGACGGAGTGCTGGTCCGCCCTCAGCATGTGCATGTAGACCAGCATCGTCTTCCCCTTTAACTCCGACTCGATGACGTCATCATCCATCGTCAAACCATATCGCTCCGAACGTTAGTCTGGGCCTTTTGACTAAAAATCTATAGGTTGTAGTTGTCTATATCACTAAATGTACTAAAAAGGTTTTCCGAGCCTGGCTTTATCAGGTCGTAGGGGTGTTCAACCCACTTTATTGCTTGAGGAAAATTCATTTGCTGTCTCATTTCAACGATGTATGGCTAAAAGTTTTATATAAGAAAGTAAAAAATATTCTGTTGGTGAAAAAACTGACTACTTTTGCTGAGATCGTTGACGAGGAAGTTACGCTTGAAAAAATGAGACAGAAGCGTGGGAGACGAAAATGGAAAACGTACGATCCGGATGTTATACCCCTATACTACTGCAGTCCGGACTACCCTGTGCCTCCAGAGGTCAAAGAGGCGTCCATTCAGGCTATCAAGGATGAGTGTTTTGATTATGGTTGGTTTCCAGAAACCGTTGAAGCTATGGCTGAAACGACGGGAACGAAATACCACATAGAATCAACTACCGAAGATATCAAAGTTATCCCGGGTTTAATGCCAAGCCTATGGCTGGCGACCATGTACGCATGCAAACCAGGGGACGAAGTGATTGTCCCGTCCATGATATTCGGACCGTTCATTAGATCAATAAAGTACGTCAATGCTAAGCCAGCATATCTTGAGTTAAAACAGGAAGAGAACTGGAAATTTGATGTTGAACGGATGAAGGAGCTTATCACAAATAAGACCAGGCTTATCCTTCTATGTAATCCTCATAATCCAACGGGCAGGGTCATGACCCAAGAGGAACTCAAAGGCATCGCGGATATCGCTGTTGACCATGACCTAATTGTGGGTTCAGATGAGCTTCACGCCGACATCATCTATGACGGGCGAAAGCACATCAGCATAGCCTCCCTGGGGCCCGAAATAGCAGATAGAACAATCAGCATGTTCGGCCTGTCTAAGACTTTCGGTCTCGCAGGCATGCAAATTGGATGGCTTGTCGCCACAAACAAAGAGATTCTGGAAGGGATTTCTAAAATAGCAGGAAATTTAATACGCCCGCGCGGCACTACATCGATTTCTCTTGCGGTCGCTCATGCTGTTCTCACAAAATGCGATCATCATATCCCGCCGCTCGTTGAATACCTCCAGGAACTGAGAGATTATGGGGTGAAGAGGCTGAGCGCCATCGACAACGTCACGGTGGTGCCTCCTGAGGGGACCTACGTCCTTTGGCCAAACATCAGCGGTTATGGTCTATCGAGCACCAAAATGCATGAATACTTACTCGAGAAAGGCAGAGTAGCCGCAACTGACGGTTCCAGTCACGGACCTGATGGAGAAGGGTACCTTCGAGTAGTTTATCCGACGAGCAAGGCTATCTTTAGCGAGGGCCTTGATAGAATAGAGGACGCGCTTTCCAAGCTCTAACTATCGAGCGCACAATCCTCCCTTATTTTTTCCTTTTGCCAAGGTCAACTCTTCTTAAGCTTTAAATACTCCCTTCACGCGCGGGCTAATTTACTTAAGTCGAACCGTCTAGGGTGCTATGAGGTTTAGGATGGCCAGCGTTGAGTAAATGGCCTCCTCGGTGCGCACGGTCTCACATCCCTGCTGGGGGATGGTGTTGACCTTGAAGTGGAACGCCTCCTCCAGGGTTCCCCCCTCTCCCGCTATTATCTCATCTAGGCCCCTCCTCGGTGATCCGAACGCGATGAGGACGCTCCGCGACCCCTCCAACCGCTCTCGCAGCTTTTCCTCGACGACCGGGTATAGGATCCCCTCTCGGGAGGTCGCCAACGTCAGGTCGAACCTCCCCGCCTGGGCCAGACTGAGGAGACCCCGTCTGCTCACGTGGATGCCGTACCCCCAGTAGGTTTCCACATCTCCCCGGCCGATGAACCTGCCTCGAAGCTCAGGGAGGACCTCCGTGATCTCCACTGTCGCCCTGCCCCCGATTGAAGGGGCGTGGCCCACGGCTCTAAGTTGCCTGTCGACCCCCACATCGACGACGAACCCGCCGTCGGCCTCCTCCAAGACGACGCCCTCCCGGATCTCCCCTGCCTTCAACTTCGACGCCCGGCTTTCAAGGGGGTGGTGAGGTGTCCGGAGGGGAGGGAGCACCCCGACGTATCTCAGCTCAGGTCGCCTCCGGAACACTCGTCTCCGCAGGTACTGTGGAGTCTCCATGTAGCTGAGGATGAGGCGTATGAGGTTGGATTCGTCCGGCTCGTCCGGGTATATGTAGATGTCTTCGACCCGGAAGACGGCTGCCGCTCTGCCGACCTGGCCTATGACGGTGGTCTTCTCTCTCTGATGCTGGATCTCGGAGACCAGGGAGGATGGTATGGCGATGGACAGCTTGACCTTTCTCCGCTTCGGGCTCACCGTCCTCCCTCCTCCCTAAGCCGGGGCCAGGCCGACCAGCCGGTTTTAACGTAGCGCTCCCTCCTGTCCAGATCCTCTCGAACCCATCTGAGGAAGGAGTTGAAGCTGCGCATGCCCGCCACCGTGGCCTCGTCGCCGACGCCCAGCCGGACGAGGCTTCTGATGAACTCCCTCTCCGCAAGGGCCTGGGTCTCCCCCCGGATCCTCACGGGAATGACGGTGAACCCCGACTCCCTCAGAGACTCCCTGGCCTTTGAAAGTATGTAACCCGTGCAGACGTGGACGTGCTCGTCCTTCGACACGCCGAGAGCCTCTACGCCCTCTCGGACCAGCTCCAGGGTCTCGTCCAGATAGAGCTTCCGCTCGAATGCATCCCCCTGGAAGAGGGGGAGGGGGACCTCTCCTACGTAGGTCTCGTCCGTCTCGACCCGGCGCATCACGATGACGACGCCGCCCACCAGGTCGCCCCATCCTGATTGACGCCCGCCTTCAGCGGGTATCGTCCACTTCGACGACCATGGAGCCCAACGGTAGAAGAGAACGTGGTACAGTCCTATAAAGGGTGGAGGCGGACGCCTAGGCCGCCTTTAACGCGGCTATGGAGTCGGATGTACTCGGGTCTAGGCCGTGGAGGAGGCCCAGGTAGGTAGCTGCGTAATCTCCGATATAGAGGGCCGACAGCATGCGCGCCAGTTTCCCCCGTCCCCTCGCGCGTATCTCCAGGACGCGTCCCACCTTATGCTCGAGGAGCCTCTTGAAGGCGTCCACCTTGTGCTCGATCCCCGGAGGTCCCTCCGGGTCCCGGATGAGGACGGTGCAGATGCGGCTCCTAACCTCCCAGGGCCCCTCGCGGCCCATGATGGCGTTGTGGAAGGCCTCGGGGAAGCATCCCGACCCGGCGGGGACCTTTCCGTTCTCGTTCAGCTGCGTCCCGATCCTGTACGCAACCGCCTCGAACAGGCGTGAGCCATAGACGAAGGGGACTAACCCCCTTAGGCCCATGGCCAGCCGCTTCGCCGGATTCTCGGAGGCGGGCGTCTCCGGAGCTAGGCCTACTCTAAGCGCCTCTAGGACGTCGAGGGCTTCGCCTACCTCCTTCCAGGACCCCGAGGCGAAGCCCAGCCTGTTCATGACCGCGGCCAGCAGGAAGAACTGGTTTGGGAGGGCCGCTCTGGGCTGCATACCTCGCGGCAGCGACAGTAGGGGCAGTCCCCTCTCCTCGGAGTTCCTCTGCATCTCGCCGTCTGAGGTCACCGTGATGACGGGGCACCTCATCCTCAGCACCTCCCCCAGCGCTGTCAGGGTTTCCTCGGTGTTGCCTGAGTAGCTCACGGCGAAGACGAGGGTCTCCGCGTCGATGAAGGCTGGCAGACGGTATCCCCGGGACACGTAGATCGGGATCGTGCAGGCGTCCCTGAGCCAGTCGCTCAGAAGCTGACCTCCAATGGCGGACCCCCCCATGCCCGCAATCACTACCGCCTTGAACCCCCTGCCCTTAAAGGATGTTATGGGGAGCTTTTCCGCCTCCTCAATCGCCTCCCTGCAGCTCTTAGGGAACCTCTCCAGGGCTTCGAGCATCCCGCCGCCGAGGGACCTGAGCCTCTCGGGGCTGTCAATGACTGAGTTCATCGCGGTTTATTTGGGAAAAATTAAGATAAAAGGTCATCCACGTGAGTTACGGGGATAAGGGGACATTGCTAGGTTTCCTCGGTAGGCGACGCGAGGTCAGAACGAACCTCAAGCAGATGCTCGCCTGCCTGAACTCCCTCACAGTGAACCTCCTGCGCTTCAGCGAGATGCGGGATTTCATCCCGAAGGCCGAGGACGAGCGGGAGCTGCGGCTGGAGATGTCCCTTTCGGATCTGAAGGACTTCAGGGAGCTTGCGGACATCCTGAGTGGGAGGCTGTCCCCACCCGAGCTGACCCGCTCCGTAGACGTGGTCCGCTCCTTCGCAGTGGTCAGCGAGGTGGAGGGCACCGACTTCGTCGAGTCGAACCTAGATCGTATACTTAGATCGACCCGATGGGCCATAGTCACCATAGAGAAGGTCTGCAGGGTGGACTGATTTTCGGAGAAAAAGTGCCTGGGGGGTCCTAGTATCTCCTTGGTCTCCTCTGGCGGCTGTAGCTGTCTCCGAACTGCTTCGACGAAAGGTTGTTCTCCGTGTTCACTTCGTCTATATCCTCGTCGATCTTCTCGGCCGTTCCGTACCGCCCAATGTTCAGCCTCAGGCTCCCCCTGAACAGGTTGGCGTAGCCATTCGATATCTGGACGACATCCTCCACCTCGAAGCGATCTATGTCATCATCCCAGAGGGTCAGCAGCACAGACCCAGACTCGTCTCCGACGAGGGACTCGGCAACGCGGTGGGTGCTGCCGTCCGAACGCGACGTGACCTCCCGTTCCTCCCCCTTCTCGACGATCTTCGCTTTTAGGTTGACTCGTCTTGAGTAGGTTCTAAGCTCGCCAATCTTTATCGGTGACTCCGACATCTCAACCATCTATGAATTCACGGGAGGGCTTAAAGTCTTTTGTAGCGCGGCCTACTCCACCCCGCAGATCCGGCAGGCAAGACAGGCGTAGGCTTTGACGGCGTCGAGATAGTCGCCGACCCTGACATGGTCCTGATGGGTGTGTGTGAACCTCTCCTCCCCAGGCCCGAAGCCCAGGACCGGAATCCCCAGCCAGGAGTAGTACCTGCCGTCGGTGGCGAACCTCCAGACGATGAGCCTAGGCTCTCGGCCCACGGCCTCCGAGACGGCCTCCTTGGCCTCCTTTACGACCGCGTTTGCCCCGGGGTCCGTGTAGAAGCCGGTGAACCCTCTTACGCCCCTGACAAGTGTCCTGGGCATGACGAGGGCATCCAGGTCCGGGTCCTCATCCTTCGCCGAGGCTATTATCTCCTCTAGCGCGGCCTTTAGCGCTTCAGCCGGGAAGTTCGGTGTGTTCCTGCAGTCGATGTAGAACTCGCATTCCTCGGGGACGACGTTGCCGGCGTCGGGCTTCACGCCTATCCTCGTCACCGCCAGGGTGGTCTTCCCGAAGACGGGGTGGTCCGGGAGCCTTGGGACCAGCTCCGACCTGACCCTGCCGATCAGGTCCACCGCCTTGTACAGGGCGTTGACCCCCCTTTCGGGGGCGCTGGCGTGGCAGCTCCTGCCGCGGACGACGACGGTCATCCCGGCGCCTCCCCTGTGGCCGAGGGCCAGATCCATGTTGGTCGCCTCGCCCACGACGACGACATCCCCCAGGAAGCGGTCCTCCTGTATGGTGGACAGGGTGCCCATCCCGCCGACCTCCTCCTGGGCTACGGCCGCAACCTTGAGGTCTCCCCTGAGCCTGACGCTCAGGTCCCGTAGTACGCCCCCGGCCATAACCATCGCCGCGACGGCCCCCTTCATGTCAGAGGCACCGCGGCCGTAGACGACATCTCCCTCGACGCCGAAGGCTGAGCCGTCCACTACCTCCCCCGAGTAGGGGTTGGTCATGTCGCCGACAGGGACGTGGTCCAGGTGGCCGTTGAGAAGGAGATCTCTGCCTCCTCCCACGCCTTTGAGGGTGGCCATGACGTCGTTCAGGTCGTCGACCTTGACTGCGAAGCCTAAATCGCGCATCCGGTCGGCGACCAGCTTCGATGCCTCTGCCTCCTCGCCGCTTGGGCTGGGCGTCCTTATGAGCCGCTGCAGGAATGAGATTGCCTCGTCTCTATGTTCCTCAACATATTTGGAGATGGATTGAAACAGGAGGTCCATCCTGCCTCGTAGATTCGCGTAGGGTGTTTAAAAGGCGATCGAGGGGAAAAGAGGGGGCGGGTTTTCGGTTTCTCTCCGGCTACTCTTCGACGGTGATGGCCTCGACCGGGCATGCCGCCTCGCACGCTCGGCAGACGATGCAGTCGTCCTCGTTCGCCACCACGACCTTGTCGTCCACGACGGCGTAGACGCCCATTGGGCAGGTGCTGATGCATGTCTGGCAGAGGATACACGTATCGTAGTCGATGGTCACCTTCGGCATGTCCTGAACCTCGCTGGAATCCTCTAAGAGTGCGGCTATCCCTATTAAAGTTTTTTTTGGCTGGCTCGTCATGTTTCCCTGTCGAGGGCGGCTAATGCATGCTCAATCCGCCTTATGGACCTCCTCCGGCCCCGGAGGTACTCAGACCTCCTACGCCTGTAGTCCCTCCTAGAAACCCTCCTGGACCTGAGGCGGACCTCCAGGTCCCTCATACTGGTCTGAGCCTTCTCCAGCTCAGCCTCCGCCTCCCTAAGCTCCCGGAGGGCGCGCTGGATCCCTGTCTCATAGGCCTCTACCTGCCCCTCCAGCCTCCTTACCTCCTGAAGCAGGTTTAGCTGACGCCGGGTTATGTCCACCGTCCTCTGTTCGAACCTCTCTTGGCCTATCTCTCTATGGTCTAGTTCCCGCTCCAAGGCCTCCGCCTCGGCGAGGAGCGTCACCCTCCGCCTGTACGTGTTCAAAAAGTTCTTGAGGGGCGAAGGTCCGGTCTCAGTCAGCCCCTCTTTCCTTCCTCGCCTGCTCCTCCTCAGGAAGTATAGCCCCGCGACGGCGACCGCTACCAGCAGCGTCCACTCCAGGGGCCTAAGAAAGACCCATATGAAAGGCCTGCTGTAGGTGACCTCTGCCTCTGGGCTCTCGTAGGACATGACCTCTCCGAATCGGAGGAGTATCTGCTGTGTGAAGGCAGAGGGTTCACCCACTGAAACGGGCTCTGGCGTTGAGGAGATGAAAGAACCTCCTTCTGGAAGTGTGAAGGAGACCTCCAGCTGCTGGATGTGGTAGGGGAATCCCTTGGCTGGGTAGGTTAGCGTAAATCGCCCGCCCTGACTTTGGATGTGCTCTGGTCGGGGGATCGAGTACTCCGCTGTGAACGTCCATCTGTCTCCCTCGGCCACCTGTGCGCGAGATGAGATAACGGCTTCGGCGTAGCCATCCTCACCTTCTACCGTGTTTAGCTGGATTTCAAGTGGGCCTACGCTGTCCCTCGCCCTGATGTTGGAGGCCTGAAGTGGAAGCTTGAGCTGGAACCGTCTGATCCCCGTACCCATGATGGTTATAGTGTAGGTGTCTTCAATCCTCAGACCGCCCTGTTTTATGGAGATGCTCCGACGGTGCATCTGACAGTCTAGGAGGTGCTTGTCGTCGGGAGCCGGAGTATAGGTGATGGTGGCGTTATCCTTCCGCATGGGTGCCAGAGCCTCAGCCCCGTGCTCCAGGGTCCACCTGTCCTCGTCCACGGCTTCGGTGAAGTCGAGTTGGGTGTCGACACCAAGGAGTTCGGCCCCTTCGGGAAGCTCAGCCCGGAAGGTGATGCTTGAGATATTAAGGGTCATGGTCGGGTATACTGGTATCAAAGCTGAACGATCTTCGTCTTCGAAGCCGACTAGATCCGAGAAGGAATAAGAGGCCTTTATCTTCAGGGTTGAATCACCCTCTAGAACCGTGGGTGACGGCAAGATGATGTCGAATCCATGGAATTCGGGGCCGTCTATGGCTTTTTCCTCGTATTCCAGAGGCTGCCAACCGCTGCCGTCCCAGAGGAGAAAGGAACTACGCTCGGGTGAAAACGCGGTGAAGAACCCTACATCGAGACTTGAGACCTGGACCGGCTTGGCCTGGGGGGCCTTGAGGGTGAACGTGTCTTCCACGGTCACCAGTCCCCCGTTCATTATCTGGACGTATCGGGCGACTTGGACCTCGGGCTGGGCGTCCTCGGCTACGACGTTTATAGAGGCCTGGGAAACGAACGTAAATGCGATGAGCAGCAGCGCCAGCATCCGCTTCATTTTAGGCACCGATGTCTGAATAGAAACGGATCCAAGATTTAAAAGGTAGGGGCGGACCGGCCTCGGGAGTAAAGCTAATGTTATTAGAGAGAATTGTGAGAGGGTAGTGAGAGTTTAAGGGAGGCATGCAGATTGAGTAAGCCCCATCCTTATCTGCCCAACAGCGTGGCTGAGGTCAAGGAGAAGATGATGGAGGACCTCGGCATCCGATCCTTGGAGGACCTTTTCTCGGACATTCCTGAGGACCTTAGGTTCAAAGGCGACCTGGACATCCCCGGCCCCTACGCGGAGGCCGACCTGAGGGAGAAGGTCACAGGTCTTCTGCAGAAGAACTGGCAGCTCAGGTGCCCGCCGTTCCTGGGGGGCGGTGTCTGGCCCCACTACGTCCCGGTCGTGGTCGACGAGATTGTCAGCCGCGCCGAGTTTCTCACCAGCTACACCCCGTACCAGCCCGAGGTCAGCCAGGGGATGCTCCAGACAATCTTCGAGTACCAGAGCCTCATCTGCGAGCTCGTTGGCATGGAGGTGGCCAACGCATCCCTCTACGACTGGTCCTCAGCCCTGGGCGAGGCCGCTAGGATGGCGAGCAGGTTGACCCGCAGGGACGTGGTCGCCGTCCCCTACCTCATGAGCCCCCGGAGGCTCACCGTCCTCAAATCCTACACCGAGCCCGTGGGGATGCAGGTCGTACAGGTCGACTACGACAAGACGACCGGGCTCCTCGACCTTGAGGACCTGAAGGAGAAGGTGGACGACAGGACCGCCGCGGTCTACATCGAGAACCCGGCCTACCTAGGGTACGTGGAGGAGGGGGTCGACGCCGTGGCCGAGACGGCCCACGACTCGGGGGCCCTCTTCGTCGTCGGGGTAGACCCGATATCCCTTGGGATCCTGAGGCCGCCCGGCGACTACGACGTCGACATAGTCATAGGGGAGGGGCAGCCCCTCGGCAACCACATGAACTTCGGGGGGCCGCTGCTCGGAATCTTCGCGTGCCGCGACGACACGAGGATGATCAGGCAGGTGCCGGGCCGCCTCATAGGCCTCACCCAGACGCAGGACGGGTCGAGGCGGGGCTTCGCCATGACCCTGCAGACCCGTGAGCAGCACATAAGGCGGGAGAAGGCGACGTCCAACATCTGCACGAACGAGGCCCTCTGCTCCGTGGCGGGCGCCGTATACCTCTCCCTCCTCGGCCCCTCGGGGCTACGGGAGCTCTGCGAAGTCGTGACGAGCCGCGCCCACTACGCCATGAGGAGGATCGGCGAACTCACCGGCGTTAGGGTCCCCCTCTTCAACAGCTTCCACTTCAAGGAGTTCACCGTGAGCTTCGGCGGCAAGACCGTCTCCGAGGTCCACGGGGAGCTGCTCGCCAACAGGCTGCACGGCGGGAAATCCCTCGTCGGCGAGCTGCCGGAGCTGGGGGAGGCCGCCCTCTACTGCGTCACGGAGATGCATGGCAAGAGGGACATCGACCGGCTGGTCTCGACGCTGGAGGAGATACTGGAGGGATAGGGCGTGAAGCGTTTCAAACAGGCGGACTGGGATGAGCCCCTCATATTCGAGATGGGCAGGGAGGGCAGGGTCGGATTCTGGGTCTCCCCCGTGGAGCCTGGTGTGAGCGACGCACTGGGCGACATAGAGGAGCTGGTGCCGGCCAACATGATCAGGGACGAGCCCCCAGGGCTCCCCGAGGTCTCCGAGGTGGAGGTGGTCCGCCACTACATCCGGCTGTCCCAGATGAACTACGGCGTCAACGCCGGCGTCATATACCCCTTGGGCAGCTGTACGATGAAGTACAACCCCATCATCAACGAGGTGGTCGCCTCCCACCCCAAGGTGACGGGGCTGCATCCCGACCAGGACGAGGCCACGGTCCAGGGCATCCTCGAGGTCATGTACCAGCTTAAGCGTTGGTTCCTCGGGTTCACCGGCATGGACGACGCGAGCCTGCAGCCGGTGGCCGGGGCCCACGGGGAGTTCCTGGGCAACCTCCTGATGAGAGCCTACCACGCCGACCGGGGGGAGCTGGAGCAAAGGACAGAGATAATCATTCCAGACTCGGCTCACGGCACCAACCCGGCAAGCGCGATAATGGCGGGCTTCAGGACCGTCGAGATCCCGTCGGGGGAGGACGGCTGCGTCGACCTAGAGGCCCTGAGGAGCGCTGCCGGCGAGCACACGGCGGGTCTGATGTTGACCAACCCTAACACCCTTGGCATATTCGAGAACAGGATATCGGAGATCGCCGAGGTCGTCCACGGGGTCGGCGGCCTGATGTACTACGACGGAGCGAACCTGAACGCCATACTGGGCAAGTGCAGGCCGGGGGACATGGGCTTCGACGTCGTTCACGTCAACCTCCACAAGACCTTCTCAACCCCCCACGGAGGCGGCGGTCCGGGGTCGGGACCGGTTGGCGTCAAGTCCTTCCTCGCCGACTTTCTACCCGTCCCCACGGTCGAGGAGAGGGACGGCGCCTACTCCCTGAGCTACGACAGGCCCAAGACGGTGGGGAAGATATGCGGCTACTACGGGAACGTGTCCCCCATACTGAAGGCCTACACCTACATCCTCTCCCTTGGCGGCTTGGGCCTCAGGGAGGCGTCGGAGATAGCGGTCCTGAACTCCAACTACGTCGCCCATAAGCTGAAGCAGGTGAGGGGTCTCAGCCTGCCCTATGCGCCGGGTAAGCCCAGGAAGCACGAGGCCGTGCTGAGCTCCACAGGGATGGTGGAGGAGACAGGTGTCAGTACCCTTAACATCGCGAAGAAGCTTCTGGACTACGGGATCCACGCGCCCACGGTCTACTTCCCCCTGATCGTCCCGGAGGCCCTCATGATCGAGCCCACGGAGACCGAGCCCCTGGAGACCCTGGACGCCTTCATAGACGCCGTGAGGGAGATATCGGACCTGGCTTACTCAGACCCCGACGAGGTGCTCGGGGCCCCCAGGAACA
>Ga0114921_10001123_pt1 | contig 12061 bp, 10 predicted proteins | sample BentaG_FD_87016 | JGI IMG/M metagenome (GOLD analysis project Ga0114921, IMG submission 87016) | Deep subsurface microbial communities from South Atlantic Ocean to uncover new lineages of life (NeLLi) - Benguela_00093 metaG | ecosystem: Environmental > Aquatic > Marine > Oceanic > Sediment ...
GCGCTGCGCCGTCCCCGAGCCCTGGCCACACTCGACGCGGCGCTGCGTAGCGGCAGCTGCACCCGGCCCGACCTATGGCGTGCGGCTGCCGAGCAAAAAGGGCGCAGAGGCATTGTCGCGGTGCGCGATCTCATTTCCCTGGCCGACACCCGCTCGGAATCGCCCATGGAGAGCGAGGCTCGGCTGGTCATGATCGATGGGGGCCTGCCCATTCCAGTGCTGCAGCATGAAATCGTCGACGGGAACGGGGAGCTCAGACGGCTCGACTTCGCCTGGCCCGAACACCGGGTCGCTGCGGAATACGACGGAACGGCCTGGCACTCGGGCCCCGAGGCAATGCGACGGGACCGCCGGCGGCTGGCTGCGCTGCTGGATGTCGGCTGGACGGTGGTGCCGATCGTGTTCGAGGACGTCCGTTATCGCGCTTGGGAATTGGCCGCACGTTTGGAGAATCAGCTTCGTCACGCTCGGGCGGCATGAATGCGCGCAAAATGCCGGCAAATGCCGCGCGCCACGGTGCAAACACGCGCGCTCGCGGGGGATCCGCAGCCTAGGTGCCTGGGCCGATGTTTCTGGCCGGCCGGGTGCGCAGACCGTGTACGTATTCATCTGGAGCTCCCGCGATTTCAGCTGCCTCGGCCATCACTCCCAGATAGCGCGCCGACGGGATGCCCCCCTCCCAGGCGTCCACCACATACAGCCACGCCAGCACCGGGTCGGTCGTCGTGTCCGACGACAACCGCTCAACCCGGCAGCGGATCTTTTTGTGAACGCCGAGCTCGGAGCCCTCCCAACGATCCAGGTTCGCCTCGTCGTCCCTGGTCATGTCGTAGAGCACCACGAACACCCTGGAGGTCGGATCCTCGACGACGGTGGCCAGTGCGCCTTCCCAACCGATGTCTGCGCCGCCGAAGGTCAGACGCCAGCCGTGCAGCCATCCGGTCCCGGCCATGGGGGAGTGCGGTGCTCGCTGCAGCATCTGCTCAGGATGCATATTTGATCCGTAGGCGGCGTAGATCGGCACGCGAGCAGCTTAGTCGCATCGTAGTAGGCCGGCCGACATCGCGCAGGCTCCGAGGATCTCAACCCTTCGGCGGCCCAGGTGTCCTAGGTTGAAACAGTGGCAACGCGCATCGTGATCATCGGCGGCGGGCCGGCGGGGTATGAGGCCGCGCTGGTAGCCGCTGCCCATGGACGGGACGTCACCCAGGTGACGGTCGTCGACTCAGACGGGATCGGTGGTGCCTGCGTCCTCTATGACTGCGTGCCATCGAAGACGCTGATCGCTTCCACCGGGGTGCGCACCGAGTTGCGACGAGCCCAGGGGCTCGGGTTCGACATCAGCATCGACGTCGCCAAGATCTCGCTCAGCCAGATCAACAACCGGGTCAAGACGCTGGCCGCGTCGCAGTCCGCCGACATCGGCAGCCAGCTGATGAATCAGGGTGTGACGATCATCGGCGGATACGGCGAGTTCGTCGACGACACCTCGGGGATGGCCCATCACAGAGTCAAGGTGACCACACCCGACGGCAAGGTCGGTGTGTTGAAGGCCGACGTGGTGCTCATCGCTACCGGTGCCAGCCACCGGGTGCTGCCCAACGCTGTCCCCGACGGCGAGCGCATCCTGACCTGGCGCCAGCTCTACGAGCTGCCTGAGCTACCGGAGCACCTGATCATCGTGGGTTCGGGGGTGACCGGCGCGGAATTCTGCAATGCCTACACCGAGCTCGGGGTGACGGTGACGGTGGTGGCCAGCCGGGACCAGATCCTGCCGCACGAGGACTCCGATGCCGCCGCGGTGCTCGAGAAGGTGTTCGCCGAACGTGGCGTGACGCTGGTGAAGAACGCTCGCGCCGACTCGGTCACCCGGACTGCCGCCGGGGTCAAGGTGAGCATGGCCGACGGCCGTACGGTCGAGGGTAGCCACGCTCTGATGACGGTCGGATCGGTGCCCAATACCGACAGGCTGGGCCTGGACAGGGTCGGCATCGAGCTCAAACGCGGTGGCTACATCCCCGTCGACCGGGTTTCGCGCACCTCGGCTGCGGGCATTTACGCGGCGGGCGATTGCACCGGTCTGCTGCCGCTGGCTTCGGTGGCCGCCATGCAGGGCCGCATCGCGATGTACCACGCGCTGGGGGATGGGGTGTCTCCGATCCGGCTGCGCACGGTCGCGTCGGCGACCTTCACCCGTCCCGAGATCGCTGCGGTCGGTATCCCGCAATCGGCCATCGACGACGGCAGTGTGCCGGCGCGCACCCTGATGCTGCCGCTGAACACCAACGCTAGGGCGAAGATGTCGCTGCTCCGGCACGGTTTCGTCAAGATCTTCTGCCGGCCGGCCACCGGCGTGGTGATCGGCGGCGTGGTGGTGGCGCCGATCGCCTCGGAGTTGATCCTGCCGATCACGCTGGCGGTGCAGAACCGGATCTCGGTGACCGACCTCGCGCAGACGCTGTCGGTGTACCCCTCGCTGTCGGGTTCCATCGTGGAGGCAGCGCGCCGACTGATGGCGCACGACGATCTGGACTGAACACAAGTAGCCTGAGGCGGACAACAGTACTGATGAGTAACAAGGAGTCGGTCAACGTGGGTGACCCGATCCCCGGCCCGGGTAACGGGCAGACCTTTCTGAGCCCCGAGCAGCGCGCCCGCGCCTGGACTCGGCTCGGTGACGAGCAGTTCGACGTCGTCGTGGTGGGCGGTGGCGTCGTCGGCGCCGGCGCGGCACTGGATGCGGCGACGCGGGGTCTCAAGGTGGCGTTGGTCGAAGCCCGCGACTTCGCCTCGGGAACCTCGAGCCGGAGCAGCAAGATGTTCCACGGCGGACTGCGCTATCTGGAGCAGCTGGAGTTCGGCCTGGTGCGCGAGGCGCTCCACGAGCGTGAGCTGTCGTTGACCACGCTGGCGCCACATCTGGTCAAACCCTTGCCGTTCCTGTTTCCGCTGACCAATCGTTGGTGGGAGCGACCCTATATGGCGGCGGGCATCATGCTCTACGATCAGCTGGGGGGTGCTAAATCCGTTCCGGCACAGAAGCATTTGACGCGGGCGGGTGCGCTGAGACTGTCGCCCGGCTTGAAGCGCAGTTCGTTGATCGGTGGGATCCGCTATTACGACACCGTTGTCGATGACGCGCGGCACACGATGACCGTGGCCCGTACCGCAGCGCACTACGGTGCGGTGGTTCGCACGTCGACGCAGGTGGTGGCGTTGCTGCGAGAGGGTGATCGCGTCACTGGGGTGCAGGTACGCGACTCCGAAACCGGCGCGGTCACCGAGGTGCAGGGTCACGTCGTGGTCAATGCCACCGGCGTGTGGACCGACGAGATTCAGGCACTGTCCAAGGAGCGCGGTCGATTTCGGGTGCGGGCATCCAAGGGTGTGCACATCGTGGTGCCCCGCGACCGCGTCGTCAGCGAAGTCGCGATCATCCTGCGCACAGACAAGTCGGTGCTGTTCGTGATCCCATGGGGCACGCACTGGATCATCGGCACCACTGACACCGACTGGAACCTCGACCTGGCACATCCAGCGGCCACCAAGGCAGACATCGACTACCTCCTCAGCACCGTCAATACTGTGTTGGCAACCCCGTTGACCCACAACGACATTGACGGCGTGTATGCCGGGCTTCGGCCCCTGCTGGCCGGGGAGAGCGAGGAGACCTCCAAGCTGTCCCGTGAGCACGCCGTGGCGGTGCCCTCACCGGGCCTGGTGGCGATTGCCGGCGGCAAGTACACCACCTATCGAGTGATGGGGCAGGACGCGATCGACGCCGCAGCGGAGTTCGTGCCGACCCGGGTGGCGCCGTCGATCACCGAAAAAGTCCCCCTGCTGGGCGCTGACGGCTACTTTGCGCTGGTGAACCAAACTGAGAGTGTCGGAGCGCATTACGGTCTGCATCCCTATCGGGTACGCCACCTGCTGGATCGGTACGGTTCGCTCATCGGTGAGGTGTTGCAGCTGGGTGAGGACCGGCCGGACCTGCTGAGTCCGATCACCGAAGCGCCCGTCTACCTGAAGATCGAGGCGGCATACGCTGCGGCGGCCGAAGGGGCGCTGCATCTCGAGGACATCCTGGCCCGTCGGATGCGGATTTCCATCGAGTACCCGCACCGCGGCGTTGATTGCGCTCGCGAAGTCGCCGAAGTCGTTGCGCCGATACTGGGTTGGACCGCCGAAGACGTCGACCGCGAGGTCGCGACGTACCTGGCGCGGGTCGAGGCGGAGGTGCTCTCTCAGGCCCAGCCCGACGACGAATCCGCCGATGCGCTTCGAGTGGCCGCACCGGAGGCCCGCGCGGAGATCCTCGAGCCGGTGCCGCTCACATGACGAGCCGGCGCGCCCCGGGGATTCGTTGGGCCCCGGGGATTCGGTGAGTCCGGACCCCGGGGGTAGGGCCCGGGAGAAGGCCCGTGGAACAGCCCACGGAACGGCCCGCGGGAAGGCGGGCGGAACGGCCCGCAAGAAGGCCCGCGGGAAGTCACAGCCGCCGCTACCAGTGCGAGATGGACTTGGGCCGGCGCGGGTCAGGTTGCGCGGCGGCGCGGTTCTGGCGGAGTTGGCGGATCGCTTCGGGGAGGCCGCCGCGGCCAAGGTGCTCAATGGCGACGTGCTGACCGCTGAGGGCAGCATTGTCACTGCATCGACCGTGCTGCCACCGAATTCGCCTGTCTATCTGTACCGGGAATTACCCGTCGAGGTAACGGTCCCATTCGATATCCCTGTCCTCTACCGCGACCGGGACATCGTCGTCGTCGACAAGCCGCACTTTTTGGCCACCATGCCACGCGGACGCCACGTCGCCCAGACCGCACTGGTGCGGCTGCGTCGCGAGCTGGACCTGCCCGAGCTGAGCCCCGCCCACCGGCTGGACCGGCTGACCGCCGGGGTGTTGCTGTTCACCGTTCGACGCGAGGTGCGCGGGGTCTATCAGTCGATGTTCGCCCAGGGCGTGGTGCGCAAGACGTACCTGGCACAGGCGCCCGTCAACGCTGACCTTGTGTTCCCGGTGACGGTGCGAAGTCGAATCATCAAGCGGCGGGGCCACTTGCAGGCGGTCGAGGTGTCGGGTGTGACGAATGCCGAGACGCTTGTCGAACATCGCGGCGGCGGAAACTACCGACTGAACCCGCGCACCGGGCGTACCCACCAACTGCGCGTGCACATGGCGTCGCTGGGTCTGCCTATCGCCGGTGATCCGTTGTACCCCGACGTTGTTGATGTCGACGCCGACGATTTCTCCACGCCGCTCAGTCTGCTGGCACACAGCCTGGAGTTCGAGAATCCGCTGACCGGGGACATGCAGCGGTTCGCCAGTGCCAGGACGATGCCCGGCGGCTGAGTGTGTGCACGGCCGTGGCTGCGTTCAGCCCCGCGAAGTCGCCCCGACTGCCACAATCAGGGGTACGTCGGCGGCCACGGTCGTAGAAACCCTGAGGAGCGCAACAGTGCGCGAGAACTGGCTCGTTGCCACAGTCAGGCTGTGCCACTGCGGCGTGTTCAGCCCCGTGCCGGTCCAGAAGAGCGGCAGTTAGGTGGACCGCTCGAAGTTCGACCTGCTGTTCGACATGACGGACCGAACGGTGATCGTGACCGGTGGCAGCCGCGGAATCGGTTGGTCTCTGGCGCAGGGCTACGTTCTGGCCGGCGCCCGTGTCGTGGTGGCCAGCCGCAAGGCTGATGCGTGCGAGCGGGCGGCGCGGCAGCTGCGCGATCTGGGCGGCGAGGCGATCGGGGTGCCGACCCACGTCGGCGACGTCGACGACCTCGGTGCGCTCGTCGCGCGCGCCGTCGCTGAGTTCGGTGGTGTGGACGTCCTGGTGAACAATGCCGCCAACGCACTGGCCCAGCCGCTGGGGCAGGTGACGGTCGACGCGCTGACGAAGTCGTTCGAGGTCAATCTGCGCGGACCGGTGTTACTGGTTCAGGAGGCATTGCCGCACCTGAAGGTCAGTCCGCACGCCGCGGTGCTCAACGTCGTCTCGGTCGGCGCGTTTGTGTTCGCACCGATGCTGTCCATCTATGCGTCCATGAAGGCCGCGCTGATGTCGTTCACCCGCTCGATGGCCGCTGAGTTCGCGCACGACGGCGTCCGGGTGAACGCCTTGGCCCCCGGTCCGGTCGATACCGACATGATGCGAAAGAACCCGCAGCAGGCCATCGACGGGATGGTTGATGGCACGCTGCTGCGCAGGCTCGCGAGTGCAGACGAAATGCTGGGTGCTGCATTGCTTTTGACCTCAGATGCGGGTAGCTACATCACCGGCCAGGTGGTTATGGTCGACGGCGGGGGGACGCCGCGCTAGCGCTCCCGGGCGCAATGAGCGGGCCGACAGTATCTGCCAGTCGCGGATACACGATCGCAGGACCGATCCAACGGGACAGGAAAGCACGCAACTCGGTGCTGTTGCGCCGGGGGTTGCCACTGTCGATGAGAAACGAATTCATCACCCGCAGCAGGAACTCGTTCAGCTCAGCCAGTGCCGGTTCATCGAAACCGTATGCAGCCCAATCAATGTCCAGTCGGTGCAGTATCGACCGACCGAATGTGTGGGCGGTGTCAGATGTGAAGGAACCGCCGACGGAGTGCGTGCCCCGCTGGCTGAGCAAGAATTCGATCTGGGGGTCGTCGGCGAGCGATTCGATGGTGAACGCCATGCCTTCGACCAGTGTGGTGACCGGGTCGGTCTCCTCGCGTACCCGCCTTTGTAGACGGTCAAGGAACCCGTCGGCCTTCTGCATCGCGCAGGCGACGAGCAGCGCCTCGGTGCTGGGGAAATAGCGGTACACGGTCTGGCGGGTGACACCGAGGTCGCGTGCGACGTCGGCGATGCGCATCGAAGAGCCACGCTCGGCGACGATGCGGTCCGCCGAGACCAGGATGCGCGAAATCGCCTCCTCGTCGGACGCGGGCGGATTTCCCGACCAACCGTGGCTTCGCATTGCTCACCGATGATAGTCACCGTCAACATTGACGCTGCGCCGAAATCGCATTCCAACAGCGAGCCCGGCCAATCGCCTTTCAGCCGTCGCTGCGCCAGCCGGCGACGCCGATGGTGATCATCCGTAGCTGTTTGATGGCGGTGCGCCGGATCTCTTCGACCGTCGCGGCGTCCGAGGCGTCTTCGATCGCTTCGGCGATGACGATCATCGAGTTGACGAACACACTGGCCAAGATGTTGAGGTCTTCACTGCTCCAGTTGTTGAGGCCGGGGAAGCGGGCCAAATCGATGGCCAGTTCGGAGGTGATCAACCGGATCTCGGTGCGAATGGCGTACCGCAACACGGTGACGCCGCTGTTGCGTTCACGCCCGATGAAGCGCCAGTGTTCCCGGCGTTCCTGGACGCCCTCGATGAGGATGTCGACCGAGGATTCGATGACCCGGTTGGGGTCCAGCTTTCCGGCGCGACCGCCACGCAACATGTCGCGCAAGGTTCGAAACGATTCGTCGATGAGAACCAGCCCCAGGGCCTCCATCGACTCGAAATGGCGGTAGAACGCGGCAGGCACGATGCCGGCCTCGCGGGTGACTTCGCGCAGGCTCATAGCGCTGAAGCTCTGGTCGGCAAGCAGTTGCAACGCCGCGGAGACGATGGCGCGTCGGGTCGCTTCCTTGCGCTGCTCCCTTGTCAGAGTGGCTTTTTCCGGGCTCTCTCTGCTGCGTTTGGACTCTCTGGATCGCGACCGGCTCGATCTGCCCGGGCGTTCGTTGTGCGATCTGGGCGTACGACTGTTCACTATGTGTGAAACGTACCACAACCAGTGATTATGCATTGACGAGCCGGGCGCATCTGGTGAATGGTGTACATATGTTCACTCAAACTTTGGTCAAACGACGACGGCGCTCGGTGCTGCTGGACCTGCTCACCGGTCCGCATGGAGTCGACCGCTTCACCGAATTGGTAGACCCCACCTGGACCCGTAGCCAAGCCCGCGCCCGAATCGGCGCGGTGCGCCGCACCACCCCGCGCAGCGTCACGCTGACCCTTGAGCCCAACCGGGCGTTTCCCGGATTCCGGGCCGGGCAGCACATCAACCTGTCGGTCGAGATCGACGGCCGCCGCCGCACCAGGCCGTACTCACCGGCCAACGCAGAAACCGACCGGTTCATCGAGTTAACGATCGGCCGCCACGAGGGCGGTCTGGTGTCGACCTATCTGTTCGAGCACGCCCACGCGGGCATGGTCGTCGGCCTGGACTCCGTCGGCGGCGATTTCACCCTGCCCGACAGCCCAGGCGACCGGTTGCTGTTCATCTCCGGCGGCAGCGGCATCACCCCGGTGATGTCGATGTTGCGTACGTTGCGGGCGCAGCGGTATCGGGGCGAGGTCGCGTTCATCCACTACGCGCGGTCTGCGGTGGAAGCCTGCTACCGCGACGAACTCGCTGACATCGCTCGCGCGCTACCGAATGTGAAGGTGCTGCACGGATACAGCCGGGCCGCCGCAGGTTCGGATCTGTCCGGCCGTTTCGGGTCTGTGCATCTCGCCGCCGCGGGATTTCGGCGCAGTACGTCACTCTCAGCAGGACGAACTGCGCCGAAATCGCAGGGGGTGTTCGTCTGCGGGCCGCCTGCGCTGGTCGAGGCGGTCCGCCGGCGCTATCCAGATGCCCAGGCGGAGAGCTTCGTGCCGCCGGTACTCGACCTGCCGACCGAACCGTCAGGTGGCCGAGTGACTTTCGCCGACAGCGGTGTCGAGATCACCGATGACGGCCGGACGCTGCTCGATCAAGCCGAGGCGGCCGGGCTGACGCCGGAGAGCGGCTGCCGGATGGGAATCTGCTTTTCCTGCACTCGCCGCAAGACCAGCGGTGCGGTGCGCAACGTCATCACCGGTGCGGTGTCCAGCGCCGAACAGGAGGACGTGCAGATCTGTGTGTCAGCCCCCGTCGGCGACGTCGACGTATCCCTTTAGCGACGTAGCCCTTTAGCGACGCAGCCCTTTAGTTCTGTGGACAGAACTCAACCCCTCTAGACAGAAAAGGAGTCTCCCATGACTCTCGCCATCAACCCCGTTCAGGCCAAGACCCTCGAGAAGATGGTCGGGGGCCGAAAAGTCACCCTGACCCCCGAGCAGGCTGACGCCTTCGGCGCCGAGCTGGACGAACTCAAGGAGCGCGTCATCGCCGATCTCGGCGATCGCGACGCCAGCTACATCCGCCGGATGATCAAAGCGCAACGCGCACTCGAAGTCGGCGGCCGTGCACTGCTGTTCGGCGGAATCCTGCCGCCGTTCTGGTTGGCCGGCAGCGCGATGCTGGGCCTGAGCAAGATCATCGACAACATGGAGATCGGTCACAACGTCATGCACGGCCAGTACGACTGGATGGGCGACCCAGCGATTTCCAGCAAGGGCTTCGAATGGGATACCGCATGCCCGGCCGACCAGTGGCGCCACTCGCACAACTACATGCACCACACCTACACAAACATCGTCGGCCTGGACCGTGACATCGGCTACGGAATCCTGCGCATGAGCGAGGACCAGAAGTGGCGGCCGTACTTCCTCGGCAACCCGGTGTATGCCTTCCTGCTGATGGTGATGTTCCAGTACGGGGTGGCGCTGCACGAGCTCGAGGCCGACCGCATCCGCACCGGGGAGATCTCGCTGTCGGACAAGCGCGAGATCCTGCAGGGCATTTGGCGCAAAACCAAGCGCCAGACGCTCAAGGACTACGTGGCGTTCCCGCTGCTGGCCGGTCCCTTCGCGCCATGGGTGTTCACCGGCAACGTGACCGCCAACCTGATGCGCAATGTCTGGTCTTACATGATCATCTTCTGCGGGCATTTCCCCGAAGACGTTCAGGAGTTCTCGATCGAGGAGACCAAGGCGGAGTCGCGGGGCCAATGGTATTTCCGCCAGGTCCTCGGCTCGGCGAACCTCACCGGTTTTTCCCCCCGTCGCTCCGCTCGCCCCGAATCGGCGAAGCTGTTTCATATTCTCAGCGGGAATCTGTCCTTCCAGATCGAGCACCATCTGTTTCCTGACATCCCGGCCCACCGGCACGCGGAGATCTCGACTGAGGTGCGCGACATCTGCGAACGCTACGGGGTGCCCTATAACACCGGGCCGCTGCCGCGACAGTTCGCGACCGTGGTGCGCAAGATCGTCAAGCTGGCGCTGCCCTGGACCTAGGCCGGCTTTCGCCCTCCCACGCCCCAAACTGGCCGAGATCGCAACTGACGCTGCGGCCTACGTATTCTCTGCTGGAATGCCAATTCAGCCGAAGACGGACACTAGCGCTGGCAGTCCGGGCACCAGTAGGTGACCCGGTCGCCGGAGCTATCGGTGTCGATGAGCGTGCCGCAGTGACGGCACGCCAGGCCGGATCGGCCGTACACCCACAGATCCTTGCCCGGGCGGGTATCGCCGGTCGTGGTGCGGTTTACCCGCGACCGGTTGGCCCACAACATCTGTCGTGCTCGGGTGGCCAAGCGCAACGGGTCCGCGAGCTCGGAGACGGCCGTCGCCGGTCGCAGCCCGAAGATGAAACAGAGCTCGTTGGCATAGACGTTGCCCACGCCAGCTGCCACCCGCTGATCCAGCAACGCCTCGGCCAGCGGGCGGTTCGGCTCGGCCATCAGGTTGTCCGCGGCGGTATCGGCCGACCAGTCATCGCCGAGCAGGTCGGGACCCAGATCGGCGACCGTATCGACATCGGTGGCGCGGTCGAGAATTTCCAGTATCCCGAGGTCCACACCGAACGCCCGGGAGTCGGCTGTTTCCAGAATAATTCGCACCTTATGGGCTGGAGCTCGGAGGCGGCCGATCTGCCAGCTGCCGTCCATCTTGAGGTGCGAATGGATGCTGGCCGCCCCCACCCGGATGAACAGATGCTTGCCTCGGCTGAGTACTTCGTCGACCAGCTGCCCGGTGAGGTCGACGGTGGCGTAGCGGGGGACTCGGACGTCGCACCGGGTCAACTCCCTGCCCGCCAACGCCGCCCGCAGTTTCGCGGCCGTGCGGTAAACGGTGTCGCCTTCAGGCATCAGCGCAGCCGCAGCCCGCGCGGGGTCTTGGCGAACCCCGCCTGCGTCAGCGCCATCGCCACCACCGAGTCACGGTTATCGAACACGGCTACACCGTCGATGCGGTCCACCAGCAACGTAGGCACCTGCCGGCGAGTGACCAGCTCCGCCAATGCGACTGCCGCCGCGTGATGTGTCGCGGAATCGGTGGTGAAGCTCAGCAGTGAGCGGCCCCCGCGCTCGACGAACCAGGCCAGCTCGCCGTCAACGAGCACCACCAGCGCCCCGGCTTTGCGGCCGGGCCGGTGGGCGGTATCGGTTCCACTGCGTGCCGGCCAGGGCAGCGCGGCCCCGAACGGGTTGGCCGGATCGGTCGCGGCCAGGGCGATCGCTTGCAGAGCGCCCTGCGCTTCGTCGATGCTGTCGGCGTGGGTGCGCAGTCTGTCCACGGTGCTGGCCGTCGCGAATTGTGCCCCACCGAGGGATTCGACGAAATAGCCGCGCTGACAACGACCCGCATCCTCCATCGCGGTGAGCACCTTGTACAGCGAGGCGAAGCCACCCGGGATGTTCTCGGCCGCCACCGCACCTTTGGTCAGCACTCCGTGGCGGGCCAGCAGCTGGTCGGCGTGGAAATGCGCCCGTACCGTCGAGTCCCCTTCGGCGGCGGGTAATGCCGACCAGCGCCCGGCAACTGTGGGGTCGGAGTCGCGGTGCGCACCCGAGCTGATGCTGTAGCGGCTCAGCCTCGGTGCCCGACGATGTCGGTGCGACGGCGTGGCCGCCCGCCGCGTACCCGAGCCCCGGGATCCGGCCAACAGCGCGCGCACCGGCGCGAAGGTGTCACCGCCCACGCTTCCCGACCAGATGAGTTGCCATAGTGCTGCTTTGAGTGACTCCGTGCTCACCCCGTCGGTTGCGATCTGGCGAAAAAAATACGCCCCGCCGCCGCTGAGGGCAGCCAGGATGGCGTGGTGGACATCGGTGTGGTCGACGTTTGTGGGCGGGGCCAGCGACAGCGCTGCGGTTTCGGCGGGGTGGAATGCGACCCAGCCATCGGCCGCCGACAGCGCCCCGACGCC
>Ga0114921_10001124_pt1 | contig 12058 bp, 8 predicted proteins | sample BentaG_FD_87016 | JGI IMG/M metagenome (GOLD analysis project Ga0114921, IMG submission 87016) | Deep subsurface microbial communities from South Atlantic Ocean to uncover new lineages of life (NeLLi) - Benguela_00093 metaG | ecosystem: Environmental > Aquatic > Marine > Oceanic > Sediment ...
GATTCAACTTGGACAGCCTCAGGGGGAAGAAGATCAATGAGGGTCAAAGCCGTATCGTAGTCCTTGTTCGCCAGGACTTCATCGATCCTGGATTCAAGGTCCTCCTGAGCATAGACCCACTTCCCATCCCTTTTCATCTGGACCCCCTTAATAGTTAATCCACATGGATAGTCCTTATTATCGTAAGCGCATCCCCTGGTCGGATCTAACTTGTAACCTTCGCAGGAGGAATGCGGGAATGCGCCACAATGACCGTCAGCAGTTACCTTCAATCCTCGTGGTATGAACCCTCTCGGTTCAATGTAGGCCTCAATGCCCGGTGGAGTAGACTCCTCAACCTGAAGGTTTCTTAGTTCCTGCAAATGGGGCAACATCTCAGTCGCCTCGTTGTATTTTCCTTCCTTCAGCAACTCCCCATACCTTCTTTCCAACACCGGGAGGATCAACTCTTCCCCTTCCTTCTCCTTCGCAACCGTGTACCCGAACCGGCCGGCTAGAGCGTTCAAAGCGGAAACGACCACCCCGTCATCCTTCACAGGAGTGGCCACCCTCTCGATTATCTTCGCCCCTATATCGGCGCCCTCCTCAACGTAGGAGAGTTCGACAAACTGCGGCCTGCGGACTATCTCGTAGACCGGTTTGCCCTGGTACTTCCTTCCCTTATAGTAGGCGATGTGCGTACACGGAACATCAAAGTCGGTGTAGACTTTGTGGCCGCAGATATTGCATTCGGCAGCGTGGCAGAGACACCCCATGCTGACATCCCGCCTACCCGCCTCAATATCCTCGATCAGCCTATCATACTTCGTAGCATCTACACCGACCAGAACCTCAACCCACGTTCCGTCCTCGCCCAGAACGGGATCCTTCCCCTTGACGAGAACGGCATCGAAGATCTTCCCCCGAATCGCCTCTTCGTCATGCTGGCGATGGCGCATGATGAAATGCTGGCCGATGAATGATTTGTACGCATCCTCGGCCAACAGTTCCTCGGTGGGAAAGAAATCGCCGTTCGTGTTGGGCAGATCCGCCCGGAGAGCCAACGTTCTAAAGAACTTCCATCCCTCCGGCGCCTCGGCGTCATCGACCGGAATATACGAATAATCGCCCAGCCGGACATTGTTGGCTAGGCGAAGTGTGGGAAGTTCTGCTTTCGTCATCCTTATCGGAACAATTTTCGGCATCGCAATCCTCCCGAAAAAAACAAAGGGCGATTGCGTCAACCAAACGCAACCGCCCCAGTTTACTGGTAGCAGGTACTTTCCGGCTTCTGGCCTTCTATTCGATTCTACCGAGGATTCTTAGCACTAAGAAATCTAAAAATCCTCTATCCTACATCCCCATTATATAGGATTCTGGCAACGTTGTCAAGAGTTAGTTTAATTGTTGCCGGATCCTAAGCGATTGGGATGCCGGGGACCAACGGTGTGGGCGACATGGCTCCCAAAGAACGCCGAACCCCACGCCACGAGAACCTTCCACAGAACGTCAATGGAGAAGTACTCATAGCGTAAAACGAGTTTGAGTGCGAACGCTCCGATGGGTACAACCAGGGAGAAGGCGGCTATGACGACCCTCTTCCTCACCGGGTCCTGTTTGTCGAACCATTCCTTGAACTTCGGAACCCATTCGACCACGTAGGACCAGGCAAACCCGATCAGCCAGTTTGCCCCGGCGCTTGACTGCAAGAATACTAGCGCCTCTTGTAAGGTAATCACTGTAGTCCTCCTTTCCTCTACATACTATACCAAAATATACAATCTGTCAATAAGCATCACCTCCACTCCGACCGAACCATCTCGATCGTTTGATGTCTCAATCCCAGCGTCCGGGAATACCAGGCATCGCCATCGGGTCCAGAGAGGATCCAGAAGCAAACCCCTATCAGGTAACTTGGCAGAGGATCCCCGGTCGGGAGTTTCCCGTCCTTGAAGATGCGGAGGAACCTGGTGTGGTACTTGGCATGGAGTTCATCGAGGACCCTCGGATACCGTCTATCCTGCATACTGCCGTATTGCCAACCGCCCTCCCCCATTATCATCGGAGGAACGAACCCTATCTCCTCTTGGAAGACCTTGGCAAAAGCCAGGAAGCCGAGGATACAGTTATTATCCTCATGGATGGTCTGGCCTGGGTTCTTACCTTCTACCCTCCAACGGTTCACCTCCTCTATGGAACTGGCGAACTCCCATCCGGGATGCTGGACCGGGATACCCTCCTGGTTCACCGGATCATAGGGGTAGATGAGCGGATGGTTCAAGCCGTAATCGTGTGTACAGAACCAGGTCTTGTCCCAGAGTTCCTCGAGCCCCATGGTCCTCAACTCGGCGATGACCATTCTCAGGACATTGACATCTAGTACTTGGAGCCCTGCCCAGCCTCCGGCGGCGATAACGCCCTCTGCCTGGTCACACCACTTCCGAACGAATAGGGGAATGTCGGGCCGGCCGTCTTCCCACTCCCGGTCGTCTCCCGGCTCGTTGTAGATCTGAATGACACCGGGGAACCCGAGATCCAAGAGGATGCGGGTGTACCTTGCGAAGTTGAGGCGCCGGTCGATCAAGGTGTAAGGGCGAACGATTACCTGTAGACCGGCATCCCGGTAGCGGACGGCGGCCTTCTCCATTTGGAGTTCATCGCCTGGAACGGTGAGAACCCCTCTTGCTCCGAGTTCGTGCATTCTTTCTATATCTGCCGCAATCTGCGGCTCACGGTAGTCGAGACCGTCATGCATCCCGAATCCGAATCGAGGAATGGGAAACCCATCTGACGGCAGGATTGTCGTGGTAGTCGATGTCGTGGTGCCCGGCGGCAGGGTTATGGTTGTCGTGCTTGACGTGGTGGGTGATGGTTGAACCTGCTCCCAGGCCACGATTGTCCGGGGATGGCTCCTCTTCACTTCTATGGGATGCACCTTGCCTTTTGCCGGATCCTCGATGTTGATGGTGAGATCCTTCCTGGGCCAGCCCATGAACTCCACCCCATCGGGTCCGTACTCCGACTTAGGGGTCGGTTGCGCCACGTTCCCGAAGAACGTTGCGATGAGGCCCGGCCGGCCAATGTTCCCCACTATAATAGGCGAGCCGGTTGTCCTCTCAACTACAACTAACCTCTCTCCCTCCGATGGGATCGGTTCGGGTTCAGGCTCGGGAGGGTCAGGTGGTGGAGGAGGATCTGGAACCGATGATATGGGCCCCAGGGTTATGCCGGTGTAGTAATGGTGGAGGATCTCCCTGTGGTTCCTGCCCTCCCGAGCCATATAAACAGCACCTTTCTGACACATACCTACGCCATGTCCTAGCCGAGGCTCGTCCTTCTTCGGACAATCTACGCTCCGGCAATAAGGAAGAGCCGCAACCCAGACATCTTCGCTATTTTCTGTTCGACCGCCGCAGTCTGAACTATAGAAGGCGCCGATGACTTTGCCCCTATATTTGACGATCAGCCCACTTGTTTCCCGGATCGCTCGATCTGTACGACTCTTTCTCGAACCTTCAAGGTAGACTTGGCAGCAAGTGGTATTGCAAATATCCACGCCTTGGTCCTTGTGCCTAGGATTTTTCATGGCTCGGTAGGCGTAAGTCCGGGCGGCCACCGCCTGGGCCTTCAACGCCTCCATAGGGTTAGCGGCGTTGAGTTCCCTATGTACCACATCCCTCAGATACTCCTCGAGGAGCAAGGTCTTCTTGCCAACGAACGGACTTTTTGGATCTAACCAGTCGGCCCGAAGACCCAACCTGATTGTTACCCCGACAGGAAGGGGGATCCCGATCGGCGGCAACGCCTCCGGATTCTCAAGAGGTGCGCCCATCGCCTTAATTGCACCTACGACAGGCAGTGGACCGAGACGATCGTGGTAAAAGCCGTCTTCCCGCCATGCCGGCTCAAAATGGTTCATCCTCTTGTTGGCTATGAGCCAGGGGCACATCGCAAAGTAGAATGGATAGGTAACTCGATACCTCTCGAGCCACCTGTACATGGCAACCGTCCCGTCCGCATGGCCGTGGTAATCGAAGCCCGGATAGGACGCATCCCACTGGGCCCATCCGTGAGGAGGAGTGAAGACGCCTCCTTCGGTTGAAAGCACGGGCACGATGAGATTGAAGTGCTTCGCCAGGAGTTGGACCGGGACCCTGTGGCCCATGAGCGAGTTGTCGCCATCGAAGACGTCTATGCCCGGATACTTGGCTTGCGTTAGCACATCGTACGGGCACTCGAAATGCCAAACGCCGGCCTGGTCCCTATAGAAGTGGTTGAGGACGGCATCGTGCACGGCTATCCAGCCGCCACGCTCAAAGACGGCTTTTGTTCTGCCATAGAACTGTTTGGCCATAACGTCAAAGGACTGCTCGTACCATGGGATGCTTCCGAGGAGCGGAGTTCGCCCGGACTGGGCCATGCACGGGAACGCCGGATAGCCTCCTCGCCTTATGACTTCCTCTGCATCGGCAAGCCAGACCTCGACCATGACTCGTTTCCGCCGCCCTTCGTGGGCGTCCCACTGACCCGGGCCCCATTCGAGCGGGAGGTTCGGTTCGTTCAGGATCTCGAACCACTTCGTCACTCCCTCGTTCACGTAGCGGGCTATCGTGTCGAGAGCCCTCTGGGGAAGTCGGTTCGGGAGGGGAGCGTTCTGGTACATGCGGATGATCGGCATGATCCCGTTCTGACGGAGTTCCCGGGCGAAATCGAAGACCGACCCGGAACCGTCATCTATGAGTTTGTACCAGGACATCCGCATCTGCTTCAGTTCGTTTATCCACCACCCCCTGTCGAAATTGGCATGGGTAGTGGCAACCCCGTGGATGCCTCGGACATCATTCGCCCTTTCGTAGTCTTGTAGTCTCATTCCCTTCTCCTTTCATATGATTTGTAGGCCCCAACCGGCCAAGGTTGTCGATGTGCTTGTACTGCTTGTCGAAGATGATGTGCTTGTTGACGATGTGCTTGTTGAAGTCGATGTCGAAGAAGTTGAAGTCGAAGTAGAACTCGTACTGGTCGAGGACGAGGTGGTCGTGCTCGTGCTCGTTGTGACCGATATGGTTGTGCTTGTGCTGGTTGAAGAAGTGCTGGTCGAGGACGAGGTGGTTGTGCTCGTGCTTGTGGTAAATGACACGGAGGTGGAGGTGGTGCTCGTTGAGGTCGAAGATGTGGAGGTTGAGGAAGATGTTGAAGAACTCGTTGAGGTTGAGGTTGCGTAGATCTCCAAGCACAAGTCTATATTTCTATACGGAACTCCTAAGGTATGAAGGCGTCCCTCCCTCCCCAGCCAAGTTCCGTAATCCCATTCAGTATTTTTTGCTCCAATTCCTTCGGTGAGATAAACTATATAACAGTTACTGACATCCCCACCACTCATCCAAGGCATTATTGAGAATGAGTTGCCATCATTGACAGTCTTCTCGGCAAATGTAACGCCGAGGTGCATGAAGGTAGGATAGGTTGGGGTGTTGGCTGGTGTTCTAACATCCCAGATGGTTTCGCCGGTAACTGATAAGTTCAGATTGTCTGGAGGAGTCCCTTTCTTCGATACATAGAACTTGACCATCTGTATCGTGAGATCTCTACCCTCTGCGACAATCCGTTGATTTGGACGATGGGTGGCCCCGTAGACTTCACATTCCTCTAAAGTTGATGTATGCGTGAGAGTGGCAGTTCCAGCAACCCCTCCAACGCCATAAAGGAGAAGAAATATGGGCTGGGCATCTTTATCATCCCATCCTGTACCTATATCATGCAGGACAGTTAGGTTGACATCTGTGAAATTGATAGGAAGTCCTGTCCACTCTCCGATGGCCGAGCCATCCTCGCCTGCCCACCAAGTCCTAAATCCACCATCAGTGTGCTGCTCCATAACGATATGAAACACAGAGCCTTGAGTAAGGACAGCATCGCCGGGGAGTTCCAGGATGAGGAATCCCCCTACCGCATTTGTAGTGACGTAGTTGCTGGCTCCGCCTAACCAAGTTCCGCTTGGCTCGCCAGCGCTATCGGTTTGTATTCCAACCCGATCATAGGAGTAAGGGAAAGTAGCACCCCAGGCTCGAACACCGATTTTCTTAACTGCCCAAGACTCCGGGGCAGTGAATCTATATGAGAGGCTCTTCCCCGAATCAACCCGCCGGGTGGCAGCACCATAACCGGGAGGGAACGGGTTCTTCCAAGGTAGTGGAGGAACGGTTGTGGTTGAGGAACTAGTACTTGTTGATGATGATGAGGTTGTTGTAGAAGTAGAGGACGTTTGACCAATAAGGTAGGGAGGGACCGGCAACCCAAATCTCTCAAACAACCAACAGAGATGAATTGGTTTCCAGTCCTTCAAGTCGACATCCGGATTTAGAAGGCTAGGAAGAAACCTCTTCATTATGCAACCTTCCTAGAATACTTCTTGCTGACATCTGATCTGAGTAGTTAGATCGGCACCAGGTATCACACTTCCGACCTGGACAATATCTTTAGTAAAGACTTGGTTAACGGCAACGCTTTCAAAGTCCGGCGCCCCGCTTAGCCCCCAGTTCTGACCCGGTTGGATCATCGGCCTGTTGCCAGGATTCCCTGCAAAGATACTGGCACCATCCAACTTCACATCTACAATAATTGGTTGTCCTGTAGGAGGCGTTTTAACATAGATCTGAACTCGGTAGAGTGTTAGATCCGAGGGTGCCGGTAGGGATAGACTGGCATCCGCTTTTACCGATAAAGTGCCTGGAACCGGTAAAACTAGCGTTGCCCAAACCTTCCAGGTTTGTTCAAGCGGACCGGCAAGCAATTCGCTCGCATGTTTACCATCGAGCATATCCGCATCTAAACCGCCTCCGTGACCCTGGTCGCTGATCTTCTTCGGAGGAACGCTGTCGTCCATAATCTGGGTCGAGCCACGAATCTGCCTGACCATCTACATCACCTCCTTATTCGTCTTCCCCTTACGCAAGGGACTGGACAACCATGTTCAGGGGATCGGGGATGTGGAAGGCCTCGGCGCTAGGGCCGGGGAAGGTTATGTGGATGATGAACTCGAACCGACCCTCGATCTGAGTGTCCTCGGCAGAAGGATAATACCCAAACCTTCCTTCCAGTCCGTTGCTGATCTGGAAAATCCCGGTGCCTGTACGCACTGTTGCCGGCGGTTGCGTGTCCTTGATCTTCATCTCGAAGGTGCAACCCCGGATGTCAACGGGCTGATGGTTCTCGTAGATCAGTTTGTAGGCGATGGGCGGGTATGTGTCCCCCTTGTAGTACCTATGCTCTGCCATTTCTTACCTCCTTACGATAAGTTTGATAGGTTGCCTCAATATCGGTGGTAGTGTAGTGCTTGTCGATGTGCTCGAAGTCGAAGTTGAGGTCGATGTGCTAGATGACGTGGACGTTGACGTGCTCGAAGTGCTTGTCGATGTCGAAGTGCTTGATGTCGATGTCGAAGTCGATGTGGTCGATGAGGTAGATGTTGAAGAGGTGGAGGTGCTTGTCGAGGTCGATGTGCTTGTCGATGTGCTCGAGGTAGAAGTTGAGGTCGAAGTTGAGGTCGAGGAAGTTGACGTGCTCGATGACGTTGACGTGCTCGATGTCGAGGTGGAAGTCGAAGTCGAGGACGAGGTGCTCGTGGACGAAGTGCTAGTTGAAGTCGAACTCGTTGAGGTCGAAGTGGAGGTGCTGGTTGTTACCGAAATGGTCGTGCTAGTCGAAGTGCTCGATGTCGATGTGCTTGTAGAGGTTGAGGTCGAAGTACTGGATGTCGATGTGCTCGTTGAAGATGAGGTGGATGTGCTTGTCGATGAAGTTGAGGTCGATGTAGAAGACGAGGTTGAGGTCGATGACGTGCTCGTACTTGTCGATGTCGAACTCGTTGACGAAGAAGTCGAGGTTGACGAAGAAGTCGAGGTTGAGGAAGTTGACGTGCTCGTGCTCGATGAAGTCGAGGTCGAAGAAGTTGAAGTCGAAGTTGACGTTGTTGATGAGGTCGATGTGCTCGAAGTTGAAGTGCTTGTCGATGTTGACGAGGTGGAGGTCGAAATGCTGGTGGTAGTCGAGGTGCTTGTCGTAATCGACAGGGTTGTGCTTGTGCTTGTCGATGAAGTCGAGGTTGAAGTCGATGTCGTGGAGGAGGTGGACGTGCTCGATGTCGAAGTGCTTGTGGAGGTCGATGAAGTCGAGGTCGATGTCGATGTTGAGGACGTACTCGTTGAGGTCGAGGTTGTCGAGGACGTGCTCGTTGAGGACGTTGAGGTGGAAGTCGATGTCGAACTGGTCGAGGTCGAAGTTGACGAAGAGGTCGATGTCGAAGAGGTCGATGTCGAGGTAGACGTGGACGTGGAGGTCGAAGTCGAAGAGGTCGAAGTCGAAGTGCTAGTCGATGACGTGCTTGTCGAGGTCGATGTCGTGGACGAGGTGGATGTGGACGAAGTGCTTGTCGAGGTGCTGGTTGTCGATGACGTGCTCGTGGAACTCGTGCTTGTCGAGGTAGAAGTCGAAGAGGTCGAAGTCGAAGTCGAAGTCGTTGACGAGGTGCTGGTCGAACTGGTGGAAGTCGAGGTGGAAGTTGACGTTGAAGACGTGCTCGTGCTCGTGGACGTTGACGAGGTGGAAGTTGAGGTCGAAGTCGTACTCGATGTTGAGGTGCTCGATGTCGAGGTCGAGGTGGAAGATGACGTTGACGTGCTCGAGGTCGAGGTTGAGGTCGATGTAGAAGTGCTCGATGTCGAAGTGCTTGTTGACGTGGAGGTTGAGGATGTGGAAGTCGAAGTTGAGGTGGACGATGACGTGGACGTTGAACTTGTCGATGTCGAGGTAGAAGTGCTGGTGGAAGAAGTTGAGGTCGAAGTCGAGGTCGATGACGATGTGGAAGTTGAACTGGTCGAAGTCGATGTCGAGGTCGATGTGCTCGAAGTCGAAGTGCTTGTAGAAGTTGAGGTTGTGGCTACAACATAAACTATATGTAGTCGCCACTCATCCATCTCACAATCGCCGGCATCGCCCCCATGATACTTGACCGATCTCAACCTTATCTGGACAGCATCGATTTTAGCCAGACTATTTAGCCAGGCCTCTATCTCTGTTGCATCTTCAAACTGGGTGTAAGTATAGGTACCAAGTACTAACGGGGGAGGGGCGGCGCTTGTGTATGTTGCGATTATCTTCCAACCGGTACCATCGTATGCCTCAAGATACAGGGTATCGTCAGCGGGAGCCGCCGTCATTCGCCAAGCAATCTGAATTTCAATGTCGGTTATGTCGCCGAAATCCCCGATGGCAGTGTCTTGGGTGGCCTGATAAGTGGTCGTAACGTTATTGTACTGGCTAGATATGGTGGCGAAGTCGCCGTCTATAGCCAAGTCCTCGGCGTTGGCCTCATTAGCAATCGAGTTGGTTGAAACAATATCTGTCCCGTAGAGATATTCGTCAGCCACTTGAACACCTATCCTCTATAACATCTTCCTGTGGATGCTCCCTAAAAGACTTACCGCACTCAGAACACAGGAAATCGTAGCCACAATCCGCATACTCAAGAAACCCCCGGCCGACATCCCCGAAGGCACCGATCTGTCGAGGGTGCCAAGGGAACCTCTTACAAAAGTGGTGGCGGTCCGTTTCCGATGCTCCCGAGGAGTAGGGAAGAACGGCCTCATCCTGCTTATCAGGATCGCCCCAATATTCGCCCTCCTCCGGTTCACCGAGAAGCGAAAATTCACAGGTCGTTAGTCCGCCTTCAATTTTCACGTAGGGACAATGTACGGATCTCCCATTCTCAATAACCCAGCAACATCCCCATTCACCGCACCGGGCTGGATCCCGATGACATTGGCCTGTTCTTATCCATCTCATGCTACCACTCCCTTTCAAATTCAAGATCTACTACTTCCGATTGAACGGTGAGTTCCGATACTCCGGATCCTACTTCCAAGTCGATAATTATATCTACCGCCACATCCTCAGCCCAGTCTTCGGGGATCACAAGTTCAACATACGGTCCCGGGAATGGCGGATAGATCGTGGTCGTTGTCGATGTGCTCGATGATGTTGACGTGCTGGACGTTGACGTGCTTGTGCTTGACGAGGTTGTGGACGAAGTGCTGGTGGAACTGGTCGAAGTCGATGTGCTTGTGCTCGATGTCGAAGTCGAAGTCGAAGTGGATGATGATGTCGAAGTCGAAGAGGTCGAGGTCGAGGTGGAAGAAGTGCTTGTCGATGAAGACGTGCTCGTTGACGATGTGGAGGTCGAGGTTGACGATGAAGTCGAGGTCGATGAGGTGCTTGTGCTGGATGAGGTCGAGGTGCTGGTGCTTGATGTGGACGTGGAGGTCGATGAACTTGTTGACGTTGAACTCGTTGACGTTGAGGTGCTCGTGCTTGACGAGGTCGAAGTTGACGAGGTCGAGGTGCTAGACGAGGTGCTTGTCGATGACGTGCTGGACGAAGTTGAGGTGGAACTGGTTGACGTTGAGGTGCTCGTGCTTGACGATGTGCTGGTTGACGAGGTGGAGGTGCTGGACGAGGTCGAGGTGGATGTCGAACTTGTCGATGTTGAGGTCGAGGTTGACGAACTGGTCGAGGTGGAACTTGTGCTGGTCGATGAGGACGTGGACGTTGAACTCGTGCTCGTTGAGGAAGAGGTCGATGTCGAAGAAGTCGAAGTCGATGAAGACGTGCTGGTCGAACTTGTCGATGTCGATGTGGACGTGGATGAGGTCGAAGTAGATGTCGAGGAGGAAGTCGATGTCGAGGAAGTTGAGGTCGAAGTCGATGACGTGCTAGTCGAGGTCGATGTGGACGATGTGGACGTGCTGGACGAGGTCGTGGTGCTCGTGCTTGTGGTGACCGACACGGTGGTGCTAGTCGAGGTCGATGACGTGCTAGTCGAGGTCGATGACGTGCTGGTCGATGTCGATGTTGTGGACGAGGTCGAAGTTGAGGACGTGCTCGTGGAGGTAGAAGTCGATGAGGTCGAAGTTGAGGTGGAGGATGATGTCGAAGTTGAAGACGTGCTGGTTGACGAAGACGTGCTCGTTGATGAGGTCGAAGTGGAAGTGCTCGATGACGTGCTTGTGGACGAAGTGCTTGTTGAGGTGGACGTTGTGCTGGACGTGGAAGTTGAGGAAGTGGACGTGGAAGTCGATGTCGAACTTGTCGAAGTCGAAGAGGATGTGCTTGTCGATGAAGTCGAGGTTGAGGTGCTCGTTGAGGAAGAGGTCGATGTCGAAGACGTGCTCGTGCTGGTGGAAGTTGAGGAAGAGGTCGAGGTCGAAGAGGTAGAAGTTGAAGTCGAAGACGAAGTTGACGTGCTCGAAGTTGACGTGGAGGTCGATGTGCTGGACGTGCTGGTGCTCGTGCTGCTGGACGTTGACGTAGAACTTGTCGAGGTTGAGGTCGATGTAGAAGAACTTGTCGAGGTGGATGACGTGCTCGTGGAGGTGGAAGTTGAACTCGTGGATGTCGAGGTCGATGAACTTGTACTCGTGCTCGATGTTGAGGTTGAGGTCGATGTCGTGCTGGACGTGGACGTTGAAGACGTGCTTGTGGAAGTCGATGTCGATGACGTGCTTGTTGAAGTTGAGGTCGAAGTCGATGAGGTCGAAGTTGAAGTTGAGGTCGAAGAAGTGGAAGTCGAGGTGCTTGATGACGTTGACGTGCTCGATGTGGACGTGCTGGTGGAAGTCGAAGAAGTCGAGGTGCTTGTTGACGATGAAGTCGAGGAAGTGGAAGTTGAGGTCGATGTCGTAGACGAGGTGGATGTAGATGAAGTGCTTGTCGAGGTCGAGGTCGAAGAAGTAGAGGTTGATGAAGAAGTTGAGGTTGAAGATGTGCTCGTGCTTGTTGACGAAGAAGTCGAGGTGGAAGAGGTTGAGGTCGATGTACTTGTAGAGGTCGAGGTAGAGGAAGTGGAGGATGATGTCGAAGTTGAAGACGTGCTGGTTGACGAAGACGTGCTCGTTGATGTTGAGGAAGTGCTCGAGGACGTGCTTGTGGATGAAGTCGAAGTTGAAGTCGAAGTTGAAGTGGTACCTGCGGGTGTATACGCAATATGAATCTCGGCTGCCAATTGACCTACATCATAATCCCAGGC
>Ga0114921_10001126_pt1 | contig 12048 bp, 14 predicted proteins | sample BentaG_FD_87016 | JGI IMG/M metagenome (GOLD analysis project Ga0114921, IMG submission 87016) | Deep subsurface microbial communities from South Atlantic Ocean to uncover new lineages of life (NeLLi) - Benguela_00093 metaG | ecosystem: Environmental > Aquatic > Marine > Oceanic > Sediment ...
CGGCCAAAACCGGCAGCGCATAAGCGCGCCACCCGTACATCGAGATGAAGCGACCGAGCCAGGTCTGCTTGCGCTATCGCTGGTGGCCATCTCGGTTGGACCTGACCCGACCTGGCTGCTCAGTCAGGGGATCGCGTTGGGCACGAAGCGGCTCTCGCCGCTCATCGTGCAGCACGGGAACGCGACCGCCCCCGCGCCCCGGGTCGTAGGTCACTGACACAGAATGACACAGCTCAGAAAACTTGCACTCTCGGCACGCCACCAGGTAAGGCGAACAACCGGCGTCGCTCCTCACCCGAGCGGCCAGCGAACGGTAGTAGTCTCATTGCGAGACTGAACGAAAAGCCGCCGGCGGCGCCGGCTACAGATCTAGAGGTTCTGATGAGCAATCTCGCCAAGACGGCGCAGCGTCGGGGAGGCCAGCCGGCCAACGGTAGCGGGTTGCCCGCTACCGCGGCTCGGCGCGGCAACCGGCTGCCGCGGGACGAGCGCCGCGGACAGTTGCTGATCGCCGCCAGCGAGGTGTTCGTCGACCGCGGCTACCACGCCGCGGGAATGGATGAGATCGCTGACCGGGCAGGTGTCAGCAAACCGGTTCTCTACCAGCACTTCACCTCAAAGGTCGAGCTCTATCTGGCGGTGCTGAATCGGCATGTGGAGAACCTGGTGTCGGGTGTTCGTCAGGCGCTGCGGACCACCACTGACAATCGCCAGCGGGTGCGTGCTGCGGTGGAGGCGTTCTTTGACTTCATCGAGCACGACAGCCAGGGCTACCGATTGATCTTCGAGAACGACTACGTGACCGAGCCTCAGGTGGCCGCCCAGGTCAAGGTCGCCACCGAGTCGTGCACCGATGCGGTATTCGATCTCATCAGCCACGACTCCGGGCTGGAGCCCCATCGCGCCAGGATGATCGCGGTGGGCCTGGTGAGCATCAGCGTCGACTCCGCACGCTACTGGCTCAACAATGAGCGGCCGATCGCCAAGGCCGACGCCGTGGAAGGCACGGTGCAGTTCATCTGGGGCGGGCTGTCCCACGTCCCGCTCACCAGATCCTGACTCAGCCTGCGGACTTGGTCGCCTCTGTACCCACCGCACCCACACCGAATCCCACTCTGCGCGAGTCGACCGCGCCGATCTCGACATAGGCGATCTTCGCCGACTGCACGAGAAAACGCCGCCCCTTGTCGTCGGTGAGGCTCAGCACGCCGGCCCCCTCGGCGCCCAATGCATCGGCGACCGATTTCTCCACCTCTGCCGGCGTCTGCGCGCTGTTGAGAATCAATTCGCGCGGGCTGTCGGTGACACCGATCTTGACCTCCACGGTGAGAACCTTTCCGTTTGTCTGCTGGTCTCCTTCCCAGGAGGCTAGTGGACGGCGGCCCCGCGAGGTGACGATGGGACCTTCGCGTGCAGCGAACAGTCGCCCGGCCACCGAATCAAGCCACGGCAAGACTGCCGCGAGACACCGGCGAGACTGCCCCGAGGCTGCCCCGAGACTGCCGCGAGACACAGAAACTCGGGCTTGACCGAACCGCGTCCCGACCGTGACCCAGAGCCAGGCGCGTTGACCTCATACGTCACTTCCGCCTCGATAGCATCGGGCCTGAAAACCTACGGAAGTGACTGGGACAGCTGGATGAACAGGCCTTACACCGCACAATCACCGTATGCACTGACTCCGACCGAGCGCATTCGCGGCTCACGCGGGGGCAGGCGCTACGGCCGCGGTCGCGACGCTCACGGCTATGGCCACGGCCAGGGCGATATGGACACTGACGTCCTCACGCCCTACCCCGGAGACGACCGCGAGTACGACCCCGACGGCTACGGCCCAGACAACTACGACCCCGACGGGTACGACCCCGGCTACGGCCCGGACAGCTACGACCCGGATAAGTACGACCCCGGATACGACGAAGCCCGCATCGACCGCCGGTGGATGTGGATCGCCGGTGTGGCCGGCGCCGTTCTCTTTATCTCCGTCATCATCGCCAGCCTGATCCTCGGCGGTTGGGACAGCGGTTCGGTGTCAGCCACCATCGTGTCCACGGAGGCGTCCGCGGCCCCGACCCCCAGCGCAGCGGCCCAGCCGTCGGCGCCCCGCGGGGCCGCTCCGCCGACCATGCCGTCCTTGCCGGCTGAAACCGTCACCACAGTGACCCGGGCACCAAGCCCGACCGCACAGCCACCGGAAGCACAGCCCCTGCTGCCCGCACCGCAGGCGGCCCCGCCCCCCGCGGCCGTCCCGGGCACCGTTACCTATCGGATCACCGGCGAGCGCCGGCTCATCGATCTGGTGACGGTCATCTACACAGACCAGCAGGGTGCGCTGGTGACCGACTTGAACGTCGCGTTGCCCTGGACCAAGACGGTGGTGCTGGATCCCGGCGTCACGCTGAGTTCGGTGACCGCGACCAGCGTCGCGGGTCAGCTCAACTGCAGCATCACCGACGCGAATGGCACCCTGATCGCCTCGCAGAACAACAACTCGATGATCACCAACTGCACGCGGTAGCAGAACCGCTCAGGCCAGCCCCAACTCGTGCATCCGGGTGTTGTGGGTGTGCTGCAATCGGTCGAAGAAGTCCGTCATGTGCGCCAGCCCGCCACCGGCCATCACGAGGTCGACCAGTTCGTCATGGTCGGCGAGCACGAACTGGGCCTGGGTGATGGCCTCACCCAGCAGCCGCCGCGACCACAGCGCCAAGCGGTGCCGCTGACGGTCACTGGCCGTCACCGCGGCCTGCACCTCAGCCAGGACGAACTGCGAGTGACCCGTCTCGGCAAGCACCGAGCGCACCACATCGGCGGAATCGTCGGGCATCGAGCCAGCGGTCTCCAGATAGAGATCGGCGGCCATCGCGTCGCCCACATAGGTCTTGACCAGGGCCTCGAGCCACGTGCTCGGAGTGGTCAGCCGGTGGTAGTTCTCCAGCGCCGAGGCGTACTTGGTCATCGCCGGCACGACGTCGACTCCCCGGCGCTCCAACGCGTCGCGCAGCAGCTCGTAATGGTTCATCTCGGCGGCCGCCATCGTGGCCATGTTGATCCGGCCACGCAGGTTGGGTGCCATCCGCGCCTCGTCGGTGAGGCGGTAGAACGCCGCAACCTCGCCATACGCCAGCAGCGCGAACAGCTCATTGATGCCCGGGTGCTCAGAGGACACAGACGACGCGGGCGCAGCAGAACCCGCGGACCCGTCGGACACGACTGAGCCGCTGCGCGCCCCCGCCGGGGCAGAACCGGCGGCCGCAGATGGCGTCGAAGTCATGACCCCAACTGTAGAGCGCCGAGCAGCCTCCCACGAGCCCCAGCCGAGCGCGGTACCTGTAAAGCGACCCGACCAGCTACCATGAAGGTGGTGTCGGCGCTCAATGTCGACAGATCGATCCAGGTCACATCGGCTGGCACTCGCCCGGGCACCGCGAAAACAGCACTTTGACAATGTGCGTGCACGCAGACGGCCCGCCTCCTCAGCGCAGGGCCTTGACGGAGTTCTCTTCACAACTCGTGCGCGCGTGAACGCTACGAGGAATGAATTGAAAGGCTTTGTCTCCCCCGTATGACACTTGAAACCCCGAATACCAGTCCATCATTTGCCCAACTCGGAGTTCGCGAAGAGATTGTGCGCGCGCTGTCCGAATCCGGCATCGAGCATCCCTTCGCCATTCAGGAACTGACCCTGCCGCTGGCACTGTCCGGCGACGATCTGATCGGCCAGGCCCGTACCGGCATGGGCAAGACCTACGCCTTCGGCGTGCCCCTCCTCAACGGGATCACCACAGATTCCGAACGCCCGCTCAGCGGCATACCGCGAGCGCTGATCGTCGTCCCCACCCGCGAGCTGTGCCTGCAGGTCTTCGGCGACCTGGAGGTGGCGTCGAAGTACCTGATCGCCGACCACGAGGGCGACAGCCGCCCGCTGTCGGTCGTGGCGATCTACGGCGGCCGTCCCTACGAACCGCAGATCGAGGCGCTGCAGAAGGGCGCGGACGTCGTGGTCGGCACCCCCGGCAGGCTGCTCGACCTCGCGCAGCAGGGGCACCTGCAGCTCGGCGGCTTGTCCAAGCTGGTGCTCGACGAAGCCGACGAAATGCTCGATCTTGGCTTCCTGCCCGACATCGAGCGGATCCTCAAGCAGATCCCGGCCAAGCGTCAAGCGATACTGTTCTCAGCGACCATGCCGGATCCGATCATCACCCTGGCCCGCACCTTCATGAACCAGCCCACGCACATCCGGGCCGAGGCCCCGCACTCGGCGGCTACCCACGACACCACCGAGCAGTTCGCTTACCGCGCCCACGCACTCGACAAGGTCGAGATGGTCGGGCGCATACTGCAGGCCCGCGGCCGGGGCGCCACCATGATCTTCACCCGCACCAAGCGCACCGCCCAAAAGGTCGCCGACGAACTCTCCGAACGCGGGTTCAAGGTCGGCGCCGTGCACGGGGACCTCGGCCAGTCTGCGCGCGAGAAAGCGCTGAAGGCCTTCCGCACCAGTGAAGTCGACGTGCTGGTCGCTACCGACGTGGCCGCACGCGGCATCGACATCGACGACATCACCCACGTCATCAACTACCAGATCCCCGAGGACGAGCAGGCGTACGTGCACCGCATCGGCCGCACCGGGCGCGCGGGCAAGACCGGCATCGCGGTGACCCTGGTGGACTGGGACGAACTGCCGCGCTGGACGATGATCGACACGGCGCTGGGGCTGGAAACACCCGATCCGGCCGAGACCTATTCGAACTCGCCGCACCTGTACGACGAACTCGACATCCCCACCGACGCCACCGGCAAGATCGGCCCCGCGCGCAATGCGCGCGGCCCCAGGAAAGAGTCCAGGCGCACTTCCGCGGACGGAGAGAAGAAGCCGGCCGGCCGAAGCAGTAACCGGAATCGGCGCCGGACGCGCGGCGGCAATCCAGCTGGTGGCCATCACGAAGGCCATTCCGAAGCCGCCGAGCAGAAATCGCCCGCGGCCAACACCGACAAGCCGGCCGACACCGGCGGCGACCCGTCGGGAGCTGCGCGATCGGGGCGCAGGCGTCGTCGGCGCCGTCCCAGCAAGACCCCGGCCGGCGGCCCCAGCTAGCTGAAACTGACCCGGGGATGGTCAAACCCGAACGGCGGACTCGGGCGGACATCATGGCCGCGGTGGCGATCGCCGGTGTCATCGCTCTCGTCGCCGCCATCGTCTGGTGGACGAGCGACGCGAGAGCAACCCGCAGCGTGCCGGCGGCAGCACCGGTGCCGAGTCTGAAACCCGTCAGATCGGTGCCGGACTCGCTCGAGCAACTGTGGACCGCGCCCAGTCCCAAGACCAGCCGGCCGCTGGTGGTTTCCGGCGCCGTGGTGACCGGCGCCGGCCAGGGCATGGACGGCCGGGATCCCGCTACGGGCGAGACTCTGTGGAGTTTCGCCCGGGATCTCGACCTGTGTGGAGTGACCTGGGTCTACAACTACGCCGTAGCTGTCTACCCGGATGTGCGCGGCTGCGGGCAGGTCAGCACCGTGGACGCCAAGACCGGCCTGCGCGGACCCACTCGCACCAGTTATGCCGACCGCGAGGTGACCCTGTCCGGGGACGGCACGACGGTGCTGTCGGCCGGGAACACCCGGCTGGAGATGTGGCGCTCCGACATGGTCCGAATGCTCAGCTACGGCGCGCTGGATGCGCCGGTCAAGCCCGACGTTCCGATATCACCGTTGTGCCGGCTGGTCTCTGCCGCGGCGAGTTCGGCTGCGGTGTCGGTGCTGGAGGCGTGCGAAGGGCAAGCCGATCTACGTCTTACGCTGCTACGCCCCTCCGACGAGGAGGACACCCCGGAACTGAAGTACGTGCCGCAGAAGGGCGTCAGTGACGGCAGCGGCGCCCGCGTGGTTGCCGTCGTCGACACCACGACTGCGGTATACATACCTACCCCGAAGCCGAGACTCGACATCGTCGACGAGACAGGAATCGTGATCGCCAGCACGGTGGTTCCGGTGGCGCCCTCTCCCCAGGCCACCGCGTCACAGCCCGGCGACTTGATCACCTGGTGGACCGGCGACAGCGTAATGGTGTTCTCCGCCAACAACCTTCAGTACAAGTACACCGTTTCGGCGGCGGGAGACAACGTGCCCATCGGCCCGGCGACGATCATGGCCGGGCAGCTGCTGGTGCCTGTCAGCAACGGCTACGACGTCTTCGATCCGGCGACCGGAGCCGGTGACCGCCACATTCCGCTCCAGCGGCCCCCGTTCAACGATGCAGCGGATCCAGCGCAACCTGTGGTGCCCGCCGTGGCCGGTTCGGTGCTGCTGGAGCAGCGCGGCGACGAGGTGGTGGCGCTGGGTTAGAGCGTCGGCGCCGGGGCGTTTCGGGCTGCGGACTTCTGAGCTGGTTCACCCTCGAGCGGCTCGGAATCCTGGCGCGTGCACATCGCGCCGGCGACACGCCTTCGCTGCTTGAAAACGGCGGCTCGCCGAGTAGTGGAGAAGCGCAAACTTGTTATTTGCAGTTGCTTTCAGCGTCCCGCCGAGGTCAAGGTAGATGAATTCTTGATGTGACTGAGCCAGTGGAGCAGTGCCAAATCCTTTCCGTCCCAGCCATTTCAGAGGGTTAATTCGCCCCCCGGGCCGTCCGATCTTCGGCGGATTCACCCACGCGTTGACCTAAAGCAGTTTGGGAAGGCATGCCGAAACTTGTTTGACCGAAACCTACTTACTGGTTAGCGGCATCGAGGATTTTACGGAACTGCGGCACGTAGACGGGCGGACCGCAAGAACTGAAGTCGGCCCGCCAACTCTGATTTCGACATCAGAACCGTACCTCGCTGACACTGTTACTCGGATTACCTGAGGAGGAAACAACGATGATGCTCTCTCTAGAGACTGTGTGCCGCTCGGTAAAACGCACGAAACCGGTGGTGGTCGGAATGTCGGCCGCGGCGCTCGCCATTGCGCTGGCCGGGTGTGGCGGGTCCGACACCGAGACTGCGGCGACCGAGTCCGCGGCGACAACGACGTCCGCTACGGCCCAGGCGGCCGACTGCACCGCCGCTAGTCTGGCCCGTGTTCAAGCCGGCGTCTCCACTGCCACCGCCGATTACTTGACGGCCAACAGCGAGGTCAACGAGTTCTTCACCGGCCTCAAGGGCGATGATGACGCGACGGTAGCCGAAAAAACGGAGAGATACCTCAACGACAACCCGCAGGTGAAAGACGAACTTTCAGGCATCCGCCAGCCGGTGCGCGATTTCAAGGAACGCTGCCAGTAGGTCCGCGCACAGCGCGTGGTCAAAAAGTCTTTGGATCCATCCAGGCCCATCGAAAGGATGCCTGCCATGAACAGACAGATCAGTCGCAGCGCGATATTCGCAGCTGCTCCCGTCGCCGCTTTAGCGATGCTTGGCGCCTCCATCGCGGACCCACCCCAGGCCAAAGCCGACGTGTCGGGCTGTGTGAACACGGCCGGAGTAGAGGTCTGCGGGAGCGCCGACGTGCCCAGCATCAACGACGTAAAGAAGGTCGTACCCAACGTCCCGGTGCCGAACAGCAACCTACCCAACGTCAAGGTCAAGGGCCGGCGCTAGGGGCTGGCTGGCTTAGGCCGACTCAGACATCGGGCGCGAAGGTCGCCAGCTTTTTTCCACTCTTCCAGTACTTGAGCAACGCCCCCGCGAGTTCCCGGTAGGCCAGCGCGCCTTTGTTCTTGCGCCCGGTCAGCACCGACGAGCCGGAGGCGCTGGCCTCGGCGAATCGCACGGTCCGCGGGATCGGAGGAGCCAGCACCGGAAGATTGTAGCGGTCGGCGACGTCGAGCAACACGTCACGGCTATGGGTGGTGCGCGAGTCGTACAGCGTGGGCAGCGCGCCCAACAGGGAAAGGTCGGAGTTGGTGATCTGCTGGACATCGGTGATGGTCCGTAGGAACTGTCCGACGCCGCGGTGCGCGAGCGTCTCGCACTGCAGCGGCACGATGACGTCATCGGCGGCGGTGAGGCCGTTGAGCGTCAGCACGCCCAGCGACGGTGGACAGTCGACGATCACCACGTCGAAGCTCCCGGCAATCTTGGCCAGCGCACGTTTGAGTGCATATTCCCTGCCGGCCCGCATCAACAGCATCGCCTCAGCACCCGCGAGGTCGATGTTGGCCGGCAGCAACGTCATGCCCTCCGACGTTTCGACCAGCGCCACGTCGGGTTCTACGTCGCCGAGCAGCACCTCGTGCACCGAGACGGTCAGCTTGTCGGGATCCTGGCCCAGTGAGAACGTCAGACAACCCTGCGGATCCAGATCCACGAGCGCTACCCGCTTGCCCAGTTCCACCATCGCTGCACCCAGCGATGCCACCGTCGTCGTTTTGGCAACCCCACCCTTTTGATTGGCGACCGCCAGTACCCGTGTCACCGGCTTATCCTGTCATGCGCCCGAATGTGTTCAAGCGGCGTGCGGCAGAATCGAGGCCGTGGGCCTTCTGCAGCACCGATTGATCCTGCTCCGACATGGTGAAACGGAGTGGTCGAAGTCGGGCCGACACACCAGCAGCACGGAGCTCGAGCTCACGCCGCGCGGTCGTGAGCAGGCGGTGGCGGCAGCCGAAACGCTGCGACAGCTCAGGTTGGACGACCCGTTCGTGATCAGTAGCCCGCGCAAGCGCGCGAGGCTCACCGCCGAACTTGCCGGTCTCACCGTCGATGAGGTCAACCCACTGATCAGCGAATGGGACTATGGGGACTACGAGGGAACCAGCACCGTGGAGATCCGCCAGGCGGTGCCGAACTGGCTGGTGTGGACGCACGGGTGCCCGGGCGGTGAGACTTCGGCGCAGGTGTGTGAGCGCGCCGACCGGGCGATCGACTTGGCGCTGCGGTACATGGACTCCCGCGACGTGGTCTTCGTCGGGCACGGCCACTTCTCCCGAGCGCTGATCACCCGCTGGATCGAGCAACCCGTCTACGAAGGCATCCGGTTTGCGATGCCGGCCGTTTCCATCGCGGTGTGCGGTTTCGAGCACGGTGTCCGTCAACTCGGCGCGTTGGCGCTGACGGGCCACCCTGACGCGGCCATGCCGGCGTGACCCGCGAACCGACGTTCGTCCTGGCCGGGCCGGAAGGTGTCATCGCCGCCGACGGCGTCCACACCGCCTTCCCGCGGATCGCCGACGCATGCGCCGCCCTGGCGTCGCACAGCACGCCGATCGTTGTGGGCGCCTTGCCTTTCGACCTCTCCAAACCGGCAGCGTTGATCCGGCCGCAGTCGGTGGGATTCACCGCATCCCTGCCCGCGTGGCCGATGCGTGAACTCGCCACCTCACGGATCGCCGAGACGATACCGGCCGCCGATGAGCACCGCGGACGTGTCAATACCGCCCTGCGGCGACTGCGTGACCCGGCCGGCGACCTGGACAAGGTTGTGCTGGCACGCGCGCTCCGGATAGCCGCCGACGGACCCCTCGACGCGAGAACCGTGCTCCAGCGATTGGTCACCAATGATGCGCAGGCCAACTCCTATCTCGTAGACCTCTCCGCGGCCGGCGAAGGGTACTCGGGCACGGTGCTGGTCGGAGCCAGCCCCGAACTACTGGTCGCCCGCCGCGGACAGCAGGTGAAATGTCAGCCGTTGGCTGGATCCGCGCCACGATTGCCCGACCCCGACGCGGACAAGGCCAGCGGCGCCGCACTCGCTGCGTCCGCCAAGAACCGACATGAGCATCAACTTGTCGTCGATGCTCTCCGCGAAGCGCTGGAACCGCTGTGCAGCGAGCTACAGATAGCAGAGCAGCCCCAACTCAGCAAGACCGCCGCGGTCTGGCACCTCTATACCCCGGTATCCGGGCGACTGCGCGAAAGGTCCACGACCGCACTTGATCTGGCCATCGCGTTGCACCCAACCCCAGCAGTAGGCGGCTCCCCCACTCTCCCGGCCACCGAGCTGATCGGCGAGATAGAAGGCGACCGCGGTTTCTACGCCGGCGCGGTGGGCTGGTGTGATCAGCGCGGCGACGGCCGCTGGGTGGTGTCGATCCGGTGTGCCCAGCTGTCCGCAGACCGTCGATCGGCCGACGCGCACTCCGGTGGCGGCATCGTCGCTGAATCCGACCCGGACGACGAGGTCGAGGAGACCACGACCAAATTCAGGACCATTCTGTCGGCCCTGGGCGTCGAGCCGTGAGTCAGCTCATCCGCCGCGTCCACCTCGGAGACGAGAGTGAACTGACCGCGATGATCCATGAGCTCGCGGAGTTCGAACGCGCCGCGGCCGAGTGCTCGGTGACCGAAACCCAATTGAGGGAAGCGCTTTTCGGCCCACTACCGACGGTGCACGGCCATCTCGTCGAGGTGGACGGCCTGGCGGCTGCGGGCGCGTTGTGGTTCCGCACCTTCTCGACGTGGGACGGTGCGGCCGGTATCCACCTCGAAGATCTGTTCGTGCGCCCCCAGTTCCGGAGGCGGGGCCTGGGCCGCAAGCTACTCGCGACGCTGGCCCGCGAATGCGTCGATCACGGCTACACGAGGCTGAGCTGGGCGGTGCTGGACTGGAACGTCAACGCGATCGCCCTCTACGACAGCGTCGGCGGCCAGCCGCAGAGCGAATGGATCACCTACCGGGTGTCCGGCCCGCGACTATCGGAATTGGCCGAAGAGTGAGCCCAATTGTCCGACTCCTCAACGATCGTCGTCGGACGGTATCCGCGTCAGCCAGTGCAACACCGACGGACTGAACAGCAGCGCCAGCACGACCACCGAGACCACACCGACGAGCACCGCATAACGCAACTGACCCGAGCTGTAGACGTACCAGGCGACGCCCAGGAGCAGCAGGTTGGCGAACACCGCGATGCCACGGCCCCACCGCCGACCGTTCCATAACGCCACACCTGCCGCCAGCACCCCCGATCCCATGATCACGAACCAGGCCGCCGTGCCGTATCCGCTGATCCCGGCCTCATCATGGCCGCCGAGTTCGCGCACGGTGAGCGCGACGGCAATCGCGATCGCCACCGCCCCCTGCAGTGCGGTGATGGCGCCGGCCAGTTGCGCCGCCCGGGGTATCACGGCGACAGCCTGCCCGCCAGGTAGCGCACCGCCATGTCGTAACCCAGCGGACCCGCACCCGCCACCACCATGTCGGCGACGGCCGAAACATAGGAGTGGTGGCGGAACTCCTCGCGGGCGTGGATGTTGCTCAGGTGCACCTCGGCGACGGGTAGTCCGACCGATCTCAACGCGTCGGCGATCGCCACCGAGGTGTGGCTGTAGGCGGCGGGGTTGATGACGATTCCTACACAGTCGGCGCCCGCGGCGTGGATCGCATCGACGAGCACACCCTCGTGATTGCTCTGCACCGACCGCACCTGGAGACCAGACTCCCCAGCCACCTCGGCCGCCCTCGCCTCGATCTCGGCCAGTGTGGTGGACCCGTACACCTCAGGTTGGCGGGTGCCGAGCAGATTCAGATTCGGCCCGTTGACGAGCAGCAGACGACGTTCGGTCACCGTTGTACGGTACCGGCGAAACGCGTCCGGGACGGGGAGGCACCGGGCGTACCCGGCTAGGCTCAGCCCTCGTGCGCGCCGTATTGATCGTCAACCCGAATGCGACCTCGACGACGCCCGCGGGCCGTGATCTGCTGGCCCACGCCCTGGAGAGCCGGGTGAAGCTCGACGTCCTGCACACCGACCACCGCGGCCACGCCATCGAGATCGCGCAGGAAGCCACCCGGGGCGGGGTGGACGTGCTGATTGTGCACGGCGGCGACGGCACCGTGAACGAAGTGGTCAACGGCATCCTCGGCGAGCAGGGACCAGCCAACTCCGGCCCTGCGGTGGGCGTGGTGCCCGGCGGATCGGCCAACGTCTTCGCCCGCGCTCTGGGCATCAGCCCAGATCCCACCGAGGCGACCAACCAGCTCGTCGACCTGCTCGGGGACTACCGGCGCCACCAGACCTGGCGGCGCATCGGTCTGATGGACTGCCAGGACCGCTGGGGGGTGTTCACGGCGGGTATGGGTGTCGACGGCGACGTCGTGGCCGCCGTGGAGGCGCAACGGGCGAAGGGA
>Ga0114921_10001127_pt1 | contig 12041 bp, 12 predicted proteins | sample BentaG_FD_87016 | JGI IMG/M metagenome (GOLD analysis project Ga0114921, IMG submission 87016) | Deep subsurface microbial communities from South Atlantic Ocean to uncover new lineages of life (NeLLi) - Benguela_00093 metaG | ecosystem: Environmental > Aquatic > Marine > Oceanic > Sediment ...
AAAAGGTATTCCTTCAAAAAACGGAACGGGGGGCGGAGGAGGAGTTTGAACACGCTGAACCGATTTCGGGAAACCATCATGTCCTCCGCAGTTGTCCGCGAATACCGGTCGATAGTCTGAATTTGGTCCGAGATATCTCCATAGGTGTAATGGAGATAATGGTGCTTCAAATGCTTCACCTTCCCATCCACCGACAGTTTAGCATGGAGGTCTCCCACCCAATGCCCTCTGTGTCTGCGATAAAGCCGGATTTCATAGTCGGGGTACCATCCACCGTATTTGATCCATCGGCCCAGGTAGAAGGTCCGGCGATGGCAGATGTATCCGTCCCACTCGCCGTGGTTGTGGTCCAATTCTTCGTAGATCTCATCGACCAGTTCCTGGGGGATTTCCTCGTCTGCGTCGACAAACATAATCCACTCGTTTTTCGTCAAATTCGCGGCGTATTGATACTGCTGGCGGAAGCCAGTCCATTTTTTCTGGTAAACCTTGTCCGTCATTTTCTTGGCCAGCTCAAAGGATCCATCATTGCTGAAGGAATCGACCACAATCAACTCATCTGCCCACCAGAGGCTTTTCAGGCACCGTTCAATGGTTCGCCTATTGTTATAAGTCAAAACGTAAACAGAAACGGGTACCATCGCTCAATCCTCTTGAACTGCTCTGGGCAGAACCTTTTGCACTTTACAGTGGGTGACCATGTCCATTCATCCGCAGTCGGAAGAAAGTTTATACCCTTATCCCGCCAGCTGTCAACAAACCCGCTGCTTTGGCAACCCAACCCTCGTTACTAAGTGCTTCGATTCGCAAATACTATCACGTATTTTCATGAGGGTAACCTTTGCGACTGCTCACTCAGCGCTTAGTCCCGGGTGAATAAATACGTCATCGAATTTATGAACCGAGGGACTAAGCAGAGCATACTGTTGTATTATTGAACTTCCGATTGGGTCATGATATCTTTTGGCCAGGGACAGAAGATGCGGATTCTTTTCATTTATCCCAATCTCCAGGCACAGATAGGCTTCAATTACGGCGTTGCCTATCTCTCGGCCGTGCTGCGACAGAACGGCCATGTCAGCCGGCTCCTTAACGTCAATGAAAGGCTGGGCTATCCACTCGACATCAAACGAATCATAAGCGATGTTAAGAGGTTCTCTCCGGATCTCGTGGGCTTCTCCGTGGTGAGTAATCAGCTCCAATACGCCCTGGAGATTGGCAAGGCTATCCGGCCGCACACTGATGCCCCCTTTGTGTGTGGTGGCATTCACGCCACCATGGCCCCTCAGGAGGTTCTTGAGACGGGTGTCTTTGACTATGTCTGTGTTGGAGAGGGAGAAGAGGCCCTTCTGGATCTGGTCAACGCCCTGGGTAACCATACAGATACTTCCAGGATCCAAAACATCTGGTCAAGGAGGGATGGAACAATCATTGAAAACAAGGTTCGGCCTTTCATTTCTCTTGAAAACCTCCCTCCGAAGGATTACGAGATCTTCGATTTCCAGAAGATGATCGATGCCAAAGACGGATGGGTGGGCGTCATGGCATCGAGGGGGTGTCCTTTTCGCTGTACCTACTGTCTCAACCACCGACTGGTCGACATCTATCGAAACGACACGGGCCTTCCCCCTGCCAAGCTCAACCACCTTCGTCATCACCCGATTGGGGACGTGATCAGTGAGTTGGAATATCTCCTTGAACTCTATGAGGGGATCACAATGTTTATCTTCGATGACGATCTGTTTACCTTTGACAGGGATTACGTCCATGGATTATGCCGGGCATATGAAGAACGAATTTCCATACCCTTCGTATGTAACGCCCACGTTAAGGTGTTTGACCATGATATTGCCAGGAGCCTGAAAAGGGCCGGCTGCTCCATTGTGAAGTTTGGCCTTGAAAGCGGAAGTCAGAGGATTCGAAAAGAGGTGCTGAATCGCCCGATGACCAACAGAGACATTGTCAACGCGTTTCAGGCAGCTCATGAGTCTGAGCTTCACACCTCGGCATTTGTGATGATCGGCCTTCCCGATGAGACCAGAGTTGACCTGTTTGCCACGATCGACCTGCTCGCTACCATCCAACCGGGACGGTATCGATGGTCTATCTTCTTTCCCTATACCGGAACAGTTGCTTATGACATTGCAAGGAAGAAAGGCTTGATTGATTTTGAAAAGATGCAGTCCCTTTCCAACTTCACCGAGGAGTCGTGCCTGGATTTTGGTGAGGCACATAATCTTTTCCTTGAAAAACTGGCCGTAGCCTTCCCATGGTTTGTCAATAGGAGAACAAATTCCCAATCTTCGTCTATCTACCGGGAGCTGGTTTCAGAGATTGAGAGTATGGACAGAAGGACGTGGGAGCGGGTTAAAGGCACAATCCGGTCAACGGACAGGGAAATTTCGGCGTTTCTGACAAAGGCCGACAAAGAACACTATGCCATCAGATATAATGACTTCATGGGAGTTCGAAGCGATTGGTCCGATCAATAGGCAACCAGAATACTCGAAGAATTCTCATCCGATGCCCCAACTGGGTGGGAGACCTGACCATGGCCACTCCAGCCCTGAGAGCCATTCGGAGTGGATTTCCCCAATCGCATATCACCTGGTTTGTTAAACCATCTGTCAAAGGGGTCATTGAGAACCTCGCTTACTGCGACGAGATCCTCGAGTATGATGACACAGATAGAGGCAGTGGTATTGGTCTGATCTTCTCATGGGCAATGCGGCTTCGGCGAAAAAGAATCGACCTGGCTGTCATTCTCCCCAACTCGTTCAGTTCGGCCCTGATGGTCTTTCTCGCAGGTATCAAGCGACGTGTTGGTTATAGTCGAGAGGGAAGAGGTTTACTGCTTACGGATCCCATACAACCCATCAGGGAGGGTTCCAAAATCGTTCCCATTTCCATGGTGGAATACTACCTCAGGATCACGGACGCCCTGCAATGCCCCCGACCAACGATGGCTCCCGAGCTCTCTGTCTCGTCGGGTGCAAAGGAGAAGGCCGAGTCTCTCCTCGAACGATTCGGCGTCGATGAGAAACGAATGATTGTTGTCATGATTCCCGGGGCAGCTTACGGCTCCTCAAAATGCTGGAAGCCGGCTTATTTTGCCCGGGTGGCGGACCATTTGATTGAGGAATATGCGAGCAACGTGCTCATTGTTCCGGGTCCGGAGGAGGTTAAGATCGCCAGGGAGATTGAGGCCAGGATGCATCAGAAGCCATTCGTCCTTGCCGATCCGGTCATTCCCCTGGATGTCCTCATGGCCATTATCCAGCGCTGTTCCCTGGTCATTACCAACGATACAGGCCCGCGCCAGTTTGCCGTGGCTTTCAATAGGCCTGTGGTTGTCCTTATGGGTCCAACAGATCCGCGATACACCAATCTGAACCTTGACAGGACCGTTGTTTTGAGGGTGGATCTCGACTGTAGCCCGTGTCGATTGAAAATCTGCCCCCGTGATCATCAATGCATGACCGAAATCACCCCCGACAGGGTCATTCACGCCAGCGAGAGGCTGATCGATCAATTTGCGGAGCCCAGGGGGCCGGGTTAGCTAGCTCGGGGGGCACGGCCCAGAGGCAATAGTGGAACCGTGGAATAAAAGGTTGAGGGGTGGGTATTGCCCCGGTAGAGGCTCGAGGAGCGTCCGCCTCTGGCGGACTTGAGGGTAAAGGCCAAAGCTCTTTCGCCTCGGGCCTCAAGCGAAGCGTTCCTGAATCATCGATGGGGAAAGCATAAGTCGACCATGATAAAACACTCATAAATTCAATGAGTTGCAGAGACTTACTAACGTTCAAATAGCCCCAACGGAAGGATTCCTATGGACGTACCCATTGAAAGATTCAAGGAGATTATCGGTCGGTTCAAGGAAAGGAAAATAGCCGTTTTTGGCGATATCGTTGCGGACATCTATATCTATGGGAAGCCCTTCAGACTCTCTCGTGAGGCTCCCGTGCTCGTCGTTCGCCACGATGGAGAGAGAACCGTTCCCGGAAGCGCAGGAAACACGATCCGTAATCTTTCCTGCCTGGGCATCCGTGTCTTTCCTCTTTGTGTTCTGGGCGACGATGAACCTGGAGGGTTTCTCCTGAGAGAATTTTCCAGGATGAATGTCGAGCTGGATGGTCTCATTGTCGCGGAAAATCGAACCACAACAACAAAAACCCGTATCATGGCCGGGGATGACCACACCTCAAAACAGCAGGTCATTCGTATCGATCGAGAGCCAGAAAAACCCCTCCCCAAGCAGGTGGAAGATCAACTGGCAGCGTATCTGGACCGTATATCAAACGAGGTCGATGCTTTTATTGTATCCGATTACGGTTATGATCTTATCACCCCGACCCTCCTTGAGAAACTCAGGGCCATCGCCGCGCACAAGACTGTCGTGGTGGATTCCAGACACCGTTTCCGCTCTTTTACAGGTGTCACGGTCATCACGCCAAATGAATCCGAGGCCGAAGAGATCTCTGGACAGAGACTCACCAGCAGCCAGGATGCCATCCGGGTGGGACAGCGCCTGATCGAGGAACTCGGCCTGGAGGCCGTGCTGATTACGAGGGGAAACAGGGGAATGGTCCTGATGGAACGATCCGGTGATGCGTCTGACATCCCCATCTGTGGCAGTGATGAAATCACCGATGTGACCGGGGCCGGCGATACGGTGGCAGCGGTTCTCACCGCGTCCCTGACCGCGGGGGCTTCCTTTTATGAGGCGGCCCGTTTATCCAATTATGCCGGGGCCATAGTCGTCATGAAGAGTGGAACAGCCACTGCGTCACCAGAGGAACTGATCCACCTGATAGAGCAGGATTACAAGCCCAGACCGTGAGGGTAAGGCCTGCCCAGAGGTTTTCAAGAAGTGACCGGGAGAGGTGGAAAATTTATTCGGGATCAGGGAGAGTTGGTCCAAATCGTCAACCGCTTGAAATCTCAGGGGAAGCGGGTCGTTCTGACGAACGGCTGTTTTGATCTGCTTCATGTGGGCCACATTCGTTGCCTTCGAGGGGCCAAGGGTCAGGGCGATGTCTTGATTGTCGCTGTCAATAGCGACGAATCGATGAAGAGAATGAAACGGGTGGGACGTCCGATCATGCCAGAGGAAGAGCGCATAGAAATCCTCGAAGCGTTGGAATATGTAGATTACATAACCCTCTTTTCCGAAACCAAAGTGGACCGTCTCCTCCTTTTACTCAAGCCCCATGTTCACGCCAAAGGGACCGACTACACCGAAGAAACCGTGCCGGAAAGGGAGACCGTCCTCTCCTATGGGGGAAAAATTGCCATCGTCGGGGATGCAAAATCCCATTCCACCACGGATCTCATCCACGCCATTGCCAGAGCTGAGCGGGAAGATTCCTACTGAGGATATTCTGCCGGCCAGACTGAACGACCCCCGATCTTTTGATGGGCAGAGCGATTTCATCGGCGCCTGCGGCGATGGGCTCTTCTCTTCTTCCCCCCCCACCGGTTATGGATCCAGAAGTACTGGTCCGGATACTTCCTGATCATGTTCTCAAGAATCTTGGTGTAGGTCTCGGTATTTCTTTCGAGATCTCTCTCCATGTCTCCAGTGGTTTTCGGAATGAGAGGCGATCCAATGATGACACGGTGATGGCTGTTGTCCTCTCTGATCGTAAACAGGGGAATCATCGGCGCCCCTGTTCTTAGAGAAAAGACCACTGGCGAAGGCGTGGTGGACGCCTTTTTCCCAAAGAAGTCGACCAGGACCTGGCTCTTTTTCCTTTCCCGCTGATCCACAAAAATGGCGACGATTTTCCCCTGTCGCAAACAATTGATCACCTGCCGGCTAACGTCTCGTTTGGGCAGAATGATGACCCCTGCAGCTTTCCGGGTTCTCCTGACGTAACGATCGATCCACGGGTTACGAATTCTCTGGGCCAGAGCAACAATAGGATATCCAAAAAATGAGGCCCCAAGACCCGGCATTTCCCAATTGCCAAAGTGGAAGGTCAACGCGATCACCCCTTTTCCCGCTTTGAGAGCCCGATCCAGGTGTTCCCACCCCTCGACGCGACCATACCGATGATAATGGTCCACACGCAGTTTAGGCATCCTGAGAAACTCGATAAGGGTCATTCCCAGATTGGAGAAAGCCTTTCTGGCAATCTCCTCCAATTCTTGAGGGGATTTCTCCCGGCCAAAGGCAGTCTGGAGATTCTCCAGAGCAACTCTTCTCCGCTCCGTCACAACCCCGAAGGCCAATCGTCCCAGACATCGACCCATTCCCAGGGCCCACTCCAGGGGGAGAAGGTTGAGAAAGTACGCAAAGACTCGCAAGATCAAATAGATAGAATAAGATCTCATTCGATACCAGTCTCCGGCCATCTTTTTGGTCATCCCGTCTGTGAGCCCTCTGTTATCACGGGAACGTCAGAATCTGAGCCGTCGCCTTTCATGAACCAATGCTCCAGCGCTTCTCACTGAGCCCCTTCGTGGGCCCTCTCTTCGCCGAGACGGGTAACGCCAAAAACTTCGTAAAGTTCGCCACTCCTCGGGCATCCTGCATTTTAAGGGAAGGGGGTCTGGAGTTTCCTCAGAAAATCAGCATGGAATTGCTCAAAGTTAACAGGCACAACGTAAGGGCCAGAATGACAAATGCCAAAGCCACCAAGTTCAAATGAAATTGGTTCTTCAAAAACCAGAAAAATTTGACCACGGAGTGTTCAGAACAAGCCAAAAGTTAGGAAACTTCACAAGGGGGTTGGAGGCATGATTCGAAACCGCTTGTCCTTGTCAGATCCACAGGAGGAACAGCGGTTGTGGAGGCCGCCGACCGTGCCGTGAAGAATGAGGGGTTCTCTCCTCTAGTCTTCTTCCCTGAATTGGAAGACGATTTCACCCTCCTTGACCAGCCCCTGCCTGTGGGCTTGCTGTTCCAGATACCCTTCGTGATTTCTCAGGTATGTGATCTCCTCCCGCAGCGCCTCATTCTCAAGCCGGATGGATTGATTGATTTCGGTCAGTTTCTCCAATTCCCGTTTTAGCCTGAAAACATGGAGAAGTCCGCTCTCACCGAAAACCGTCACAAGAGTCATGACCAGAACGAAAGCCAAAAAAAGACCCAAGAACTTCTTTTTCCTCATCGACTCCTCTGCCGCCTCAACCTCGGGACCGTGTTTCAATTCGCTGCGCAAATAGGTAGTCTGCTGCGAATAAGACAATATTAGCAGAAAAGGGAGGGTGTGTCCAGGCAGATGTTCCCCGGATCCCCTGCGAGAATGGTTGACGTACGACCGAACTGCTGTTAATTTGAGATGGTATTTTCCGAGGGATAGAGTTCATGGCACAATGGTGGTACGAATTAGGTGATGAGCGATGGAAAAGGGAGTGGTTGCCGTTATCCCGGCCCGTTTAGACTCCACTCGACTGCCACGGAAGATCCTGGTTGAGCTTGCCGGCAAACCGATGATCCGACACGTGTACGAACGGACCAGCTTTGCCGAAAGTATCAGCCGCGTTCTGATAGCAACAGACAGCAGAGAGGTGGCCCGTGTTGTGGAGGAATGGGGAGGAGCAGTCGCAATGACCGACACCAATCTGCTTTCGGGCACTGCTCGCATCGCCTCAATCATAGACAGGATAGATGCCGAAATCATTGTGAATGTTCAGGGTGATCAACCACTCGTTGAACCGGAGCTGATTGATAAGCTCGTGGGAAGTTTTCAGGACAGCACGGCCGATATCATCACCCCGGTATTTCAGATTACCGAAGCTTCCGATCTGACCGACCCTGGTATTGCCAAGGTCGTACGCGGAAACGACGGCCGTGCCCTCTACTTTTCGCGCAGCCCTATTCCCTATGTGCGGGATGCCCCACTGGCAGAGTGGCCCAAACGAGTGACTTACTGGGCACAGTATGGAATCTATGGCTTCAGGCGGCACGTGTTAGAGAATTTCAACACATCACTGCCGCCCAGTCAGTTGGAGCAGGCCGAGAAGTTGGAACAGCTCCGATTCCTCGAAGCCGGGTACAGCATATATACCTTCAAGACCAGATTTCGACAGATAGCCGTCGATACGGGCGAGGATCTGGCCCGGGTCCGCCGTATTTTAGCATCGCAACCGCACCGAGAATCAGGTTAGCACGGAGGGTGAATATGAGGCTCATTAGCCACGTGGCTAGCGTCGAAATATGCGGGATCCAATGTGGTGAGGTTCCACTTTTTCTGATCTCCGGTCCATGTGTGATCGAAGAACACGACGTGCTCAAAAGGACCGCCGAAACGCTCACACAGGTCAGCGAACGACTTGGCCTCCCCGTCATCTTCAAGAGTTCGTTCCAAAAGGATAACCGGAGTGCGAGTGAATACTTCCGCGGTCCGGGGCTAGAGGAGGGTTTGAAGATCCTGGAAGGCATCCGCCACGAGTTCGGTTTGCCGATCATGTCGGACGTCCACCATGTGAGCCAAGCCCAGGCGGCCGGCCGGGTGCTCGACGTCATTCAAATTCCCGCCTACTTATGCATGCAAACAGACTTGGCAGAAGCTGTGGCATCGACGGGCAAGGCGATCAATGTCAAACGGGGTCAGTTTCTTGCGCCAGAGAACCTCTCCAAACCCGTCAAGAAAGTCGAAGGCATGGGAAACCATCGCATCCTGCTGACCGAAAGGGGATACACTTTCGGCTACAACGATTTGATCGTTGACCCCCGAAGCTTTCATATTATCCGTGAAGTTGGCTATCCGCTTGTCTTTGACGTTACGCATTGCGTGCGCCGCTATGGCATTCCCAGTGCTGATCCTCGAGGTGGCAACCGGGAATACCTGCCTGTCCTCGGGCGTGCAGGTGTGGCAGCCGGTGTGGACGGGCTGTTTATCGAATGCCACCCGAATCCACCGGATGCCAAATGCGATGCATCGAGCCAGATGTACCTCAGTGACCTTGAGGAGTACCTCAAACCTCTCCTCGAGATCAACGCCATCGTAAAAGGGGTGTGACCATGGAACTCTTCATTGATTCAGTAGACCTCGATGAGATCAAAGCCGCAGCCGGGTTTGGTTTCATGGAGGGGATCACAACGACGCCGACTTTTATGCACCGACACGGCATCAAAGATGTGGACAGGGCCATCGTGGAATTATCGGGGGTCGCGAACCAGTTACACGTCGAGGCCTTGGGGGAGAATTGTTCGGAAATCCTCGCGGAGGCCGAACGTTTGTCCGCATTGCCGGGGTTGGCAAGGAAGCCGGTCTTCAAAATCCCGGTGACTAACGAGGGTCTCAAGGCAGCCTACCGTCTGACGCAACAGGGACAGAAGACGAACATTCATCTGGTCTATACCCTCAACCAGGCATACCTGGCCGCAGCATCCGGGGCAAGCTACATCTGTCCCCTGGTGGGCCGTCTCCACGACCAGGGACATGACTCCTTTGCCCTGGTGGAGCAAATCGTTAACATGGTGGAGCGATATCGTTATTCTGCCAAGGTCATGGTCTCTTCAGTGCGCCATTTTGACCACGTGCGGATGGGTATCCTGTGTGGTGCCCATGCGATCACTATTCCGTGGAAGGTCCTGAGGATCCTGTCCGACAATGTACTCACCGGCCGCGGTATTAGCGACTTCAGCGTGCATACCAAGCTGACCACCTATACCGTGCGCCAGGTCATCCGACCTGCGAATCCGGTCGTCACCGAGAATGCGACCGTTGCCGAGGCTGCCATCGAGATGACAAAGTCGAAGTTGGGAGCTGTCTCTGTCGTTGATGAGGAAGGGCGGCTCATCGGTATACTCACCGACGGCGATTTGCGCCGTGTGATCGATCATAAAGACCTCGCCCATGAGAAAGTGGCCTGTCTGATGACGGAGAAACCACGATATGTGCCTGAGGAAACGCTCCTACAGGAGGCATTGGAACTTATGCACCAGATTCAGGTCGACAACCTGGTCGTGGTGGATGCCGGCACAAAACCAGTCGGCATGATCGATGTCCAAGATTTGCTTCGCGACAGATTGATCGATTAGGGGGCATGAGATGGTGGCGCTGGAACAGGATGAGATCAAGCGGCGGGCGGTTGACTTGTATCTATTGCTTTTCGACGTCGATGGCGTCATGACGGACGGAGGCATCATCCTGATAGGGGAAAGCGCTGAGGCCAAACGGTTTGACGTCCAAGATGGCATGGGCGTGACTTTGGCGCGAGCAGCGGGGCTGAAAGTGGGGATCATCACCGGTCGAGCCTCTGCACCGGTGCACCGTCGCGCAGAAGAACTGAGAATGGATGAGGTTTGCCAGGGTTATTTCTACAAGGAGGAGGCTCTGGACGTGCTAATTGAAAAGCACGCTATCGATCCCAGACGAATCGCCTACGTGGGCGATGATCTGCTTGATCTGCCTGTGATGAAACGGGTTGGCCTGCCGATCGCGGTCTCTAATGCATGTCCTGAAGTGAAAGCCCATAGCATCTACGTCACACAGGCTCGCGGAGGACATGGCGCAGTCCGCGAGGTCATTGACTGGTTGCTGGACCTGAGAGGGCAGAAAGAGGCGGTATACAGCCTATTTGCGGAGAGCAGAGAGAGGAGATCTTGATACGGGCCGACATTGGCCACGATTGAAGATCGATCCGACGGAGGAGCCTCGAGTCCCTGCCCGCAGCTCCTCATTGGAGCCTGAACTGGATGGTTACCGTCCCCCATTCCTCAATCTGTGGCTCATTTCCCGGTATCGCTCTAAATCTCCATTCTCGCAGATAGCTTGTGGCCGTCCTCTCCAGTTCAGTATTACCCACCCCGTTCAAGGGGATGACCCGGTCCACCGTACCATTAGGGCTAACCCAGAATTTCAACTCGATCTCGGCGTCAATGACGGCCTTCAGCTCCGGGATTGGCGGAACATAGGTCAACGCTCTCCGGGCAACAGGCCCCCCGATTCTGAACCCGCCCTCTTCCCCTTTTTCCCGAGACTTTTCCTCTGTGGCCGATTCGAGCCGGTTCAGAATCAGTTCTGTTTCTGAATCGTCCTCAGCTCCTTTCTTCTTGAGAATATCGGGCGAGGGTTCGATTGAAAATCTTTTGCCTTTGTAATTTCCCGTAGGGTGCCTCGCCTCTTCAAAGGCCTTGGCGATCTCCTTGTAGAATGGAGAAGCCCGAATCCGCCGGATTCGCTCTTCCCGAGGTGTGTTCTTCTGTATCGGCGGCGGCAGAACATCGAGGGGAGGAACCTTCAGGCTCTCCCCGAGACTGAGTTCCGCCATTTTTCTATTCAAAATCGCTGCATCCACAGGGGGTTCTCCGGAAACCGGCTCTCCCCCTTTCCGATCCGCCACAAGGGCCTTCTCAACCCGGCTCTCCCTTGAGATGTCCAGGTGAAGCTCCCGCAATGCCAGCAACTGGATGGGGATAATCCCTGAATCGTTCCCCAGGAAATCGGGCAGCGCAATCATCAGCAAGAAATGGATAGCAACGGAACAAAAGAGAAAGAGCAAAAATCCTCTATAGACTCTCCTCAAACCTATGGCCTTCTTCCTCTCTTCCCGGGCTTTGTCGCAATTGCCAGCTTGTTCAAGCCGGAGTTTTTTGCGAGATCCATGACTGCCACAACGTTTCCATGGGTCGTACTTTCATCAGCTCGAATAATGACCATGGTCTCTCGATTCTCACGGGCAGCCTTGTTGAAAAGCTTCCCGAGTTCCTTCAGGCTGATTGGATCTCCACTGCCACCGGTCTTTCGATCCACATAGAGTTTCCCGTCCTTGGTGATTGTCACCTTTACCTCTTTTTGTTCCTTTGAAATCTCCTTGGCCGAGGATGTCGGTAGGTTGACCTTAATGGCAGGCGCCCCGATAAAGGTGGTGGTGAGCATGAAAAAGATGACCAGAAGCAGGATCACATCAATCAGGGGAGTAATATCCATTCTTGGATCGGCCCGCTTTATCCGCTTGAATTCCATTTTTTCGTCCCCCCTGTCTACCTCTCCTTCAGAAGATCAGCCACTCGAATCGAGTTCTCCTCCATCTCCATGACCAGGGCGTCTGCCTTGTCCGCCAGATAACGATAGATAACATAGGTGGGA
>Ga0114921_10001128_pt1 | contig 12039 bp, 4 predicted proteins | sample BentaG_FD_87016 | JGI IMG/M metagenome (GOLD analysis project Ga0114921, IMG submission 87016) | Deep subsurface microbial communities from South Atlantic Ocean to uncover new lineages of life (NeLLi) - Benguela_00093 metaG | ecosystem: Environmental > Aquatic > Marine > Oceanic > Sediment ...
CCCTGGTTGCTGACGCAGGTGATCCCCACGGTGGCACTCTGCCACAGCTCGTGATCGTCAACCTCGGCGATGGACACATTGAAGCGGCTTCTCACCCGTGCGATGATAGACTTGAGCACCCTGCGTTTGTCCTTGAGGGAGCCGTTCTCGGGGAGCCGCAGTGTAACCTTCAGCGCGCCGATGTTCATGACACCACTCTCTGGTAGTGGTGATGTTGATTGCCGGCGTTGGTGAGTTCCTCGGCTGGCCGCTGCTGAAAAACTTCGTTTTTCAGCAGTCTTCTAGCGCTCGTCCCTCATCTTGGCGTAGCACTCGTTGCAATAGACGGGGCGGTCCCCTCGGGGCTGGAAGGGGACATCTGCCTCAGCGCCGCAGGAATCGCACACGATGTGGTAGTACTCTCGCTCTGCTCTGGGCAAGCGTCCTCTCCGCCTTGCAGCGCGGCACGAAGGACAGCGCCCCGGCTCGTTGAGCAGTCCTCGTGACTGGAAGAACTCCTGCTCCCCTGCTGTGAAGATGAACTCGCCGCCACACTCACGGCAGGCCAAAGTCTTGTCCGCAAACGCCATCACTGACCTCCTGCTGGTTTCCTTGCTACCCCGGCCTCGATGCTGTTTGCGGCTGAGGACCCTGTGTTGAGCCTGCCCGGTGGAAACGGCATTGAATCCAGGTCGTAGCGTCGAGGGCAGTATACTATGTCAAAGCGCAAAGCGCAAGTTCCCTCTCTACCTCAGCTCTGTTAACTGTTCCTCCAGCTTGACCAGCTTCTCCTGGTGCTTGGCTAGCTTGTCCCTTTCCTTCTCCACTACTGCTGACGGCGCCCGGGTTGTGAACTGCGAGTCCTCGAGGAGCCGCTTGAGCCGCCTCACCTCGCCGCGGCTTACCTCTATCTCCTTCTCCAGGCGCTGTCTCTCCGCCTCGACCTCCACCCCAAGGGGGAGCAACACCTGTATCCCTTTGAGTACGATGGTCTTGACCTCCTTGGAACTGGGCGCGGCGGCGCCCACGATGTGGAGCGGACGCGCCCGGGCCAGGGCGGCGATGGCTGCCCCTTGCTCCTCGATGGCCGCCGCCATCTCCCCCGCCACCACGGTGGCCTCGATGAACTTGCCCGGCTCCACCCTGGCCTCGGCCCTGGCGTTGCGGATGGCGCGAACCACTTCCACCACCGACTCCATCACTGCCTCCGCCTCGGGGTCAATGGCAGCCTCGTCTGCTTCGGGATAGGGAGCGATCATTATGGAGTCTGGGCCTTCTGCGGGCAGGCGCCGGCGCAGCTGCCACATTTCCTCGGTGATGAAGGGCATGAAGGGATGCAGCAGTCGGAGCGCCACCTCCAGGACATGGGCGAGAACGGGCAACGGAGAGGGTGTATCCTGGCGGCGTAGCCTGATCTTGGCCATCTCGATGTACCAGTCGCAGAACTCACCCCAGAGGAAGGAGTGGATGTAGTTTAAGGCCTCGCCCACCTGGAACTCCTCGAGTTGCCTGTTGACCTGGGCTGTCAGCCGGCTAAGGCGGCTGAGGATCCAGCGGTCCTCGGTGGGCCGGTCTTCCGGGCGAAGCTGTTGAGCAGTAGCCTCTACTGGAGGCTTGGCCTCGGACTCCATAGCGGAGATGACAAACCTGGCAGCGTTCCACAGCTTGTTGGCGAAGTTGCGACTGCCCTCGAGCTTCTGCGTGCTGAGCTTCATGTCGTTCCCCGGGGAGCTGCCCGTGGCCAGGGCGAACCTCAGGGCGTCGGTCCCGTAGCTCTCCATGACCTGGGTGGGGTCTATTACATTCCCCCGCGACTTGGCCATCTTCTCGCCCTTCTCGTCGCGAATGAGGCCGTGGAGATAGACCTTGCGGAAGGGGATGTCAGCGGTGTTCTCCAGTCCCATCATGATCATCCGCGCCACCCAGAAGAACAGGATGTCGTAGCCCGTTTCCATCACCGTGGTGGGGTAGAAATATGCCAGGTCCTCTGTCTCTTCCGGCCAGCCTAGGGTGGAGTGGGGCCACAGCGCCGAGCTAAACCAGGTATCGAGGACATCGGGGTCTTGCGCCAGGTCAGCCGCTCCGCAGTGGGCGCAGGAGGTGGGGTCCTCGATGGTGACGGTAACCTCCCCGCACTGCTGGCAGTACCACACCGGGATGCGGTGTCCCCACCAGAGCTGGCGGCTGATGCACCAGTCGCGGATGTTCTCCATCCAGTTGAGATAGACCTTGGTGAAGCGCTGGGGCACGATCTCTATCCTGCCCTCGACGACGGCGTCGATGGCGGAGAGGGCGAGGGGTGAAATCTTAACGAACCACTGCCTGGAGGCCAGGGGCTCGACCACGGTGTTGCAGCGCTGACAGTGGCCTACGGAGTGGACATAGGGGTCGACCTTGACCAGCAGCCCTTCTTTCTCCAGGTCGTGGAGAAGGGCGCGGCGGCACTCGTAGCGGTCGAGGCCGGCGTAGCGGCCGGCGTTCTCGTTCATGGTGGCGTCCAGATTGAGGATGTTCACCGAGGGCAGTCCCTGGCGCTGCGCTACTTCGAAGTCCACGGGGTCGTGGGCGGGGGTGATCTTCACCGCACCGGTGCCGAACTCAGGGCTCACCGCCTCGTCGGCGATGATGGGGATGAGGCGGCCTATGGCGGGCAGGATGGCTTTCTTGCCCACTAAGCCCTTGTATCTCTCGTCCTCGGGGTTCACTGCCACTGCGGTGTCGCCGAGGATGGTCTCGGGGCGGGTAGTAGCCACGGTTATGAATTCGTTTTCGTCCTCCGCCATGCGGTAGCGGACATAGTAGAGGTGGCTGGGCACTTCCTCGTGCTCCACTTCGAGGTCGGAGAGGGCGGTGGCGCAGCGGGGGCACCAATTGATGATGCGCTCTCCGCGGTAGATGAGCCCTTTCTCGTAGAGGCGGACGAAGGTGGTGCGCACGGCGAGGGAGGGGCTGGGGTCCATGGTGAAGCGCTCTCGCGTCCAGTCGCAGGAGGCGCCGAGCCTCTGGTGTTGCTCGGCGATGACCCTGCGGTATTTGTCCATCCACTGCCACATGCGTTCCACAAAGCGTTCGCGGCCGAGGTCGTGGCGGCTCAGGCCCTCCTGGGCGAGGAGTTGCTCCACTACATTCTGCCCGGCGATGCCGGCGTGGTCTGAGCCGGGGAGCCACAGGGTGGGCTCGCCCCTCATGCGGTGCCAGCGGATGAGGATGTCTTCGATGATGGCGGTCAGGGCGGTTCCCAGGTGCAGCTCCCCGGTGACATTAGGAGGGGGCATGATGATGACGAAGGGCGTCTTCTCGGGGTCGATCTCGGGGGTGAAATAGCCCTTCTCCAGCCAGTGCTGATACCATTTGGCCTCGACCTGTTTCGGGTCGTAGGCTTTGGCCATGTGGTGTGCTCGTTGGGCCATGCTATTTACTCTCTATCTGAGCTGCGCCAGATTCCTTATCAAAGACCGCTGAAAAACGGGAGTTTTTCAGCGGCGTTGGGCTACTGTTGCTGAGCCAACCTCGCTCTATGAGGCGTATGTTGTGGGGCAGCTTCAAGGACATGACCGGCGAGCGTTTACGCCGCGTCCGAGTCTGGCTTCGCGCCCTCCCCTGGCTCCGGGGCGAGCTCTTGTTCTGGGGTCAGGCCGAGGCCAGCAAGGAGCTCTGGTGCAGGGCCAACCTCCAGGTTCGCTTGTAGCTCTGCTACAGGCTCCTGCTCTTTTTCGCCGAGGAGCTCGGGCTCCGGCGCCCTTTCTACTTGAAGCTCGATGCCGCAGCGCGCCGGGATGAGTTTGCCGATGATGACATTCTCCTTGAGCCCCAGCAACCTGTCGGTTCTGCCCATCACTGCAGCGTCGGTGAGCACCCTGGTGGTTTCCTGGAAGGAGGCGGCCGCCAGGAAGCTATCGGTGTTGAGCGAGGCCTTGGTTATGCCGAGGAGGACGGCGCGAGCCGTGGCTGGCTCGCCTCCCTCGGCCAGGACCTTGGCGTTGGCATCTCCGTATACGAAACTGTCCACCAGTTGACCGGGGAGGAAGCCGCTGTCGCCGGGCGAATCCACACGGACCTTACGCAGCATCTGGCGAACGATTACCTCGATGTGCTTGTCGTTGATGTTGACCCCTTGGGAGCGGTACACCTTTTGTACCTCGCCAACCAGGTAGTGTTGCACCTCCTCCCGCCCCATAATGCGCAGGATGTCCTGGGGGTTCTTCAGGCCCTCGGTGAGCTGCTCACCGGCCTTCACCTTGGCTCCCTCCGCCGCCAGAATGGGCGCCAGTGGGGGAACCGGGTATTCTCGCTCTTCGCTCTCCTCGTAGGTGATGACAATGCGGTCACCCGTGGTCTCGACCACACCGCCCACGCGGGCCAGGATTGGGGATGGGGTGGGTGGGGTCTCCTTGCCTTCGCTGGCGGGCCGGGCGAGCACTGCGGCCGCCTCGACCATCTCGCCCTCACTCACCATAAGCTGGTATCCCTGGGGTATGGGGTACTCATCGCGGTAGAACTCGGAACTGATTAGCTTGATCTTCCGCTCTTCCTCGCCCTGAACTATTTCCACAGTGCCGTCTATCTCGGAGATGATGGCCTGACCCTTGGGTGCTCTGGCTTCAAACAACTCCTCTACTCGAGGCAGGCCGCTGGTGATGTCCAACCCGGCCACGCCTCCGGTGTGGAAGGTGCGCATGGTGAGCTGGGTGCCTGGCTCGCCGATGCTCTGGGCGGCGATGATGCCCACTGCCTCTGCCACGCACACGAGCTTCCCCCGGGCCAGGCACCTCCCATAGCACCTCTGGCAGACGCCCCGTCGCGACTGGCAGCTAAGGGGAGACCTGACATGGACCCTGGTCACCCCTGCTTGGACTATCTGCTCAGCCTTGCTCTCGTCGATCTCCTCGTTGCGCTCTACGATGCTCTCGCCGCTAGTCGGGTGCACTGCCGGGCTGGCAGCAAGCCGCCCTGTGATCCTCTCCGTCAGCGATGCCAGCAGGCCCTTCTCCGCTGGTTCAAAGATCCAGATACCGCCCAGCGTGCCGCAGTCCTCCTCGCTAACGATCACCTCCTGGGACACATCGATGAGACGCCTGGTGAGATAGCCGCTATCGGAGGTGCGCAGGGCAGTATCGGCCAGCCCCTTCCTCGCCCCGTGGGTGGAGATGAAGTACTCCAGCACTGCCAGCCCCTCACGAAAGCTCGATTTAATGGGCAGCTCGATTATTCGCCCCGATGGGTCAGTCATCAGGCCTCGCATACATGCCATCTGCCTGATCTGGGAGATGTTTCCCTTGGCGCCGGAGTTGGCCATGAGGTAGAGGGAGCTGTATTTATCCATCGAGGTTTCTAGGGCTGAGGACAGTTCTTCGGTAGCCAGCATCCAGACATCGATGGCCTTGTTATAGCGTTCCTCTTCGGTGATCAGCCCTCGCTCGAACTGCTTTTGAATGCTGGCGACCTTCTCATCGGCGCGGTTCAGGATCTCAGCCTTGTTCTGTGGCATTTCGACATCAGCTATGGCGATGGTGACGCCGGAGCGGGTGGCAAACTCGAACCCGAGGCGCTTGATGTCGTCCACCATGGTCGCCGTTGTCTCATTGCCCAGGAGGCCATAGCAGCTGGCCACCACCTCTTTCAGACTTTTCTTGTCCATCTCCTTATTGTGGAAGCCAAGCTCCTGGGGAAGGGCCTCGTTGAAGATGATGCGGCCAATGGTGGTCTTCAGCCGCGAGCCGTTCGACCTGACCTCGATCTCCTCCTGGAGATCGAGGGAGCCTAGGTCATATGCCAACTTGGCCTCGTCAAAACTGGAGAAGTACCTTGTTTTACCCCGGGTGGGCGGCTTGCTCAGCGTCAGGTAGTAGCAGCCGAGGACCATGTCCAGGGTGGGGGCCACCACCGGTTCACCGGAGCTGGGGAGGAGCATGTTGTAGGTGGAGAGCATCACCTTCTTGGCCTCCTCCACCGCCAGCCTGGAGAGGGGGATGTGGACCGCCATCTGGTCGCCATCGAAGTCAGCGTTGAAGGCGGCGCAGACCAGGGGGTGGACCTGAATGGCACTGCCGTCGATGAGCACGGGGATAAAGGCCTGGATGCCCAGGCGGTGCAGGGTGGGGGCGCGGTTCAGGAGCACCGGACGCTCCTCGATCACCTCTTCTAGGATGTCCCAGACCTCGGCCTTCCCCCGTTCCACAATGCGCTTGGCACTGCGGATGTTGTGGGCCAGACCCCGTGCCACCAGGCGGCGCATGATGAAGGGCTTGAACAGCTCCAGGCCCATTCTGCGCGGCAGGCCGCACTGGTGAAGCTTGAGTTCAGGCCCGGACACGATCACAGAACGGCCGCTGTAGTCTACCCTCTTGCCCAGCAGGTTTTGCCGAAATCGCCCCTGCTTGCCGCGGAGCATGTCGGAGAGGGACTTGAGGCGGTGATTGTTGCCTGTGGTCACTGCCCTGCCCCGCCGCCCATTGTCGACCAGGGAATCCACCGCCTCCTGTAGCATGCGCTTCTCGTTGCGGATGATGATCTCGGGCGCTCCCAGCTCGAGGAGCCTCTTCAGCCGGTTGTTGCGGTTGATCACCCTGCGGTAGAGGTCGTTGAGGTCGGAGGTGGCGAAGCGGCCGCCATCGAGCTGCACCATTGGTCTGAGCTCCGGGGGCAGAACCGGCAGCATGGTCACAATCATCCATTCCGGCTTGTTGCCGCTCTTGAGGAAGGCGTCCATTACCTCCAGCCTCTTGATGGCTTTCTTACGCCGCTGCCCCAGGCTAGATGTTGCCTCGTGATACAGCTCTTGGCGCAAGGCCTCCAGGTCAACCTGGCTCAGTATCTCCAATACGGCCTCGGCGCCCATTCCCGCTGTATAGAGGTGTCCCCACTTGCTCTTCAGCGCACGGTGCTCACTCATGGTGAGCAGCTTTGGTTTCTTCAGCCTTGTCAGCAACTCCAGCTCCGCCTTGAGGTCTTCCTCGAAGTGACTGCGCCTCTCCTCGCGCTTCTGTTGAAGCTTCTCGATCTCTTTCAGGGCCGCCCTTTCCGCTTTCTTCGCTGCGCTGGGTTCGAGTTCTTCCTTTAGCTTTTCCAGGTTTAGCCTGATCTCTTCTATCTTCTCGGCGAGGCGGTTTTCCTGTTCTGCTAGCTTGGCGGGGGCTTCCTCTTGGAGTGTTCGGATGGCCTCGTTCTTGGCTTCCTCATTTACGGAGGTGACTATGAATTTGGCGAAGTAGATCACCTGCTCCAGGTTTCTGGGGGAGATATCGAGGAGAAGGCCTATCCTGCTTGGAGTTCCCTTGACAAACCAGATGTGGCTCACTGGGGCGGCAAGCTCTATGTGCCCCATGCGTTCCCGCCGTACCTTGGAGCGGGCCACCTCCACCCCACACTTGTCGCAGACGATTCCCTTATAGCGTATCCTCTTGTACTTGCCGCAATAGCACTCGAAATCCTTGGTGGGGCCGAAGATCTTCTCGCAGAAGAGTCCATCCTTCTCCGGCTTCAAGGTGCGGTAGTTAACGGTCTCCGGCTTGGTGACCTCGCCGTAGGACCAGCTCCTTATCTGCTCCGGCGAAGCCAGTGAGATCCTGATGCTGGTGAAGTCGTTGACTTCAAGCACTATAGTCACTCCCCTCGAACCCGGTGAGGTTAATCCCCAGCCTGGGAACTTCGACGGTAGATTCCTTGAGGAAGGCTACCCTCTCTTCATCCTCGTTCAGCACCTCCACTGCCAGCCCGAGGCTCTGGAGCTCCTTGACCAGTACCTTGAAGGACTCGGGGACCCCGGGCTCCAGTACGTCTTCGCCTTTGACAATGGCTTCGTAGGTCTTCACTCTGCCCACTACATCATCGGACTTAACGGTGAGCACCTCTTGGAGGTTGTGGGCGGCTCCGTAGGCTTCCAGGGCCCAGACCTCCATTTCGCCGAAACGCTGGCCACCGAACTGGGCTTTACCTCCTAGGGGCTGCTGCGTTATCAGCGAGTAGGGGCCAGTTGAGCGGGCGTGGATCTTGTTTTCAACCAGGTGGATTAGCTTCATCATGTAGAGATAGCCCACGGTAACCGGCTGGTTGAAGGGCTCGCCTGTGCGTCCGTCGTAGAGCATGGTCTTGCCTACAATGGGCGGCACCAGCCGCTGTTGGAGCCACAGCCGTTGTACTTCCTGTTCCACATCCTGGTCGCTGAGGCCGGCGGTCTCTATCCCTTGCTCCTCGAGCCATAGCCTGAGGCAGACGTGGCGCGCCTCTCCTGTCCTCTCGGTGTCAAACACAAGCTCCCCGTCGTAGCCTCGCTCGGCAAGCCACTCTTTTGCCTGCTCCTCCAGAGCTCCGTTCCCTGAGACAGCCCCTGCCTGCTCGGCGATCCAGGCCCGGGATAGGGCATCCTCCAGGGACTCCTCTGTGGCCCCATCGAAGACCGGGGAGAGGACCTTGAAGCCCAGGCTCTGGGCGGCCCAACCGAGGTGGGTCTCGAACAGCTGGCCGATGTTCATCCGTGAGGGCACGCCCAGGGGGCTGAGGACGATGTCCACAGGGCGGCCGTTGGGGAGGAAGGGCATGTCTTCTACAGGGAGAATGCGAGCGATGACACCCTTGTTGCCGTGGCGGCCTGCCATCTTGTCCCCTTCGCAAATCTTGCGCTTCTGAGCCACGAATACCCGCACCATTTGGTTTACTCCTGGTGCTAGCTCATCTCGATCCTTCCGGGAGAAGACCTTGACATCGATCACCCGACCGTACTCGCCATGAGGGACGCGAAGGGAGGTATCCTTGACCTCGCGGGCCTTTTCCCCGAAGATGGCCCGCAGTAGCCTCTCCTCGGCGCTAAGCCCTCGCTCTCCCTTGGGGGTGATCTTGCCCACCAGGATGTCACCTGAGGTCACCTCAGCCCCGACGCGGATGATGCCCTGCTCATCGAGATGGCGCAGGCTCTCCTCGCCTACATTGGGTATGTCGCGGGTGATCTCCTCCGCCCCAAGCTTGGTGTCCCGCGCTTCCACCTCGTATTTCTCGATGTGGATAGAGGTGAAGCGGTCCTCGCGCACCAGGCTCTCGGAGATGACCACCGCGTCCTCGAAATTGTAGCCCTCCCAGCTGAGGAAGGCGCAAAGCACATTTTGCCCCAGGGCGAGCTCACCCTGCTCGGTAGAGGAGCTGTCGGCCAAAACCTGCCCGCAGTGGACTCTGTCCCCCTTGTTCACCACGGGAAGCTGGTTCATACAGGTGCCCTGGTTGGAGCGGGCGAACTTGGTCAGGGGGTAGGTTAGCTCACCGAGAACCACGATCCCCTCGGCTGTCACCGAGCGCACCACCGCGTCGCGTTGCTTACACACGATGTCCCTGCCCTGGGTGGCGACCGCTAATACCTCGCCGTGGTAAACTGCCTCTGCCACGCCGACCACGGTTTCATAGCCGCTAGTCAGGGGATAGCTGAGCTCACCACGCACCGTGACCTCGGTGGCCTTCGCCATGACCACTTCTCCATCCATATCGGCGAATATCACCTGCCCGCTGTCCCGGGCCGCCTCCCGCTCCATCCCGGTGGCAACGAGGGGGGCCTGGGGACGGATGAGCGGTACTGCCTGACGCTGCATGTTGGAGCCCATTAGGGCGCGGTTGGCGTCATCGTGTTCCAGGAAGGGGATGAGCGAGGTGGTGACGCTGACGATCTGTTTGGGGGACACATCCACGAAGTCGATCTTGTCTGCACTCTCCAGGGAGAACTTCTTGCCATAGCGCACCTCGATGCGCTCTTCGGTGAACTGCGAGTTCTCGTCCAGGCGGGTGTTGGCCTGGGCTATGATGTATTTTTCCTCTGCGTCCGCCGATAGGTATTGCACCTCCGAGGAGACAAAGGGCTTGATCATGATTGTAGTGGGAGAGAGCCGGGCAATGCTTTTAGCGAGCTCTGGGGTGATAAGCGTGCCCGCCTCCACTATCGTCTTGCCTTTGCGGTTCAGGATAGGCTCCCTGACGGTCCTGCCTACCAGGTCAGGGGACTTGCTGGGCAGCTCCCTCACCACCTTGCGGTAGGGGGTCTCGATAAAGCCGAACTCGTTCACCCGGGCGTAGGTGGCGAGCGACCCGATGAGCCCGATGTTGGGGCCCTCTGGGGTCTCAATGGGGCAGATGCGCCCGTAGTGGGAGTGATGCACATCGCGGACATCGAAGCCAGCGCGCTCTCGGGAAAGGCCGCCTGGCCCCAGGGCGGAGAGTCGCCGCTTGTGCGTCAGTTCGGCCAATGGGTTTGTCTGATCCATGAACTGCGAAAGCTGTGAGCCGCCGAAGAACTCTCTCACTGCTGCTGCCACGGGACGGTTGTTGACCAGTGCGCTCGGGGTGGCTGTCTCGACGTCCAGCAGGCTCATGCGCTCGCGGACCACCCGTTCCATGCGGAGCAACCCCACCCGTATCTGGTTTTGCAGGAGTTCGCCCACCGCCCGCACGCGGCGATTGCCCAGATGGTCTATGTCATCGGGCTCTTCGACGCCGCGGTTGATCAAGATGATGTGGCGCACTATGGCCACCAGGTCGTCTTTGGTGAGCACCCGGTATTCAGGGGGAATGGGGAGGTTGAGCCTCTTGTTGAGCTTGTGGCGTCCTACATGGCCCAGGTTGTAGCGGCGGGGGTTGAAAAAGAGGGCGTTGATGAGGCTGCGGGCGTTTTCCAGCGTGGGCGGGTCGCCTGGCCGCAGCCTGCGGTAGAAGTCGATGAGCGCCTCCTGTTCGCTGGTGACCTGGGGCTCCCGGTCAATGGTCGATCTGATGTACTGATGAGCGGGGTCGTGATCAACATCGGCGAAGAGGTCGAGGAGCTCGTCGTCGCTGCCGTAGCCAATAGCCCTGAGCAGGGTGGTTACCGGTATCTTCCGTTTCCGGTCCACCTTTACCGCTATCATATCTCGGTTCGAGGTTTCGAACTCCAGCCAAGCCCCGCGATCGGGGATGAGCTTGGCATAGCAGAGCCCCCGGCCGGTGGTCAGGTCTTCTTCCAGGGAGAAGTAAACCCCCGGGGAGCGCACCAGCTGGCTCACCACCACCCGCTCAGCACCGTTGACCACAAAGGTGCCTTTCTTGGTCATCACCGGGAAGTCGCCCATGAACAGGTCCTGCTCTTTTATCTCACCTGTTTCCCTAACCAGGAGCTGCGCCCTCACCTTTAGCGGGGCGGCGAAGGTTATCTCCCGTTTGTGGCACTCTTGCTCAGGGTACTTGGCGGCAGCCTCCATGTATTCGAAGAACTGTTCCTGGTTCTCGAGGTGGGGCATCTCTGCCTTGTCCCCGAACCCGTGGCTGGGGAAGGAGAGCTCGAAGCGGGTGCCGGTGAAGTCTTTTATCGGCGAGACCTCTTGAAAGAGCTCTCTGAGGCGCCTCTCGCAGAAGGACTGAAAGGAGTCCTTCTGGATTTGGATCAGGTTGGGCATTTCGAGGATATGAGGAATTCGGGCATAGGACACTCTGGCAATGGCCATGAGTCAATACTCCTTAGTGTAGCTGCTGGATGGCTAGGACATAGATAATCTGGGAATCACAGGTGTTGAGAAGAGGAAGTCATAGGAACCCCAGGGGATAGCCATTCGACAAACAAGTAGTTTAACACCCTTGGCTCAGTTTGTCAAGAGGGCAGGCGGGCAAAAGTCAAAAAAAGCCCCTCTCCCCCGCCATAACCAGGGGGCCCGAATTCGATTGGTGGTGGTCGGTCTTCTAGCCGGCGAGAAGCTCCTTGCACTTCTCGACGAAAGCCGGCAGCACCTTCTTGTAGTCGCCGACGACGCCGTAGTGGGCCATCTTGAAGATGTTGGCCTCTTGGTCCTTGTTGATGGCGACGATGTTCTTGGAGCCCGAGCATCCCGCCAGGTGCTGGCTTGATCCAGACAAGGCGATGCCGATGTACAGGGTGGGGGTCACGATCTTGCCGGTGAGGCCGACCTGTAGGTGAGAGGGCACCCAGCCGTTATCGCAGGGAGGCCTGGTGGCGCCCATTGCCCCTCCGAGCAGCTTGGCCAAGGCCTCTAGCTCGGCGAAGGCCTCGGGGGCGCCTATTCCCCGCCCCCCGCAGACCACCACCTCGGCATCCTCCAG
>Ga0114921_10001129_pt1 | contig 12037 bp, 8 predicted proteins | sample BentaG_FD_87016 | JGI IMG/M metagenome (GOLD analysis project Ga0114921, IMG submission 87016) | Deep subsurface microbial communities from South Atlantic Ocean to uncover new lineages of life (NeLLi) - Benguela_00093 metaG | ecosystem: Environmental > Aquatic > Marine > Oceanic > Sediment ...
GCTGACCCGATATAGATAATAATCCCATTCTTCTCCTTTAGATCTTCCCATTTTTTCAAGGCTTTAGAACGGCGATCATCAAAATTCATTGTTTCCCCTCTCTTTTTTCTCTGTATTGATTGAGGATGCCTTCCACCTTGGTTGATGTAGTTTTACCATATATGTCCTTGTCTACGACCATTACAGGTGCCAGCGCGCAGCAGCCCATACATGCAACTCTCTCTAGGCTAAATTGTGAGTCTTTTGTTTTTTCCCCATGCTTGATGGCCAGTTGTCGTTCAACGGTTTCCATAACTTCATGTCCACCTCGGACATGACAGGCAGTTCCCAAGCAAACTTTGGCTTGGTGAACTCCTGGCTTTATAAATTTGAATTGGGTATAAAATGTTGCAACACCATATATTTCGTGCTCCGATAATTTGAGTTCATCTGCTAGGGTAGAAATCGCTTCTTGTGAGAGATATCCATATCTGTTTTGAACCTGCTGTAATATAGAAATCAGGGCACCTCTCTTATTTTTTAATGGTTCAATGATATCTCTAATCTCTGATTCCATATCTATCGCCTTTTTTCTGCCCTTACATGAGAATGATGGATGTATAGAGACGTACTTTTTCAACAATTTCACACATTTAAATACATCAAACAAGGCTCTTGTGATAACCTGTATTTAGGATGTTTTTTAATAGTTTATGATTAGGGTATTGACCTGTCTGATATCTTTTATTTCTCGTAGTAAAATTGGTAAAACTAAGAAATTTTTTTTAGAACATTCTTAGTATATATAAGCTCAATAACTTATTTATGTTGCATTAGTTGCATTAACATGGTTTGTTTTTATCTTAATTTTGTAGTAAAATAATGGGATAATTTTAAAAAACCCTTGGGCATACACCCTCGTGCTAAAATTAGATTATAGGTGAAAATTATGGCAGGAAAGTATGAAAATGCGAGATCAACGACAGGAACTTCTTTAAGGCTGAAAGACATGAATCCGACAAGTGGGATGTGCCCAATATGTATAGATGATTGTTCAGTCTTATGTGAGATTAGTAAATCTGCATTTCGTGGAAGAGAGGTTCTATATCCAAATCCTGAAGATTTTGGGAAAAGTACACAATCCTCGAATAAAGATTATTGGATGGATTGGTCAAATTTTCAGATAATGGTGAATATTCTAGGCGCTAAAGGTATAGAAGCAAATCCAGATGTGGCAATTTTCGAAAACGCAGATGTAAGCACTGTGGTTGGAACCCATGGAAAAAATCCTTTACCACTTAAAGTACCAATATTGATTGCCGGACTTGGTTCCACAAAAGTAGCAAAAACCCATTGGGAAGGCATAGCAATGGGCTGTGCAGTCTCAGGGACAATTCAAACAGTAGGAGAAAATGTTTGTGGAATGGATCCAAACTCCAAATACACTGGTGGTAAAGTTACAGACTCACCAGATATGAAATTCAGAGTTGAATCCTTTAGAAAATTCTGGGATGGAAAACATGGAGATGTTGTAGTTCAAACAAACGTAGAAGACCAACGTGGTGGAGTAGATGTATATTGTCTTTCAAAACTAGAAGTCAACACCATGGAGAGGAAATGGGGTCAAGGAGCAAAGGCAATTGGAGGAGAAGTAAGACTCTCAACTTTGGAAAGAGCATTACGACTCAAAAAGAGAGGATATATAGTACTTCCTGATCCTGAGGACCCAGCAATACAAGCGGCTTTCAAAGCTGGATCTTTCAAAACATTTGAAAGACATAGCCGGGTTAGTTTCCCTGAGTTCAAAGGATTTGTAGAAGACATTGAATGGTTAAGAGAGCAAGGTGCCAAGAGAGTATTTCTCAAGACTGGTGCATATAGACCTGCAGTAGTAGCATTCACCATGAAATGTGCCTCTGAAGCTAAAATTGATATGTTAACCTTTGACGGTGCCGGTGCGGAACTGGCATGAGTCCCGTTCCAATGATGAACGAAGCAAGTACTCCAACAGTTTATCTTGAAGCACAGGTGTTGAAATGTGCTGAAATTCTTAAAAAGAAAGGTAAATACGTACCAGATCTGGTGATGGCTGGAGGTTTTGTAAACGAAACTCAGATTTTCAAATCTATTGCTATGAGTAACCTAAAGGGAACTGGTCCTCTAGTTAAAGCTATTGCAGTTGCAAGATCAGGATTGACAGCTGCATTTAAGGGTAGATACTTTACAGAACTGGCTAAACAAGGAAAATTACCCAAGAAATTCGCTGATTTATATGGTACGAAACCAGAGAAATTCTTCATTGCATATCCTGAACTCAAAGAACAAATTAAGAAAGGGCTACCATGGTCAGCTGTTGGTGTCTATACATACTTCACTGATCGCATTGGAATAGGGCTTAAACAGCTCATGGCAGGATCTAGAAAGTTCAAACTTAACACACTTGATAGAGGAGACATCGCTTCACTCACCGAAAGAGCTGCTGAAATCACAGGTATACCTTTGATCGACCATTTTGAAAACGATACCATGGAGCAGATATTGGATTTTTAAGGTGAAGGTTTATGGAAAAAATTAGTTATATAAAGATATACGGGCCACCTATGCTGGAAGCTATTGAGAGACTAGAAGAACTTGCAGTAGAATTACCTACAATATCAAAAGGAAAAATCTCTAAAGACGTGCTCATTGGTGGGGAAACTTTAATAGGAGATTATGATTTCGCCTTCGAATGGATAAAGGAACCAACGGAGAAGGTGTTACGGAGACTGATATTCAATATAGATGAGATATTCAAGGATTTAGACTGCAGATACACCATAACCACCAAGTAAGCCTATAAGCCTACTTTCCCCCCTTTTTTTTTTATTTTTTTTATTCCTTTAGATACTATTAGTTTTAACAGAACATCTTCATATTGATTGTAAGTAGTCAGTTGGATCTAACAAATCCTCAAATTTTGTATCACCAAACCAATTTCCACCCAGATATCTCTTATTCTGATTTGGTGATGATCCATATAATTCAAAATGCAGCATACTCTCATTTCCATTTTTCTTTATCTTTTGAATGTATGCAGGAGAATTTTCAGTAATCTTATCTATGTTTAAAACCAAACCAACATACCCAATTAATTGACCTGCTTCCACCAGTTCATCGACGCTTACAGTCACATCACCAAGTTCAGCATATTTACAGACAATATTAGTTTTATTTTTTATCAGAACATAAAAGGTGGTATTCCAATAAGGAATTTTATCTGATGATGTAAATATTCCAATATCGATAACTCTTCCATCTTCAATTGAAAGAACATCGCTTCCTTTCGGTGCATAAATGTCTATTCCACAGTGGCGTCTATTACCTCTTTTCTCCCAAAAAGATCCAGGAGAATCAGCTCTAGGAATGACTTTAGAATTACTATTTGGAACAGGCCAATATTTCATTTTTCCTAATTTTAAGATTTATTTGGTTTTATAATTAATGCGCTGCCACATCTTCCATCAAGTTTGATCTTTAGAGGAGTGGAAAGCCGCATATGTTTTACAAATTTCAACTCTTTGTAAGGCTTCTGTTTGTCAAGCCACTTCCAATCAATGAAATAATCTTTGGAATTGAATGGTACATTGATATATCCGATTCCTCTAGACGTGATATTGTGGAAGAAATGCGTACCTTGTGATGGTTTAATATTAAAGTCTTCAAGTGCTGTTTCTACCATGACTCTGACACCAGATATTTGACTCCATTTTACTGGAATTCCGAGCCATCTATCCTCAGTTCCCCATCGTCCAGGTCCAATCAATAGATATGGCAAGGATGATGCTGTAAGAGTTTCGTTCATTTTTCCAATTTCATCAGCAATTTCGACAGTTTTCGCTGAATCAAAAGTTTTTGGGGGGACATACACAATATCCTTTACCGCCTTTATAATGCCGTTTCCCAACGCTTTATCAGAATGAATAAAAACATTTTCCCAGTTCATCTTTTCGTCCAAAGAGATTTCACAATGTTCATGTGATGGAACAAGGGGTCGTAGTTGAAGAATAGCAAATGTCGGAGGAGTTTTACCATCTTCGCCAAGTGTTACTGCGAATTCAATCTCAATAGGACAACCCATGCCTTGTTGCCCAATGTCTAAGATGTCCTGAAGAAGAGATGCAAGCGGAAAAACATCATATTTAAGAATACCAGCAAAGGTGACAAGATGTGGACCGTTAGATGAGAAGCTATCCCTGATCATTCCATCATCTTTATCATATGTGCTGGTAACAGATTTCAGTGTGCCATCATTTTTGATATCATCTATGTTCAATTTTTTTAATGTAACATCGTTCTGTTCAGAAAATTCGAATTTTTTCCTTGAAGTATCAAGCACATAAAGCTCCCGTTGTGAGTTCTGAAATATATCTTTAGGTGTCGAAAAATCAGGTAATATTTCTGGATAGCTCGGTGAAAATCTGAGTACTTTCTCGCCACCAACAACGGTCTTACCAAGACCTACTGCAATACTAGCAATTCCATCTTCAAATGTTTGATGACCGACAGGATAGAAATTATATGATTGTGCAACTCCAGAAAAGGTTGGATAAAAACGCTCCCCATAGTCGTTTCCTACAAGCTCCTGAATTATAACTGCCATTTTTTCTTCTTCAATTTTCGATGAGGTTGATTCAATGTACACTCTTGGCTCTTTGAAAAACGTTGATGCATACACAAGTTTTATTGCTTGACAGAGTTGCCTTAACCGAATTGCATCATTCTTATGACTGTTAGGTAGCATATATGTAGAGTATATTCCTGCAAAAGGACGACTTTGGGAATCTTCAAGAAGACTTGAAGATCTGATCGCAAGTGGAGATTTGAAATGCTGTAATACTTTAGTAAGATCAGCTTTTAACTCTTCACAAATTGTACTCTTGAGGAATGCCTTTGCTATTTCCTGGTCGGTGATATCTTCTCGGTTCATAAATCCAATGAGGTTATTATCTGAGATGAATCTGTCAAACTCTAAAGTGCCGACTACTACAGTACTTGGAACTGTTATCTTTACATTGGGATATTTTTTTTCAAGATTATATCTTGCCAATAGTGATCTTATAAAGGCGATTCCACGTCCTTTTCCACCAAGAGAGTCTCCTCTAATTCTTGTAAAAGAAGAATCAAATTCAAAGTTTTGTTGTGGAAAATCGGTGATTGCACCAAGTTGTTTCTCTCTACGACTTTCATTGAAAATACCCACGAGATATTTTCGAACTTCATTAAGGTCAGTAAAATCAGAGGATTTCTTTGGACGCAGTTTCATTGCGGTTTTAAATTCACAACGTGCCATAAGCCAGTTAGAAAAATTGTTTCTATCGGCATGAAACTGTATGGATTCAAGAGGTATTTTTTGCAGAATATGTTCAAACTCGAACATGTTAGAGGCCCATGCTATTTCAGTTGTTTGACTATGAACGGCCTCAACTGTTGTATCTTTCTTTTTTCCACCTTTTTTCACTTTTTTTGGTAAGAGGAAAATGAACTCCCCAAATCCAAGGTGATTTAAAAGAAAATGCTGGAAATCTTGCACGAGGGTAGGAGAGTTTTTATCTAAAAAATATACGCCGATAGCATCAGCTTTTGCTCTGTTTTTTGGTTCTGAGGACTGCATCAGAACAGGGATGAATTTTGAATCTTTTCTTATCTGTTGGGCAAATTTGTAGCCAGCGTTTGGATCTGTTTTACCTTTCTTTTTGAAATTGACATCTGTGATGATTCCAAGAACATAATCTTTATACTGTTCATATAACGCCATGCCTTCTTCAAATGTCCGGGCAAGAAGTATCTTCGGCCTGGCTCTTCTTCGTAACAATCTCTGCATTTCGTTAAGATCTTCAGATATGGATCTTCGTGTCTGTTGCACGATCTCCGTGTAGATGATAGGTAAAAACATAGAGTAATAGTGAATAGAATCTTCTAACATTATGATGACACGTACGTTTCCATTAACCGTATCATAGCGAGCGTTAATACTATCTTCAACATATTTTATAACTGCAAGAAAGAGTGTTGAATCACCAGTCCAGAAAAATGTTTTGTCGATTCCTTCTTCAGTATCTTTTTGTTGAGCAAGATTGATATCAGCAGTATCAGTTGCTAAAAGGATGACGGGTAAATTTGGATGTAATTTCTTTATTTTTTTGCCGAAATCATATGGTGCCATCCCTATGTGTTTTGACATGGTGATAACTAAATCATAACGATTTTCTTTTAATTTTGACAGTGCTTTTTCTCCAGAGTAGACACGAGTCACACGGGGCGGTGAGCTAAGAAGAAGATGTCGATATTGTCCAATAACCAACTCAGAGATAAGTCCTTCTTCCTCGATAATAAATGCATCATAGAGGCTTGAAACGATAAGAATTTCTCTTACCTTAAAAGGCATGAGGGTATGGAATATCTGACTACGAGGTTCGTATTCATCATTCGAATGCTTCTGTATTGTTGGTAAGTCAAAGGAGGAATCGTTTTTTTTCATGATTTTCCCTTGCCAAATAGGTTAGTATGATAAGAATTTTTGCGCAGTGTTTTTTTCTAATGATAATGTTTTTACCTCTTATCTCATATATTTACCGACAAACTCATCAACCTCAGGTATACCGCCTTGTAGAATGATGTAGCCGTTATGAGGTTCCCTCTCAGTAATTTCCCCTGCAATTGGCGTTAGCATTATCTTTTTTACCTCTTCTAAATTACTGGTATGACCTAAAGCCCAGCATAGTTTCATGTATGCAACCTCAGGCAACATATTCTCTGCAGGTACCACACCGATCTTTAATAAATCACGTCCCGTATCATAAACATACATCTGAACATAACCCCACAATGTCTGAACCGTCATGTATACTGCGATTCCTTCGTCAATTGCACGCTTTAAAGGTTTGTACAATGGTTTATTTACATGTCCTAACCCCGTACCAGCTATCACTATACCTTTATATTTATGGTCAATAAGTGATTCGATCATATCTGGCAACATATTCGGGTAATAGTAAACAATCGCTACTTTCTCTTCAAATGCTGTATCTATTATCACATCTCGATCTTTTCTGCGTTTGTTATAATCTTTTCTTAAATATTTAAATTCTGTGGGGGTTACAGTTGCTAATGGTATATCTCCAATAGTTCTGAAAGTACTTCTATAGCTACTGTGCATTTTCCGAACGCGTGTGCCTCGATGTAGTAAATTGTATTGGTCACTTGTTGGTCCGAACATACATACCATTACCTCAGCAATATCGCAATATGCAGCAGTCCTTGTGGCGTTGATTAAATTAAGCGCGGCATCACTTGAAGGTCTGTCCGACGATCTCTGCGAACCTACTAACACTATTGGCACTGGTGGTTTCTGAACCATGAATGATAATATTGCTCCGGTATGATGCATAGTATCTGTACCGTGACCAATCATGATACCGTCGACCCCATTCTCTATATCTCTACCAATAGCCTTTGCAGTTGTTATGTACTGTTCTGGACCCATATTTTCGCTGAAAATTCCATATAATTTCTCAGTCTTTAGATTGCAGATACCAGCGAGTTCCGGCACAGCACCATACAACTCACCTGGAGTAAACGCAGGAATAACAGCTCCAGTACGATAATCTAACCTTGATGCAATTGTACCGCCAGTTCCAAAAAGTGTAACATTAGGTTTTTTTGAATTCCTTGGGAATTCTGATTCTGGAATTTTATAATGCCCCTCTTTATATCCTACTTCTTCTACTGATTTGATTGAATTAATTTTTATACCCACGTTATAGCCATTATGAAGTTTTAATACGATGTGTTGGTCATCTTCAGTTTCCGCTCGTGGAAGAATAATGCCCTTGAATATGCCTCGAGTTGATTTAATTATTACATCACTCCAGACTTTTACACCAGACTCTTTAAGTTTCTTTTTTGCAGCACCACGATAGCCTTTGTATATATCTTCTTCTACCACTCTGATCACCTTATTGATAATGTATAGATACTTTCAACTAATTTTTGGATTTTTATTAAAGAGGGAATGGGAATGGACTATAATAGATATAGTTTACTCCCGAATTTCACAAGAACAGCACTTTCCTTTTTAGATGAATATCGGGGTAAATTTAATTATTGGTTATAAAATATAGAAATATATTACAAATTTCGTAATATTTAGATAATAGGTGAAGTATTTGACCTGCACGATGTCTAAAGAATTAATCGATGATGAAAAATACTACAGCGAGTTAGGTTTAAAATGCGGGTTAGAAATTCATCAACAATTACTTACAGAGAAAAAATTATTCTGTCGCTGTAGAGCAGTACTGCACCGTGATGAACCTAGTGCAGTAATCCTGCGACACATGAGACCTACACTTTCAGAACTAGGTGAATATGATGGTACAGCGTTAATGGAGTTCAAAACTAAAAAGAACGTAATTTATCAACTCTACGATGATACAGTCTGCACCTATGAGATGGATGATACACCACCTTTTCGCCTAAACCAACAGGCATTAGACATAGCTCTTGAAGTTTCCCTTTTACTTAATTGCAGTATTGTAGATGAAATTCATATTAGTAGGAAACAATATTTGGATGGTAGCATCCCCACAGGTTTCCAAAGGACGGGGATTATTGGTATTGAAGGATGGATTCCTTATAAAAACAGAAAGATAAGAATTATCCAACTTGGATTAGAGGAAGATGCGTGTAGAGAAATAAGCGATGTTGGGCATAAAATTATATTTAAAACTGATCGGTTAAGTATACCACTTGTGGAGGTCGTAACCTATCCGGATATTCTAACCCCTGCAGAGGCTGGTGAAGTCGCTAACCTTATCGGAAGGTTGCTGAGATCAACCGGTAAAGTGCGAAGAGGCATGGGTAGCATCCGTCAGGATGTAAATGTAAGTATTGATGGGGGTACGAGGGTTGAGCTTAAAGGGGTTCCAAAACTTCAATATATAGCAAAAGCAGTGGCTAATGAAGCAAGAAGACAGAAGGCTCTACTCGATATCCATGATGAACTGAGATTACGTGGTATTACAGAAAGAAATTTTCGGAGTGAATATCAAGATGTTACATCAATATTTAAAAATTCGGGGTGCGAACGGTTTAAAGAAGTTATTAAAAACAAAGGTAAAATCTACGGAATAGTACTTCGTGTTTTTGCAGGCATATTTGATAAACCTACACAACCAGGTAAAACCTTCGGCGATGAGATTGCAGGTCGTGTGAGAGTCATCGCATGTCAAGATGTGATGCCAAATATTGTGTATAGCAATCATTTTGAAGAATTTAGTCTAAGTTCAGAGGAGATAAATCGCTTAGAAACGCTTTTTAATGTCAAATCAACAGATACTTTAGTATTAGTCTGGGGTGATGAAGCTGATGTTAAGACTGCTGTAGAAGAGATCAAAATACGGGCAGCAGATGCAACGATTGGTGTACCTTCAGAAACCAGACAGGTCTTCCCAGATGGTACAAATGATTTCGAACGGATTTTACCAGGACCGAATAGGATGTATCCTGATACTGATTCACCGCCGGCACCAATATTGGAGGAACATTTAGAACATATTAGGAAGGTTTTACCAGAACGTATATGGGATTGTGAAAAAAGATTAGAAAAACTTGGGCTTCCCGAACCACTGGTCAAGTCCATTAGTATATCCCAAAATTTAAAAGTATTTAATAAAATAGTAGAAAAGTTGGATGTAAAACCAATGCTTGTAGCTGTGACTTTAGAGGAGAAACTGAAGTGGTTACGAAGAAAAGGTAAAAATGTGGATTTAATTTCAGATGAAAGCGTATATCAATTATTTGAAATGTTAAGTAAAAATAAATTTAGTAAGGAAGCAATACCGGCTATTCTTGAGTTTTTAGCAGATAATCCTGATAAGACTGTGAAGAATGTAATTGCAGAATTAGGTATAAAACCTATGTCTATTGAGGAATTACAGAATGTTGTCGATGAAGTATTAGCCCAATATTCTAATCCTAAAAAGATCGGTCGCCCATTTAAAATGATTATGGGTAAAGTTATGAAGGTTGCTCGAAATAGAATAGATGGTAAAATTGTAAAAGAAGTAGTTGAAACTAAGTTGGGGATATCTATGGATGAGTAAAGTACAAATTTACACTATAGAAAGATATATAATTGCCCTATTTTTTATCGTCTATCCATGACTAAGGTTGATATTAAGCAATTAATACGAGAAAACAACATTGATTGGGTTCAACTTCATTTCACCGATCTTATTGGAAGACTCCGCGTTCTTCATATGCCATCTGAAAGATTTTTAGAGGGTAACTCTAAAGATGGGATTGGTTTTGACGGCTCTGCTGTTGGTTTTGTATCTGTTGAGAAATCAGATATGATGATTCTACCTGATGAGAGCACTTTTCTTGTACTTCCTCATGAGAAAAATGAAGCTCGCATAATTGGTGAGATTTACGATACTTCTATGAATGTTTTTCCTGCTGATCCCCGTCATATTTTGAAAAAAGCGATTGAAACTGCAGCTTCCCATGGTTTTGATGAGATAAAAGTTTCTCCTGAGATGGAATTCTATGTTATGGATGAACATGATTCTCATGAGGATAGAATTATTGAGCAGCAGGGTTATTTTGCTCCTCCATCGTTGGATGAAATTAAAGGGTTTAGGAAAAAGCTTTCTGAGATGTTGTCCAATAGTGGTTATAATATTAAATACCATCATCATGAGGGCGGTAAGTATCAACATGAGGTTGAAATCAATGCTGTAGATGTGCTTTCTGCTGCCGATTATTGTATTTACTTCAAGTATCTGGCTCGTGAGATTGCTCGTATGTATGAGTTACTTGTCACGTTTATGCCAAAGCCGATTTCAAATGATGCTGGTAATGGAATGCATGCTCATACCTGCTTTTATAAAAATGGTAAGAACATGTTTATGGATGAGAATGATGAATACCGTCTGAGTCCAACTGCTAGATATTTTATAGGGGGGATACTTGAGCATGCTCGCGGTATGGCTGCTATTGCAAATCCAACTTTAAATTCTTATAAACGTTTAATTCCAAATTTTGAAGCTCCGATTTATATTGCTTGGGCTCAGCATAACCGTAGCACTCTTATTCGTATTCCTGCTCGTAAGAACGTGGATGTTGAGGTTCGGAATCCTGATCCAGCTGCTAATCCATATCTATTGTATGCTATGATGATATATGCTGGTCTTGATGGCATTAAGAAGAAGATTGAGTTTGAACCAATTGAAAAAAACATTTATCAGATGAGCGAAAGAGTTAAAGATTTGGGAATTCAAAAGCTTCCTACCAATTTGAATGAGGCTCTTGAGGCACTTAAATCAGATGAGGTTTTATGTAAGGCTCTTGGAGAAGAAGCAATAGATTTATTTATCAAGTATAAACAGAAAGAATGGCAGCAGTATATTGGTGAGACAACAGATCTAGAATATAGATTATATTTTCATTGTTAATTTTTAGACGGACCTGGTGGAAAAAGGGGGGATTGATCACTATGCTAGAATAGTATAGCCTTTTTTCATCATCTAGAACCTAACAGTTTTAGACGACTCCATGATCCAGCATTGCATCAGCGACTTTTACGAACCCTGCGATATTTGCACCATTTACGTAGTCAACAAAATTATTTTCTTTTCCATATTTTACACATGATTCATGTATTCTGCACATTATGTTATGAAGTCTCTCATCCACTTCTTCTCTACTCCAAGATAATTTTAGACTGTTTTGAGACATCTCTAAAGCACTTGTTGCCACCCCTCCAGCATTAGCGGCTTTACCTGGACCATATAAGATCTTTGCATCCAAAAATATTTCCACTCCATCTGCCTCAGTTGGCATATTTGCGCCTTCAGAGACGCCAATAACTCCGTTATCCACAAGTTTCTGCGCTTCGTTTTTGCTTATCTCATTTTGTGTTGCAGATGGAAATGCTAGGTCACATTCAACTTCCCATGGGCGTTTACCTGCATAATAATCACAATTGTATTCTTCTGCATATTCTTTGATACGTCCA
>Ga0114921_10001130_pt1 | contig 12032 bp, 9 predicted proteins | sample BentaG_FD_87016 | JGI IMG/M metagenome (GOLD analysis project Ga0114921, IMG submission 87016) | Deep subsurface microbial communities from South Atlantic Ocean to uncover new lineages of life (NeLLi) - Benguela_00093 metaG | ecosystem: Environmental > Aquatic > Marine > Oceanic > Sediment ...
AAGACGCCAGCGAAGAAGACGGCGGCCAAGAAGACGGCGGCCAAGAAGACGGCGGCACAAGAGAAGACGCCAGCGAAGAAAGCGGCGGCCAAAAAGGCCGCGCCGAAGAAGGCTTCGGCGAAGCCCGTCAAGGCCCGGCCGAGAGGACGACGGTGACTGCATCAGCCGGCCCGGAGAGCTGCTGCGAAACCGATGACTGGTTGATTCTCGCGTCTGCGTCGTCGCTGGTCGAGGTCGACCTGCTCGCCGATTGGCTGCTGGCGCGCCAGGCCGACCATCCTCATACCGAGGACGACGTGCTGCAGTTGCCGCCTCGCGCGGCGTCCAACGGTGCGCTGGCTGAACTGGTGGACCGCCTCGAGTCCGGCGAGGACCGTTGGATCGTGCCGGTGCGGGTGTTCTGGATGCCTCCCGTGGGCGCCTCGGCGCTGTATACCGCTGCCGCACTGCTACCCGGGCGGGATCCCTACCATCCCAACGAACGTCAGCAACGTCGCCTCGTGCGCGACGACCCAAGCCGGGCCAGGGTGGTGGCCGGTGAGGCAGCCAAAGTCTCCGAACTGCGCCAACAGTGGCGGGACACCACCGTCGGCGGTAGTCCACGCGACTTCGCGCACTTCGTGACCAGGCGTGCGCTGCTCGCGATGGAACGGGCCGAATACCGCCTACTCGGGCCGCAGTACAAATCGCCCCGGCTGGTCAAGCCGGAGATGTTGGCGTCGGCACGATTTCGGGCCGGCCTGGAGAAGATTCCAGGTGCCACGATCGAAGCGGCGGGGAAAATGCTCGATGAACTCGCCACCGGGTGGAGCCGGGTATCGGTCGACCTCATTCCCTCACTGAGCAGGCTGCTCTACAGCCGCGGCTTTGATCCTCAACTTGACTACGACCGGGCTGAGATCGAGACGATGCGGGTGGCACTTGAAACTCATCCGGGGGTATTGCTGTTTTCGCACCGGTCCTATCTCGACGGTGCGGTGGTGCCGGTCGCGATGCAGGAGAATCGGCTGCCGCCGGTGCACATGTTCGCCGGTATCAATCTGGCTTTCGGGTTCATGGGGCCGCTGCTGCGGCGCTCCGGCGTCATCTTCATCAGGCGCAATGTCGCCGATGATCCGCTCTACAAGTTCGTGCTGAAGGAATTCGTCGGTTACATCGTAGAGAAGCGATTTAACCTGAGCTGGTCCATCGAGGGCACCCGGTCCCGCACGGGCAAGATGTTGCCACCCAAACTCGGGCTGATGAGCTATGTCGCGGACGCCTATCTCGACGGTCGCAGCGACGATATTCTGCTGCAGCCGGTGTCGATCAGCTTCGATCAATTGCACGAGGTCGCCGAATACGCCGCCTACGCGCGGGGCGGGGAGAAGACGCCCGAAGGGTTCAGCTGGCTCTACAACTACATCAAGGCGCAGGGCGAGCGTAGCTACGGCAAGATTTATGTCCGCTTTCCCGAGGCGGTGTCGATGCGCCAGTACCTCGGCGAACCAGGTGGATCGATCGCCGAGGATGTCGCTGCCAAGCGGCTGGCGATGCAGAAAATGGCGATCGAGGCTTCATGGCGCATCTTGCGGGTCACCCCGGTGAACGCGACGGGATTGGTGTCGGCGCTGCTGCTGACTACCCGCGGTGTGGCGTTGACGCTCGGCCAGCTGCACCACACTCTGCAGGACTCGCTGGACTATCTGGACCGAAAGCAAACTCCTATGACGACGAGCGCACTGCGCCTGCGCACCGCGGACGGCGTCCGCTCGGCCGTTGATGCCCTGTCCAACGCGCACCCGATCACCCGTGTCGATTGCGGCCGGGAGCCGGTATGGCGGATCGCCCCCGAGGACGAACTCGCCGGGGCTTTCTACCGGAACACGGTGATCCACGCATTCCTGGAAACCTGCATCGTCGAGTTGGCGCTAGCCCATGCCGCCCACGCCGAGGGCGACCGACTCGAGGTGTTCTGGGCGCAGGCGATGCGGCTACGCGATCTGCTCAAGTTCGAGTTCTACTTCGCCGATTCGACCACCTTCCGAGCCAATATCGCCGAGGAAGTGGCGTGGCACGGGAACTGGGAGGCTAACCTCGCGGCAGGCGGTGGCGAGATCGACGCGATGCTGCGCGACAAGCGGCCCTTGATGGCCGGCGCGATGCTGCGGGTGTTCTTTGAGGCGTACGAGCTCGTGGCCGACGTGCTGCGCGACGCGCCGGCAGAGATCAGCGAGAAGGAGTTGACCGACCTGGCGCTCGGGCTGGGCCGGCAATACGCCGCGCAGGGTCGGGTGCGCAGCAACGAGTCGGTGTCAACGCTGCTGTTTGCGACCGCCCGCCAGGTGGTGGTCGACCAGAATCTCGTCGAACCGTCCGACGACTTGCGCGAGCGGCGCAGCGCCTTTCTGCACGAACTACGGGTAATCGTTCGTGACGTCGACCGCATCGAGGAGATTGCCCGCGAGCAGTTCGCGGCCCGCGAGATCGCCCGGCGTCACTCCGACGGCTAGATGTACGGCTAGCCGCCGCCGCCCTTCTCGGGCTGCGCTCTTACCCTGAGCGGATGACCGTTGTGCCCGCCGCCAATCGTGCGGTCGTATGGCCGGTGCTCACCGGGGTTGCGCTACTGGCCGGCTGTACCGCCTCCGCCATTGGGGTGCTGTCGCTGGCCGACGCGCTGACCGCCACCGGGCTGCCCGATCCCGGGCCGGTCACCACGGTGGGCCTGCCCTTCGTGCATGCGGCGGGGGAGGTCGCCGCGGTGGTCGCGGTCGGATCGTTTCTGTTCGCCGCGTTCTTCGTGCCGCCGCAGAGCAGCGGTGTGCTCGACGCCGCCGGCTATCGGGCGCTGCGGATGGGCACAGTGGCGTCGGGAGTCTGGGCTGTTTGCGCAGCGCTGTTGGTACCGCTGACCCTCTCCGATGTCTCCGGTCAGCGATTCGTCGAGCACCTCAACCCGAGGGAGATCTGGTCTTTGGCCGGCCTGGTCGACACCGCCGACGCGTGGCGGTGGACCGCGTTGCTGGCCGCCGCGGTCACGCTGGCCAGCCTGCCGGTGCTGCGGTGGTCTCTGACGCCGGCGTTGCTGGCCGGGGTGTTGGTCACCCTTCTGCCCCTCGGGCTCACGGGTCATTCATCGGCGGGCGGTTCCCACGACCTTGCTACTAACAGCCTGCTGATCCACCTGCTCGCCGCATGTCTTTGGGCCGGTGGTCTGCTTGCCGTGTTGGCACATGCGCTGCGCGGTGGCGAGCACGCCGACCTCGCTGCACGGCGCCTGTCAGCGGTGGCGCTGTGGTGTTTCGTCGCGATGGCGCTCAGCGGCGTGGTCAACGCCCTGGTGCGTATCCGCGTGACCGACCTGGTGAGCACCGAGTACGGCAGGCTGGTGGCTGCCAAGGTGGTTGCGCTGTGTCTGCTTGGGGTGCTGGGCTGGCGGCAACGACGATCCGGAGTCGCTGCGCTGCAAGAAGATCCGAACGCTCGGGGCCCGCTGATCAGGCTGGCGTTGATGGAGGCCGTGATCTTCGGCCTCACCTTCGGCGTGGCCGTCGGGTTGGGCCGCACACCGCCACCGCCGCCGCCCATCATCAATCCATCGATTCCTGAAGTCGAGATCGGCTACGACTTCGCCGGACCGCCCACCGCGGCACGAGTGCTGTTCGACTGGCGTTTCGACCTGGTCTTCGGTACGGCCGCCATTGTGCTGGCGCTCGTCTATCTGGCCGGGGTGATCCGTCTGCGCCGCCGCGGCGACAGCTGGCCGAAGGGCCGGACGGCGGCCTGGCTCCTGGGCTGCCTGGCTCTGCTTTTGGCCACCTCCTCCGGGCTGGGCCGCTACATGCCGGCGATGTTCAGCATGCACATGGCCGCCCACATGTTGCTGTCCATGCTGGTTCCGATCCTGCTGGTGCTGGGCGGTCCGGTCACGCTGGCGTTGCGTGCGCTTCCGGTCGCGGGGCGAGGCGCTCCGCCGGGAATGCGCGAATGGCTATTGGCCGCGTTGCACAGCAGGCTGTCCCGGTTCTTCACCAACCCGATCGTGGCCACCGCGTTGTTCGTAACCGGGTTCTATGGTTTGTACTTCGGCGGCATCTTCGACGCCGTGGTAGGCAGCCATGCGGCGCATCTCGCGATGAACGTCCACTTCCTCGCCAGCGGGTACCTGTTCTACTGGGTGGTGATCGGAATTGACCCCACCCCGCGGCCTATTCCGCCGCTGGGCAAGGTGGGAGTGGTCTTCGCGTCGTTGCCGCTGCACGCCTTCTTCGGGGTGCTGCTGATGAGTACCGAGTCTGTCCTGGGCGGGAGCTTTTATCGGTCGCTGCAGCTGAGCTGGCACACCGACCTGCTTGGCGATCAGCGGCTGGGCGGCGGAATCGCCTGGGCGGCTGGGGAAGTGCCGCTGGTGATCGTCATGGCCGCGTTGCTGGTGCAGTGGAAGCGCAGCGATCAGCGGACCGCCAAGCGGCTGGACCGCGCCGCTGATCGCGACAACGACGCGGAGCTGGCCGCTTACAACGCCATGCTCGCCGAGCTTGGGCGGCGAGATGCAGGGTCGCAGGGGTAGCCGGCTCGCGGACGCGCCGCTCAACCGACTCTAGAACGGGCTGGTTCTCGTCCGGGACCCGGATCGTCGCGGGGCCTCTGACGCGCAGCCGGTCACAGATGCGCGAGCATCCCCAACAAAGCTCACTGAGGGTCAGATCCAGTAGAAGTGCCAGCAAACAACGGTTCGGCATGCTCCCTGATCACGAAGTAGGGCAAGCCAAGAGGGGCTGACCGTACGCAACCAGCACAGCCCTCTCGCATAATCGCCCCGGCCAACTCGATGGACTGCAGGCTACCGGTAACCCTTCGTGTTCGACGAGCAATGATCAGAACCTGTGGATGAGCCTGGGCGAGGCGGCGTAGGTGGGTGCACCTTCCCGGGGATGATCTGAAAGTTCATGTAGGTCTGATCATGAGCCGGCGTTGGCGCGCTGGTTCGGGAAGGTACGCCCATGCTCACGGTAGCTGGGCAGGGGCGCTTCGCTCCTCCGTGGGGTTGGAAAATTCCTCCGATGGCGCGTCTGCGGCGTTTGGGTTCGTTGAGCGGTGGTGCGGCGGGTGTGGTGAGCGGATACTGGCGGAGTGTGTTTCGGTCGATCCCGGTCGAACTGTGGTGCCTGTGAGCCCGCACGGTAGCTTGGCGATGGAGGGCACATCTCGTCCACGGGAACCGTGGAATGTTGCCTTCGAGCACGAATGTCAGTTTTCTGTTTCATCCGCCCTCCCCGAAACACACACCCCAACAATGGTTTACGGTCGTGTCGTGATGGCCGACTGTTTCGTCGGAGGCGGTGGTGTGTCATGGAATTGTTGCACGCGCGGTGCGCGGGGATCGACATTTCGAAGAAGGACGCGAAGGTGTGCGTGCGCGTTCAGGGACGGGGCAAGAGCCCGACTGCGGCGGTGGTGACGACGTGGGGTGCGATGACGAACCAGATTCTCGCGCTGCGGGAGCATCTGCTCGCTGAGAAGGTCACCTGCGTGGTGATGGAGGCGACCGGTGCCTATTGGAAGCCGTTCTACTACTTGCTCGACGACGGCTTGGATGTGATGTTGGTCAACGCCCGCGACGCCAGGAATGTGCCGGGCCGCAAGAGCGATGTCTCCGATGCTGCCTGGCTGGCGGATCTGGGGGCGCACGGGTTAGTGCGGGCGTCGTTCGTGCCGCCGCCACCGATCCGGGAGTTGCGGGACCTGACCCGGACACGGACCGTCATCACCCGCGAGCGCAGCCGTGAGGCGCAACGGCTGGAGAAGCTGCTCGAGGATGCCGGGATCAAGCTGTCCTCGGTGGCCACCGACATCACCGGCGCCTCGAGCCGGAGGATGCTCGAGGCGCTGATCGACGGGCAGCGGGATCCGACCGCGATCGCCGATCTGGTGCACTGGCGGATGCGTCCGAAGATTCCGGCGCTGATTGAGGCGCTGACCGGGCGATTCAGCGAGCATCACCGGTTCATGACCCGACTGTTTCTCGACCGGATCGATGCGCACTCAGCAGACATCGCACGCCTGGACACCCGCATCGAGGCGGCGATGGAGCCTTTTGCGGCGGCCCGGGAGTTGCTGATGCGCGTCCCGGGCATTTCCCGGATCACCGCTGAGGTGTTCATCGCCGAAACCGGCGCCGACATGAGCGTGTTCCCGACCGCGGGGCATCTGGCGTCGTGGTGCGGGCTCTCGCCGGGATCCAACGAGTCCGCGGGCCGGGTGAAGTCCACGAAGACCCGGCCCGGGAACCCGTACCTCAAGGGAGCGTTGGGCATCGCTGCACTGTCGGTCATTCGCCGGAAGGAAACGTATTTCTGGGCGAAGTACCGGCGTATCACCGTCCGGCGCGGGCCGATGAGGGCGCTGGCAGCCGTCGAGCACGCCATGGTCATCGCTGCCTGGCACATGCTCACCAATGGTGAGTTCTATCGCGAACCCGGGCCGGATTACTTCACCCGACGCGTGCCCGCCAAGGCTCAAGCACGGGCCATCGCTCAGCTCGAATCGCTCGGTTACAAGGTCACCCTGGAACCACTTGCTGACACCGCCTGAAGACCTACAAGCCAACAGCGCGACGTATCTCGCCCTTCGCGGCATGGACGGCGAGTCACCCGAAGCTGCACTCACCTGCTTGTGGTCACCTTCATTTTCATGTCAGTTCACGATGCCGGTTCGTCCAACGAGGACGCTGATGCGTCGCGGTCGTTGCTTGATGAGATTGTCCGCGACGGCGCCCGGCAGATGCTCGCGGCGGTGTTGGCCGCCGAGGTCGCTGCCTACGTTGAACAGTTCGTTGACCAGGTCGACGAACACGGCCAGCGTCTGGTGGTCCGCAATGGCTATCACCACGAGCGCGAGGTGTTGACCGCCGCTGGTGCGGTGACAGTGGCCGCACCCCGGGTCAATGACATGCGCACGGATCCTGATTCCGGTGAGCGGCAGCGGTTTTCCTCGGCGATTCTGCCAGCGTGGGCACGCAAATCGCCGCAGATGACCGAGGTGCTGCCGCTGCTGTACCTACATGGTTTGTCCAGCGGGGACTTCGGTCCGGCGTTGGAGCAGTTCCTCGGGTCGGGTGCAGGGCTCTCGGCAACGACGATCACCGGGCTCACTGCACAGTGGCAAGATGAGGCCAAAGCCTTCGGTCAGCGCGATCTGTCGGGCACCGACTACGTCTATGTGTGGGTCGACGGGATCCACCTCAAGGTCCGCCTCGAGCAGGAGAAATTGTGCCTGTTGGTGATGATCGGGGTCCGTGCCGATGGTCGCAAGGAGCTCGTCGCCCTCGCTGACGGGTATCGAGAGTCCACCGAGTCGTGGGCCGATCTGCTGCGCGCGTGTCGCCGGCGTGGGATGACCGCCCCGATCCTGGCCGTCGGCGACGGGGCACTGGGGTTCTGGAAAGCCGTCCGTGAGGTGTTTCCGGCCACCCGTGAGCAGCGGTGTTGGTTTCATTATGCCGATCTCCGGATTATCCGACGCTTTCCCTTTCTGCAGTCGGAGAGGAGAAGGTCATGGTGTTGGTGTTTGGTTCTCATGTGGACGGGCCGCTGGTGTCGTATGCGCCGGGGCTGGCGCAGGACTTGTCCGGGCGGGGATACACCGTCAGCGGCGCTTCGCAGCATCTGTGCTTCATTGCGCATCTGGATCGGTGGATGCGCGATCAGCGGTTGACGGTCGCGGATTTGACCGATTCGGTGTTGGACGGCTACCTGGCCGAGCGGCGCGGGGCGGGGTATGTGAATTACCGCTCGAGGAGGGCACTTAGGCCGTTGCTGGCCTATCTTGGCCCGCTGGGTGTGCTGCCGCCGGCGCCGCCGGTGGTACTGGATCCGGTGGCAGCGGTGCTGGAACGCTATCGTCGATTCCTTTTGCTCGAGCGTGGACTGACCGCGCCGACGGAGCGAGGCTATGTCGACGCGGTCCGTCCGTTCCTGGCCGAGCGGGCGGGTCCGGCGGGGCTGGATCTGGCGGGGCTGACCGCGGCCGAGGTTACGGGGTTCGTCGTGGCAGCGTGTCCGCGGCGGGCGGTCGGCTCGGCGAAGATGATCGTGACCGCGCTGCGCTCGCTGCTGGGCTGGCTTCACCTCGACGGACAGTTGCCGGTGTCGCTGGTCGATGCGGTCCCGTCGGTGGCGGGGTGGCGGCTGACCGGGCTGCCCCGGGGCTTGGAGCCTGAGCAGCTGCGTCGGCTGCTGGCCAGCTGCGACCGGCGCCGGGTGCGCGGTCGGCGGGACTACGCGATCATGCTGATGCTGTCCCGGCTGGGCTTGCGTGCCGGGGAGGTTGCCGGGCTCGGGTTGGATGATATCGATTGGCGCGACGGCGAGATCATCGTGCGCGGCAAAGGGAATCGGGCCGAGGGGCTTCCATTGCCGGTTGATGTGGGGGCCGCGGTCGCCGGTTACCTGCGCCGGGGCCGGCCCACCACCGCGCAGGGGCGCAGCGTGTTCGTGCGGGTCAAAGCGCCGCACCGGGAGTTGACCAGCGCTGCAGTGAGCAGTGTGGTGTCCGACTCCGCGCAGCGGGCCGGGCTGGGCCCGATCCGCGCCCACCGACTGCGACACACCGCGGCCACAGTAATGCTGCGCGCCGGCAGCCCGCTGGCGGAGGTGGGTCAGGTCCTCGACACCGATCGATGTTGACGACCTCGCTGTATGCGAAGGTCGACCGGGATGCGCTGGCTGTGTTGGCCCGTCCCTGGCCGGGCGCCACCTCAGGTGGTGTGGCATGACCGACGCGCTGCGGCCGGCGTTGGCCGACTACCTCATTATGCGCCGGGCGTTGGGTTACCGGCTGGCCCGCCCAGAGAAGCTGCTGGGCCAGTTCCTGAGCTATCTCGAGGAACGCAACACCGATATCGTGACCGTTTCGGTGGCCCTGGACTGGGCGCAGCTGCCGGTGAGCAGCGGCTCGAATTGGTGGGCCTACCGGCTCTCGGCGGTGCGGGGATTCGCGCTCTACCTGCACTCGCTGGACCCGGCCCACGAAGTCCCGGCCACCGATCTACTGCCACAGCAGCCGTGTCGTGCGCGTCCCTACCTGTATTCCGAGGACGATGTCGTCGCGTTGATCGCGGCCACCACGACGTTGCGTACCCCGCTGCGGCAGGCCACCTTCGCCACCCTGATCGGGCTGTTGGCCGTAACCGGCATGCGGGTCGGTGAGGCGATCACCCTGGACCGAGACGATCTCGACCTGGCGGCCGGGCGGCTGTTGGTCCGGCACGCGAAGTTCGGCAAGACCCGGGAACTGGTGCTGCACCCGCCCACCGTCGATGCTCTGCACGGGTACCTGCGGCTGCGTGAGCAGCTCGCCCCCGGACCCAGGACTCCGGCGGTGTTCGTGTCCACGGCCGGGACCCGGCTGCTCTACTGCAACATCCACTGGGCGTTCCATCGCCTGGTTGGGCACGCGGGACTGACACCGGGTTCGGGGTCGTGCCGGCCGCGGATTCACGACTTGCGCCATTCGTTCGCGGTCCACGCGATGCTCGAGGCCTACGCCGCCGGCCAAGACGGCCAAGCCCGGTTGACACTGCTCTCGACCTACCTCGGCCACGTCCACCCGGCCAGCACCTACTGGTATCTGTCGGCGTCTCCGGAGCTGATGTCCATCGCCGGACAACGCCTCGAAACACATCTGGCGGGCCGGTCATGAGCCCGCTCGCCCCGACCCTGCAAGCGTTCTTCACCGACCGGTTGATCCGGCAGCGTCAGGCCAGCCCGCACACGATCTCCGCCTACCGTGACACCTGGCGGATGCTGCTCACCTACGCCGCCGGACACACCGGTGTCGCACCATCGCGCCTCGACCTGGCCGAGCTCGACGCCCCGCTGATCGCGGGGTTCCTCGATCACCTCGAACATCAGCGCCGCAACAGCATCCGGACCCGCAACGCCCGCTTGGCCGCGATCCACTCGTTGTTCCGGTACGCCGCACTCCAGCACCCCGAACACGCGCAGACCATCTCCCGAGTGCTGGCGATCCCACCGAAACGCTACGACCGGGCCGTGGTCAACTACCTCACCGAACCCGAGGTCGAGGCGCTGCTCGCGGCGTGTGACCCCGCCAGCTGGACGGGTCGGCGCGATCACGCGATGCTGAACCTGGCCGTCCAGACCGGGCTGCGGATCTCCGAGCTGATCGGGCTCACCCGCGCCGACCTGCACCTCGGTTCGGGCCCGCACATCGCCTGTCACGGCAAAGGTCGCAAAGACCGGATCACCACGCTCACCACCGGCACCGTCGCGGTCCTGCGCGTATGGCTCGACGAACACCGCGGCCGACCTAGTACGCCACTGTTTGCCACCCGACGCGGTACACCGTTGAGTCGCGACGCGATCGAGCACCGCATCACCCACTACACCAAGATCGCAACACAGCAGTGCCCCTCGTTGCGCGGCAAAACGATCACCGCACACGCCCTGCGGCACACCACCGCGATGCGGCTCCTGCACGCCGGGGTCGACACCAGCGTCATCGCGCTCTGGCTAGGTCACGAGAGCGTCGAAACCACCCAGATCTACCTCCATGCCGACCTCACCATCAAGGAGAAAGCACTGGCCCGAACCAGACCACCGAATTGCCGAGCAGGCCGATACCTCCCACCCGACGACATCATCACCTGGCTCGAAGCGCTCTGATTATGCCGACATACGCAGCAAAAACCCCTTGCCCTGCAAGGGATTCACCAGCGGCATCGGCATAATCCGGAGATCGGCATAATGAAACCAGCACCGCTGCTCGCGGGTCGCGGGGAACACCTCGCGCGGGGCTTTCCAGAACCCGAGCGCACCGTCACCGACGGCCAGCACGGGGGCGGTCATGCCGCGCCGGCGGCAATCCCGCAGTAGATCGGCCCACGATTCGGTCGACTCCCGATACCCATCGGTGATCGCCACCAGTTCCTTGCGGCCGTCAGCGCGTACTCCGATCATCACCAGCAGGCAGAGTTTCTCCTGGTCGAGGCGGACTTTGAGGTGAATCCCGTCCACCCACAGATGGACGTAGTCGATGCCGGACAGATCACGATCGGCGAAGGCGCGGGCCTCGTCCTGCCACTGGCTGGTCAGCCGGGTGATTGTGGTGGCCGACAGTCCAGCAGCGGAGCCCAAGAACTGCTCCAGCGCCGGTCCGAAGTCGCTGGTCGACAGACCGTGCAGGTACAGGAGCGGCAGCACTTCGGTCATCTGCGGGGACTTGCGTGCCCAGGCCGGCAGGATCGCCGAGGAAAACCGCTGCCGTTCACCGGTATCGGGGTCGGCACGGCGGTCGTTGACCCGTGGCGCCGTCACCGTGACCGCACCTGCAGCGGTGAGCACCTCCCGCTCGTGGTGATACCCGTTGCGGACCACCAGGCGCCGACCGTCTTCGTCGAGGTGGTCGGCGAACTGGTCAACGTAGGCGGCGACCTCGGCCTTCAATGCTGCGGCCAGCATCTGGCGGGCGCCGTCGCGGACGATCTCATCAAGCAGAGATCGACCCGCACCAACGTCTTCATTGGGTGCCTGGGCATCGTGAACTACGGTGAGCATGGGCGTACCTTCCCGAACCAGCGCGCCAACGCCGGCTCTTGATCAGACCTACGAGTGAGTTTCAGATCATCCCCGGGGAGGTGCGCCTTTTCATGTCACCTCGCCGAGAACCATCCACAGGTTCTGATCATTGCTCCGGAACAACCCGACCGCGTGTCCTCTCTCGCGCCACTTCTCATCCTCGGTACTGATGAAACTCATTCCTGTCTCGGCGATGCCACCCAAACCCGCTGCCGGGCAGTCATCCCCGCGACGATGACCCATCGACGGCCCGAACCTCAGGGCCAACCGGTGTTGGACGAACCGGTGTCAGCGCTGACGGCCAACCCGGTGACAGGAGCCGAGCACCGCTGCACGCAGCAGCGACCCGCGCCGACGTCACCGCACCGAGCAGCGACCCATCACCAAAACCCTTCGCGATCGCCTCCCGCGCCGCGCCCACCGCGGCCAGCACGTCCCCGCACCCCGATC